>Ga0169931_10009841_pt1 | contig 13719 bp, 18 predicted proteins | sample Kivu_15m_20L_FD_129675 | JGI IMG/M metagenome (GOLD analysis project Ga0169931, IMG submission 129675) | Freshwater microbial communities from Lake Kivu, Western Province, Rwanda to study Microbial Dark Matter (Phase II) - Kivu_15m_20L... | ecosystem: Environmental > Aquatic > Freshwater > Lake...
CGAGATTACTGTGGCACAGAGATGGCTCCAAACGGTCCTGAAAAAGATGGTAAGTTTTTCGTCAGGCCCACAGACGGAAATTGGTTGATCTATCCCAGCAATCAATGGCACAGGCCGGGCATTCCACAGAGCGAAAATTTCCGATTTATCATAGCTGCGGATGTAGAATATCTGTTATGAACAAAGATAAATTAAGTGGATTATTATTAATTTCATTAGGGACATTTATTTCTTGTTATACTTTACTGAATTATAGCTTGGGAAATTTGAATAATATAGGTCCGGGATTTTTTCCATTGATACTCTCTGTACTTCTTTTGATTTTAGGATTTTTAAATTTTTTATTTTCAAACAACCAAAAAATTTCTTTTAAAGAAATAAATTTTAAAAGTTTATTTTTTATTTTTAGTGGTATTATTTTATTTGGAATATTATTAGAAATAATCGGTTTCATAATATCATCATTTCTATCTATATTGATCTTTTCATTTTGTTCGAACAAATTTTACATATTTGATAGAATTTTATTATCTTTAGGAATAATTATTTTTGTCTATGTCATTTTTATTTTTTTATTAGGAATGAACGTAAAAATTTATCCTTAAATGTATGGAAAATTTTGTCAATTTGTTAAATGGAATAGAACTTATATTAGATATCTATGTTCTTTTCTATTGTTTTGTTGGAGTCTTAATAGGAACATTTGTTGGAGTTTTACCTGGAATCGGGGTTCTAGCTGCAATTTCGCTCCTACTTCCTTTTACATATCAAATGCCCACTATAGCGGCTATAGTAATGTTGGCTGGAGTTTATTATGGAGCACAATACGGGGGGTCAATAGCTTCTATTTTGTTAAATCTTCCTGGGACCCCAGCGTCGGCTGTAGCATGTCTTGATGGTTATCCTATGTCAAAAAATGGTAAGGCTGGAATCGCTTTGTTTATGACCGCCATAGCTTCTTTTATAGGAGCTATGATAGGAATTTTTGTGCTGATGATATTTTCAGAAAAAATTTCTAATTTAGGTCTTAGATTTGGTCCAGCCGAATATTTTTTACTGATGATGTTTGGTCTTATCGCTTCTTCTACATTAGTTTCTAATTCTCCAAATAAAGGCCTCTCTATGATGGTATTTGGTTTATTAGTTAGTTCGATAGGAATTGATATTAATTCGGGTATTTCTCGATTTGATTTTGGTTTGATTAATTTAATGAATGGAGTTAGTTTAATTGTAGTAGTTATGGGAATTTTTGGTTTAGTTGAAATAATCAAAACCTCTAATAATTCTTCTTTTATGACTTCTGAAAAAATTACCACTAAGTCAATGATGCCATCATTTCTAGAACTGAAACGATCATTATTTCCTATTCTTAGAGGAAGTTGTATTGGAAGCTTTTTCGGAATTCTTCCAGGAACAGGCCCGACTATTGCATCATTCACTGCCTATGCAGTTGAAAAAAAAATATCAAGCGAACCAAATAAATTTGGTAATGGAGCCATTGAGGGATTAGTATCTTCGGAGGCTGCTAATAATTCTGCATCACATACTGGGTTTATTCCAACACTGATGTTAGGAATACCCGGTGATGCTGTAATGGCTATCATAATTGCGGCATTAATTATGCACGGAGTACAACCTGGTCCTATGATGTTGATACATCAAAATGAATTGATTTGGGGATTAATAGCTAGTTTTTTTATAGGAAACATTTTATTATTGATATTAAATGTTCCATTAATAGGATTTTGGATTTCAATACTAAGAATTCCTTATCATTTTTTATATCCGTCGATTCTTATTTTTATTTGTATAGGTGTTTACAGCGTTAATCAGAATGTTTTTGACATTTTTTCTGTAGCGGTAATAGGAATCATAGCATATATTTTATACAATCTTGATTTTGATTTTGTTCCTTTTTTACTTGGTTTTGTTTTGGGACAACCGATGGAGGAAAATTTTCGAAGGTCACTGTTGATATCTGACGGTAGTTTTATGATATTTTTTAATAGCTTTATTTGTTTATCTATCCTATCGTTGATTCTAATCGTTATTTTAATGTCAATAATAAAATTTCTAAAAATTAGAAGAATTAACCCACCCGTTGTCTAAACCTAATTCTTTTTGTAACCAATCTTCAAATATTCCATCAACTCTCAGCGTATATCTGAAGTTAGGTTCCGAATCAACTCCGTGATAATCTCTATTATTAAAGAAATAACTCGTAGAATTTTTTTCTAAATAAACTTTCTTTTTCTTTATATCATCCCAAACAAAACTAGGTCTCCAACCTCCTGCAAAAAATAAATTAATATTTTGATCTTTATGATCTTCAATATAATAATCTCTGTGAGCTGTAACTCCGGAATTTGGATATGTTGTAAAAAATAAAACTCTACCAATAATTTTGAATGGTAGAGATTCTAAATATTTTATCACATTAGGAAAATGTGTGATAGCTTCATCAGTCCATAGTGTTTCGGGTTCTTTTAGTTTTTGATTAAATCCTTGATTTCTTAAATATAAACTGAAAAACCAAGGTATATTTGCACCCATTGCATAATACATATATTTGTATATTGATTTTCTAGGATCTGGACTTTCTTCTAATTCTTTTATAACTTTTCGATGTATTCCTTGAGGATCATATTTTTCTAAATTTGCTAACATCTCGGAAAAATTTATTTTTCCTTTTTCTGAAATATGTACCGAACCGGGAAACATAGCAGTTTTATATTTTTCCACTAATGCAAGACCTTTGCAACATTCTATGTGTAGTTCTAAGTTTTTCGATGTATCGATATATTTGTCCATTGAAACAATAGGGATTTTATTTTTACCGACCCCTAAAAGTTCCGACGGTTCATATTCAAAATGAGGCCATTTTGTATTTAAACCAACGTATGAAAATTTTGTTGACATGAGTTCAATTCCTTACATCAATGATATATTATTTTTATCATATTTTTAAAATAATAAAAATCTATAAACGTTAAATTTGAAAAAATTGATAACGTTTATTTTTTTCAAATTTGTATTTAAATGATCAGATATTTATCGAGTCATTATTATTATAATTAAATATAATATGACACAATGAATAAAAAACTAATTTTAAATTTTTTGTGTAGTAATTTCATTTTTAACGATATTAAAAAATTCTCTTTAATTTATGATTGGTATAGACATAGTAACTATTTCAAGATTTAACCAAATTGATTTAACTCGGTTAGGTATAAAATTAGAAAAAAATTTCACATCTCCTTTAGATGCAGCAAAAACCTGGGCCTGCCTCGAAGCATTATATAAAGCATCATCAATAAAATTTCGTTTTAAAGATATTCAGTTATTATTTGATAAAAATAAACCTCCTGTCGTAATTGATCGAAATAATGTGTTAAAATCGAGATATATACTATCTTTAACACACGAAAAAGATATTTGTATTGCTGTTGCAGTAAAAGACCTAAATGAAACTAATTAGTATAAACAACGATCTAGATTTTAAAAAAATCTACGAATTCTGTAAAAATTCTAGTAATGATAAAAATTCTGCAATAAGTAACACGACTATTAACAACTGGGAAAATAATCCAGCTTCTTTGTTATACATCATTTATAAACAAAAACGGTTTGATAAAAATAATAGAGCTGATTATTTGTTTATAGAACATAACGATCAATATATTGCCGGATCGGGATATTATCCATTAGATAATGATTCAAATGTTTGCATCTTAGGAGTGAGAACTTACACATTAATCGATTATAGATCTCAGCTGCTTCATGGAAATTTAATATTACCAAAACAAAAAGAGTTTGCAAAAAAATTAGGTTATAAGAGTTTAATAATGACTTTTAATGAATACAATTTATGGTTGTTGAACTGCATCGAGAACCTAAGTTCAGGTAAAGGAAAAATTATCGGTAAACGTGTTCCCGAGTTTTATAAAAATTGGAAAACATTAGATTTTAAAATACGAGTTAAATATACAGAGCAATGGTGTTCATATCAACATCTTGATCCCGATTATCATCAAAAATTTTATGAATCGATTAATTCAATAAAAACAAATTAAGATGAAAAATTTTTATAAATTAAAAATTAAGAATTTTTTAAAATCAAATACAGATAAATTTTTTTTAGAAAATTCTTTGTCTTGGCAAACCTATTCTGTAAATTATCAAGAATGGTTAGAACCTGAAACAATATATACATTAAACTCACTGTCAGTATTTCCCGACAAAGCCTATATATTTAAAGCACCTCCAATGTCAATATTACCAATACACATTGACGGAAATCAAAATTCATCGAGAGTTTGGGCTATTAATATTGTTTGGGGATCTAATAATCATAATATGCATTGGTACAAAATTATTAGAAAATCTAATATAGTTCTTCATACTCAAGCATCAACACCATATTTAATGTTTAATAAAGATGATGTAGAAGAAGTAGAAAATGTTTCAAATTTAGTAGGACCAACATTAGTTAGAATAAATGTTCCTCATTCTGTTAGTAACTATGACAACAAAATTAGATATTGCTTCAGCTTGCGGTGTCTTTCGAAAAACGATACCTGGGAAAAGATCATCGATCAATTTAAATTTTTTATAGATTAATTATTTCTTCTAAAGTTAATTCGGGTTCAAATCTTAAACTTATTAAGAATCGTTTTTTATTATTCAAACTAATTCCTCTATGTGGAATTTTTATATTTACAAAAGCAGGAATTGAACAATCTAATCTATCTATCTCAGTAACATCATCGTCTCGATACTCAAAATAACAAATACCATGAACACTCTCAGACACATAATATTTAAATTGAGGTCGAGTATCTAGATTTTTTTTCTGATACCATATAGTATAACTATTGTTGCAATTACAAATGGGTATGTTTAATGCAAATATTCTATTTTTTTTCAAAGAATCTGAATGAATATTTAATGATTCTTTGTTTTTTAAAACACTAATACCGACTCCGTTCCATCGATCCAAAAGATTGATATCGATAAGAAACTTTTTCAAACGAAAACAATTTTTTTTTATAATTTCAATATCACTTCCATAAAAACCCGAATCACAAATTTCAAAATTTTTAAAATAAAAAGGAAGATAGGTTGTTAAATCTTTTTGAATTTCTAAAAGATTATCAATCTGTATAATTTTATAAATCATATATTTTTATATCTAAAAGTTTAGAAACTAAATCCTTAATAGGAAGAATTTCTTTTATATTATCGATTGAAGATCCCATAAAGACATGACCTAAATTAGGATTTTTAATTCCTAACTTCAGAGATTCGGTATGATTGTAATCCGTTTCTTCTATTTTTGAAAAAATTAATGCATTATGTGTATTATTAAATGTTGACAAATTAGATTTATTGCTGTCTATTATTTTTAATTTGGTTTCTTTTGATAAACAACTTTCTTCTGCTACAGAAAAATAAGATCCGATTGAAATAATTTCTGCTCCTAGATCTAATAATTTAGATACTTGTTTATGAGTTGATATCCCCCCAGAGGGTATTATTATTTTATTAAAATCATTTTTTTGAATTTCTAAAAATTCTTCATATATAGATTTTCTATTCTTAGATAAAGATATCGATCCGGATGCTTCGGGACTTTTAAATACACATCCATCAAAGCAAGATCTAAAAATTTCTGAACGATCTAACCACCCTCTAGGATCTAAAACTTTTAAAAATGTAAAGACACCATTATTTTTACATACATTCAATCTATTTTTAAAATTTAAAAATTTATTTTTTCGTTCTAATGGATTTTTAAAATATTCATTTTTGTCAATTATTTCTAAACAATTGAATGTTAATAAATTTATAATTGATAAAAACTCATCTTTCATAAAAATTTCAATTTCTATGCTTAAGAATAAAGGGCCAGATTTTGTAAATTTTTTATAATATGATAACTCTTCTTCAAATTTTTTAAAATTAATTCCATTTTTATAATTTAAATTATAATAATTGAACGCTGAAATCGACGGAATAATTCCCGCAGCGAAACAATGTAATGCAAAATTTAAATCTGATACCTTATTCATAGGTGATGCGAGTAAAGGATATTTTGATTTAAATTTATTCATTAGTTCTTATATCTTAGTTAAATATTTATTTGTAAAAACTATGAAAAAAGAATTTATAATCCTAGAAGATGCTAGCCCCTTTTACGTAAGATTTACATTTGACGGAATTGAAAAATTAGTATTATCTTGCAAAAATTATTTAAGTTTTATTAAATTCTCCGATGAACCTTTTATACATTTTAAAGCTCCTGAAAACATCGGAACTTCCTTTATTAATAAATTACCTTTTGATGAAATAAATTTAAATGGTGCAAGAGCATCGTTTTTTATTACTAAATCCGGGTATTATTACAGAGCACATAAAGACGGACTCGATCATAGATTTAGCTTAAATTTAACTGTTGAAATAAATGATGATTTATGCATTACTAACTGGTATGATGAAAAAGAATTATCAAAATATTCTATAGATACCCTAAATGGGCAAAGTAGAGAATGCGTTAATTTTTCTAAAGAATTGCATAATCCTATTAAAAGTATGATAGCAAAAGAAGGAGAATTTATTCTTTTCAATACAGAAATTTTTCATGATTTTGATAACAGTAAAAGCAATAACAGAAGAATTGTGTTGACGCTAAGACATAATGATCCTAAAAATTGGTATTTTGAAGATATAAGAAAAATAATTTTCAATAGATAGATTCGATCATTCATGTAGGTTAAATACATAAATGTATCGTTTATATCGACAAATAGGTGAAAGCTATCATGTGCAATCAATGGCCGCTATTCGCACCGATTAAAATATCATTTGATCGTGAACGTTTAAAAAAAGAAATACTGTATTCTAAAATTCTCAACGAAGGTTTTTTAGCAACTTCTCATCTAAAAGATAATAAGAATTTTTGGGATAATGGAACGAACTTTAAAAGCCAAGAGTTTATTAAACAATTAAAAGTTCCATTATGGAGCGACGAAAATAGACAAAGTTTAATTAAAAAAGATATTGATACATTTTATCAAATTAATTTAACCGAGTTTTCTAATGAAGCAATAACGGATGTTTGGGAAGGAAAACATCAAGATAAAACTAAAATACCTCTCTGGATAAAAAATGATTTTAGTTGGAAATTGAGGAAGGATTTTCAATTTCCCTATCTAAAAAAAGTATTAGATAGTTTAGGTTTAAACTATTTTAGTATGATTAGAATAGTATATCAAATTCCCCCAAGCATCGGTCTAATACATAAAGACAGTGGACCAAAAACTAATTTAGAATATTACAACAATGGAGGAGTAGGAATCACTCTAAATGTTAGTTCCGGTGGCGGCAATTTGTATTTTGTAAATTCACAGGGGCAAGAAATTACAGTTGATGAAGACAATATTTGTATTTGGCATTTCGATGATAGTGCATTGCATTGCACAAATGAAGTAACCAGCGAAAGAATACAAATAAGAATATATGGAAATCATTCTAATTATCGAGAATTAATGGATTTAACTGGAGTAATATTTTAATATGAATTTAAAGTTCAAATTTTTTCAACAACAAATATTAACTTCATTAGGGATTTTAAGTTTAATATTTTCTCTATGGTATAGTTTTTACTTTGATAATTTTATATTATTGGTTGTCTCATTCTTTTATTCTCAAATAATAGTTAGTTTGATCGGAAATCAAATAGTATTACATAGATATTTTAGCCATAGAAGTTTTAAAGTAAACAAAGTATTTCATAATTTATTTTTGATTCTAAGTTTTACTCCGGGACAAGGTAGCCCTATTGCATGGGCAGCAGCACATAGACATCATCATAAACACAGTGATACAGAATTAGATAATCATAGTCCAAAAGAAAGTTATTTTTTAGCATCTGGTGGTTGGTTGTTAACGGGGTATGATTGGGTAATAAATGTAAAAAAATTAAAGACAATTCCAACAGATTTGTTAAGAGATTCTGCATTAGTTAAACTAGACAAACATTACTATACTATATGGTGGATAGTAATTTTATCTGGATTATTAATAAACTACGAATTTACTTTATTTTTTTTAATAGCACCTATAGGTTGGAGTCTGCTGTTATCGGCTTTTGTAACTCTAGGTTGTCATATTAAATTACCTGGAAGTTATAGAAATTTTGACATAAACGACAACACTTTCAATAATCTACTAGTTCAATTTTTAATATTAGGCGACGGATTACATAATAATCATCATAAGTTTCCTAATTTATATAATTTAAAAATTAATCATAATGAATTTGATTTGGCAGGAACATTTATAAATTATCTCAAGTTAAAATGATATGTTTTTTAAAAAAATAAAATTTGATTTTCATATAAACAATTACCAGATTCAAAAATATGTTTCTTCATACAGATTAAACAGTGACTCCGAAGTCTTTAAAGGAATCATATATCATACACTTAATAACAACGATCATTTATTTGATATTTTACCGAAGTGGATTACCAAGTTTTTTCAATTAAACCATTTAAAAATAAACTGCAAAGTACGTCCGCATATAGATCACGGCATCAACACATCTATAAATTTTTATATTAAGACTTCTAATTGTAAAACTACATTTTATTCTTTTATCGACCAAACTATACCGAGAACCATACCATTAGATGCCAATAATCTAAAAGAAGAAGACAGTTTTGTAGCAAAAAATAGAGAAGTGTTTATTTTAGACGTTTCGTGTCCACATAGTGTTGAACCATTGGATAACAATTTTTCGGAAAGAACTGTGTTTTGTCTGCAAACACATTTAAATTATAAAACAGTATTAAATTTTTTAAATTTACAAAAAAATTAATATTAATATAAATAGCAAAATGTTAACCGAATGGCATAAGAGTCCTTTATTTTTTTTCCATATTTTAACTCATTTAAGTATTATACCCATGGTTATGTATGGAGAGATGAGTCAGTGGTTCATCACGCTTATCATGTACTATTTGTTCGGATGTTGGGGGATTGCCATAACCTATCATCGACTGATAAGCCATAAAAGTTTTAAAGCGCCTTATTGGTTTAAATTTATAGGATTAATTTGGGGTAGTTTAGGAGGAGTTGGAACATCTATACAATGGACTGCTGTCCATAGAGATCATCATAGACACAGCGATGGAGAAAATGATCCACATAATCCCGCCGGAGGTATAAAAAGATTTATACAAATGCAGTTCTTAACAATGCTTGTTCCTTCGAGTCCACGATATGTTTCGGACTTGTTAAGAGATCCTTTACATCAAAAATTTCATAAGTACTATTGGTTAATACATGCATCCTATGCATTTATTTTGTATTTGATTGATCCTTTCGCAATAGTATACGCTTATCTTGTTCCATGTTTAATTTTATGGCATGTTATGAGTGCCTTAGGAACATTTGCTCATACTCCTAAATTTGGAACACAACCTATGTCTCAAAAAGACCGTAGTACCAATCTTTGGTTTTTAGGTTATATGGCATTTGGAGAAGGTTGGCATAATAATCATCATGCTCAAGCGAGCGACTGGCAATTTGGTAAAAAACGTTGGGAATTAGATTTAAGTGCCTGGTTAATTAATTTAATTAAGTATTAATAATGAAAAAATAGGATATACTCCTAAGATATAGCTTGTCGGTAAAAAAATAATATAATATTAATCAAAATATCCGCCTTGAACATGGAGATTTTCATAAAATCTTCTTTTTTCTTTTGTACATGATTTATAGAAATCTATAAATTCTTGTAACGGCACTAATACAGCGTGTTCTTTCATATATAAAGGTTTTTGATATAAGAAAGGAACATTTTCAAAACCTGAAAATTTTGAAAAGTAAATTAATTCATCTTTCCAATATTTTCCATAGACAAACGGCTTTAAATAAAAATCCCATCGATCATCTGTTCTGAGTCGAAGTTTATGTCCGGTATCTCTAGTTACACCATTTCCGTAATAATATTTCCAAGAGTAAAGTATCGACCAAAGCATTTCCTCATCGAGTAAAGATGTTCTCATTTCGCTTGTATCTCCGAACCAGATAATTTTTCCTTCTCTCTTTAATAATCTTAATGCACGATCTCTAGTCACTTCCGTTGAATTAAACCCCTGATACCAAAAGAAATCCCAATTTTCATCTACATGTATGTAAGGATCATAATCCATGAATACTATATTCGCCGAAGAAGGAAGCATACTAAAAAACTTTTTATGCAATAAAGAATTAGTCTGTATATCATATTTTTCAGCCTCTTCTTCTAATTCTTCCTTATACTTGTAAGGATCAATATCGACAATCTCTGTCTTTATTTGTAGTTTCATATCAAGTAATTTCAAATTATCATATTCTATATCATTGTAACCTGGAAGATACATAAAAACCGTTTTCACAGGAATATCTTGTTTTAAAAAGCTATTCAACATGGCTTGACTATCAACTCCTCCACTTATGCTTACTAGAAGGTCATCTATATTGCTTTCTGCAATCTCCAAGGCACGCCTATCAAATTCTTCATACAAAGTCCCTACAGGTCTTGTACACGATGTGTATTCGATATAAAATTTTTGATTTTCAAAACCCCAATCCATTATATTCTCCTCGAAATTATTTATAAAATAAATATTTCGCTATGATAGATAAAGAATTAGGTTATTATATTGTCGGGGATATTGAATTCGATTCAAAAATTCGAGCCTTCTTACACGCTAATGAGCAAAATAAAGAAGTTAAATGGATGTTCAATAATAATATTTTTAAAACTCACAATTGGTCAATAGAGCCTACAGAAAGTTTAGATGTTTTATACGATCAGAGATCCAAGAGCATTAGAGAAAAATATGATTATGTAATAATTAGTTATAGTGGAGGTTCTGATAGTCACAATATATTAATGAGTTTTATTCGACAAGATCTATTTATAGACGAAATTATTATTAATCATACTAATAAATTAACAGACAAATATATCGATTTAGATTTGTTAAACAAAACTAGTAAAAATGCGCATGCAGAATGGTATTTACATGCTCTTCCTATGCTAAAAGAAATTTCTAAAAAAATACCTAAAACAAAGATAACAATACTAGATATGTCTGACTCATTATTTGATTCACTCGAATCAATAGGAGACGAGAGTTGGATTCTAAATAAACGAGAACAAATGAACCTAGTGGGAATGACTAGATTTAATTACATTCATTTTAATTCTGTTAGAAAAACTTACGACAAAGGAAAAAAAATTGCCTTAATACTAGGAGTTGAAAAACCTAGAACATCTATAGATAGGGGAGATTTTTACATTACATTTCAAGATAGGCCTGCTAATATAGTAACAATAGCTGAACATATGCGTGAATATTCAAACAGTAAAATTGAATTATTTTATTGGAGCCCTGACTCTTTGAAAATTTTAACTAAGCAGGCACATGTAATAAAGAAATGGCTGGAAGCATTTCCAGAAAATCAAATTCTTTGGAAAGCATGGGTGCCTCCAGAAACATTCAGATTAGTGCATGAAAGAATTTTAAGATCTCTTTTATATACAACATGGGATGATTCATGGTACCAAGTCGATAAAGCAGTTAAGGATTGGTATAGCGAATTTGATTCTTGGTTTTATGATTATTATCATGATTCGAAAGCTTTTCGAATATGGGAATCCGGAATCAAATATGTGGATTCTAAATTAACTAATTTTACAAAGAAAGATAATAGGGGAAATAGTGATGGTCTTCAACCATTTTTTTATCATTATAAAATTGGTCCTATGAAAGTCTTAAATATCTAATTATAACTTTTTAGCCATAAAATAAAATTCTGGCATTAAATTAAATTTTTTGATAGATTCTAATCTTACTGAATTATTTTTATGTATCAAGCTCGATATTGCAACACAATCATTTTTTTTAGCAATGATTTCGAAGTGATTATGTAATATAGTATATATACCATTTTTCCTAAATTCTTTATCAACTGCACTTAATACTATAAAAAGAGTTCCACCATTTGGTTTTGTATAAACTATATGACCTAAAATTTTATCATTTAATTCAGCATATATAACTTCACATTTATCATCTTCCCACGAAGTGACCGGATATCCCAATCCTTTGTCTATCGTTTCTGCAAGATTTTTTAAAAAGAAGGTATATACAGGACTATGAGCCAGTGTATCACATTTCTTTATGAAAATATCATTTCCTACCTTGTCTTTTTCTTTATTTAAAATTTCAATTTTCATCTATCAAGATATTTTATTGTTTTATACATTATATGAGTAAAACCTTTAGATTTCATGCATGCCATAAAATTAGAATCATTTTTATGTATTAATGTTCCTAGAACTGGAAATCCTTCTATTTTCCCCCAATGCTCTAATTGATTATACAATTTTGAGTAAATTCCTTTATTTCTGTAATCTTTATCTATCGAAGCAAAAATTATTCCGAGAATATAATTGTTTTTTCTTTCGTTGTAATCTGTGTCATAAACTATAACTCCTATGATTTTGTCATCTTTTTTGGCATAAAAAAGACCACAAGTATCGTTATTCCATGGTGTTATTGAAAAAACTTTTCCTTCATCTATTGCTTCTGCATATTGTTTCAGTAGAAAACTATACGCTTCACTATAACATAGATTTCTTTTATGAAAAATGTTAAGATTGTCTGTTGTCGATACTAGGTAACTCATAATTATTGAGCCAATTCCTAAAATGAACCTTGGAGATTTCTAGATTTTTATTTGGTAACTCTGTTATAATTTCGGCCTGACTTTTATCTTGACTCCATGCTGTTTCCCAGACTAATTCATTTAACTTCCATAGTTCTTTTAAATTGTTATCTCTATACTTATACACTATTACATCTGAACCATAGAACTTTTCCATTGTGACCGTAACAAACATAGATCCTTTTTGATATTCAATCATAGTGTTAGGGTAAATAGTTATCCAAAGAAATAATATATGACCCTTATCTCGAACAATCTGAATACTTCCCCAATCATAAAAATCCCAGTTTAAATTTTCTGGTATGTTTTGAATACCTAACTGATCATAAACACCTTTATGAATTATCGGAATGTGATCAACATCTAAAAACAAATCTATAATTTTTTCAGGCGCCGCTAAAACTTTATCTACTCGCTTTTCTATAAGTTCTAGATTTTCGATATTTAACCCTTTCAATAAATTTTTAAAATTGAAATTTTTTGTTAATATTAAACCTTCTACGTTGAACAAAGGATCTTTTTTTAGAATTTTATCGTTTCTACAATATTTTATATTACCGGACGAGATCGGTATTCCATCAATTGTAAAACTCCATGCGTGATATGGACAAGTTCTATTGTTACCACTGCCTTCTTTTAGTGAAATTAAGCTACTTTGGTGAGGGCATATATTGGATACTAGAAACGGTGGATCTTGGTTGACCCAGATTTTCTTATTTTCGAATTGAAGTAACGGTTCGAAGTTTCCAAAAATAATATCGTTTTTATGAGCAATAAACATGGTTTTTGATAAGTAATGATTATTTATAAAGGAATAAAAATGAATTATGGATTCGTGAATAATTTATGGTATATTGACATTCCTGGATTAAAAAGAAAGGTCGGAAATATACGAGAAGAACACGAATATAGAGCAAGACAAATCTACGA
>Ga0169931_10009842_pt1 | contig 13717 bp, 16 predicted proteins | sample Kivu_15m_20L_FD_129675 | JGI IMG/M metagenome (GOLD analysis project Ga0169931, IMG submission 129675) | Freshwater microbial communities from Lake Kivu, Western Province, Rwanda to study Microbial Dark Matter (Phase II) - Kivu_15m_20L... | ecosystem: Environmental > Aquatic > Freshwater > Lake...
CATTTATACTTGTGTCGATGTTTTGAACACACTCCACCGGCTTTAGCTTCAATCCTATGGAATTCAAGCACACCATTAGCTTCTAATAATTCTGTTTGTCCCCATACTTTTCCTGCAATCATAATCTCTCCCGATATATCTATATTTAATTATAATTTAATTATAATAATTTGTGTAATTGCAAAATCTCACTTTGCCTTGATACTTCTTTGACAAAAAAAGCGCAAGGGGGTTCTTTTTCGTCGTTTAACGGAATAGTTAATAATTGACCATTTTTCATCTTGGGGAAATACCAACGAACGTCTTGAAAAATGTTAACGATTTCGATTGGGTAATATTCTTGTCTAAAACCAGAAACCGGATTAAAAATAAACGCATCAAACCCGCGCTCATTAATACTAGTCAAGGGAAGAACCTCGGGGTCTAAACCACAATCTTTGTCTCCTACCACCATACACCAATCTAAGGGCATCTGTACTTCGTACTCACCAATTTTTAAAACAATAGCAGGACTATTAAAACTTTCTAAAAAGATCAGAGGAACAAAAAAGAAATCTGGCTCTTGAGGGTTAGAGTTATCAAGAACCGAAAATCTAGTATCATCATCGACTTCTTCTGGAAGTTCATTTAAATCAAAAGATCTGTTTTTTATTGTTAATATTTTCATGTATTCACCTTGGTTATCGTAAAAGGATATTTGGCATCCTTGTAATATTTTTTTCTTTCTGTCAGGTGCCTTTTCGCGTATTTGCACGTAGAGCCAATATCCCAGATCTGGACAAAGTCCTTATCCTCTGCCTTACGGATTCCGCGGCCAATAGATTGGATAACCCTAACAAAGCTCTTTCCGGGCTCCAAAAGAACCAGATTAAAAATACGAGGAATATTAATACCCACAGCGGCCACACCATAAGTCGCCACAATAATCTTATTATCGCTAGTTTTAATCTCGTCATATTCTTCTTTTCTCTCGTTGAGTTTAACTGCTCCGTTGATAAAAACGGCATCGGATAAAATTTCCGTGATTTTATTTCCGGTATCTATTCTATTAACTAATACTAAAGTATTACCTGTATCTGAAATTTCTTGAATTTTGTTAGCGATCCATGTAATTCTTTTTTGATCAGTGACTAGCCAAGCATATTCTTCTTGATAGTTGCGGAATTCTTCTATATCGTTGGTCTGTAAAATATTGATCTCTAACTTAGCCAGGACATCTTTCTGCTGTAGGTCATAGGCGCTGACTTGATTGATTACTGGACCTATGCTGGCTAATAGACTTTGGAATTCCCATTTTTCTTTAGGTATAGTTCCAGTTAATCCCCACCGTATAGGACAATTGCGGAAATTCTGCGTGGCCAATCTCATCAGAACATCAGCTTTAGCTTGATGAACCTCGTCGATGATGATAGCGCATACCCCTTCGCAGAATTCTGCCAGTGTTAATGTATCGTCGTCATAGCTTTTCTTTTCAAGGACGTTTAAACTCTGCCAGGTGCAGATTGTATGTGTTCGATTTAATTCTTTGCGATCTCCGAAATATACGCCGACATCTAGTCCGAGATTTTTGTAGTCTTCTTCAGTCTGGACAACAAGCGATTTGTTCGGAACAATAACCATCGTACGGCCATACGGTTCACAAAGATGCGATAACGTTGCAGTAGTGATTGTTTTACCTGCACCTGTAGCCACCTCCTGTAATGATTGTGGATTTTCTAAAAATTTATTAACGACATCATATTGATAATCTCTCAAGATGATAGGCTCCCCGGAGTTGGGATGTCCTTCAGGCCAGGTCTTTCCTTGATCTGCCCAATAGTTTTCTGTAATAGGAGTGAATTGCAATCGCCGATGCTCTCGGTGATCTTCTAGATCTATATCGTAACCGGAATCTTCTAGTATAGGGAGAACTACATCGAGGTGTGCGAGATAGCCGGTTCCTCCGATGCCGAAGAATGTTTTCGTTCCATCCCATCTGCCTAATTTATAAGCGGGCATGTGTCTAGCATACGGCAACTCAAATTTCAGTTTGTTGACTATTTTACGTCTTACTTCTACCGGTAAGCCTTCGATTTTTATATTAACTTCATCTTTGATGACTAGTTTACAAATTGACAATTTTTATTTCTCTCATCGTTGTTGGTTTATTTTCATTTACATATAAAACGAATGGATGACCAACCGATAAAAATTGAACGTTTTTGTTAACGTTTGGTATGAGATCGGTCATTAGTATTATATTAACAGAATTTAAATCTTCGTACAACCATTTCGCAGGAGAATTCAAAAAAATGTAAATCTCCCCTTCTGAAATTTTTCCTCCTAGGCTGTTTTCTTTAATCCACTCATTAAAATTGCTATTTCTTTCTTCTCTAAAACAAACTTTTATTTTTCTTCTATCAATAAAGTTCTGGTCTGAAAGATCAAGAAAGTTTTTGATCCATTTTTTATAATCGATTTGTTGATTTAAAATTATACAGACTCGTCCTTGGATTTTTCCGTAAATTTCAAAAAATAGATTTATATCTTTTGACCAAAAACTGTTAGATTCTGATGATGAAATTTTTTCAAATAAATTTCTAGGAACAGTTGTTTCATAACAATAGCCAATTTTCTTGGCTAAGAATAAATCTTTTTCTAATATATTACTTTTTTTATCCTCAAAATAACATTCAGTTTCTCTAGAAGCATTTTTTAATACAACACGGTCATTGATTATTTGGCTTTTTTTCTCTATGGTGTCTTGAAAATTTATGATTTCTTCTATCTGTGATTTTACACACAGATACGAGTCGTCGATAACAAATCTATGCTGATTGACGAATTCGTCTACTTCTAAAAAATTTAGAGAATATAGTTTAATCTTTCTTAACTTTCTATCAGAATCCCATTTTGAAACAATAACTTTTGAATATTTTAGATCAAATGTAGAATCAAATGTTTCTTTGAATGAATACGGAAATTGAAAACAATACCAGATGACCCCTTCTTGATCTTGTTCTACAGAAACTTTTCTAGTCTGATCAATGACCCTAAAAGAATGTTTCCACTTGGGATTTTCTAGTATTCGATCGAGATCATAATTCAGAGTTTTTAACTGATGCTTGTTTTCTCTTAATATCTTAATCACGTATACAGATTGACTCTTTGTAAGGGGCTTATCTGATATTATTAAATCGTAAAAACTCCACAGAGGATTCGAATCATTGGAAAAACTTATCTCAAAAAAATCATCAGATTTTTTCAAACTTTCACAAAGATCTAAAAATATTCTTTCTATGGTTGTAGATTCATACATAATTTATTATACAACAAACATATATAAAAATCAACTCTGATGAAAAATAATTTTTGATTTCAATCGATCAAAAGGAATACCGTCTGATATTTCGCTTACAGTCCATTCAGTATGGCAGAGTTTTAAAAACCAATCATTTCTTTCAAACAGTGTGGGATTTTCTATATTTTCTATCTTATCCGAAACAGGATAAGCCAAGCTGCTCGGATCACATATTACAGGGGTCCCGTTGATCGCTGATTGAACTCCCGGGCCACTGTTATGATTGAAAATTACATGATATCCGTAGTTAATATCAAAATCGTCGTAGCTATTTGTGAGTTTCGTGGGCTTTTCAAATTGTATTCCTGAGAGAATCTTTTTTATCGGCCATCTGGGATGCGGTCTAATTACGATTCTTCTATCCGTATATTTTTTAATCTGATTTACGGTCTGTTCGACCCATCGATCTAAGGGAGGTTGCCCATGCCATTGTAGACTATTCTCATGTTGTGTCGCTATAAGTATTTTTCCATTATTGATCGAGAATCGATCTTTGATATCAACACCAAGAAATGCGGGGCGATTCTCGTCGAGATTTTCGTTATTAGCAAATTCTCCCGACCCGTTTATGTTGTTGAGACTGACTCTCCAGGTAATATTTCTTTTCAGATTACCAACTTCGATAATTATTACAGGCTTTCCTAAATTTTTAGCAGAATGATACACTGATCGGTTTCCGGACATTCTGCCTAACCACAATACCGACCAAATTACCGGTATATCTTCGTTATCGTTGACCTCTCGAAATCCAATTTTTTTAAGACCTTGAGAAACCGCATCGAACACAGGCACACTGTTAAGGGATCCGAATTCTCGATACAGTTTGAAAGAAATTTTTTCCATAAATATATGAGTATTTAATGATATTATGAACAAATTTGCTAAAAGATTAATAAAATTATCAAATAGATCAAATAATGCTTGTCTTGTATTAGGACACGGGTTCGGTCAATTAGGAGATGTCGCTAGTGTATTTAAAACTGTTTTTGTTTTTAATGATAGTGGAAAAACAATTAAATTGAGAAATATAATTCATAGAGAAAATTTAGATAGAATTACTGATATCGGCGATATAGAATTTATACTAATAGATCTCGATCATACACAATATCTTAGAAATTGTATTCCTCTTTGGATTAAAAATCAATGTCTGGTTTTAGTTGAACAAAACGATTGTTTAGAAAGGCCAGCAGCACTCCCTCTTTGGGAAAACGGGTATCGAGCTGTAGAACAGCACGGATTTTATCATGTATGGAAAAGATTATGAAGTCGATAGGTGTTATAACTACTTTTAATGAAGCAGGGATGATTCAATACGGTCAACGGATGATAGATACATTTTATAAAACTTGGCCAAAGGAAATTCAATTGTTTGTCTACCATGAAAAATGCTTACCATTGAACCCCGACCCAGGCAGAATCCTATTTTTCGAGCTGGACCGAGTCGAACCGCTGACCGCGTTCAAAGAAAAATGGAAGAATGTTCCTAAGGCCAACGGTGATGTCAGCGCCGATCCTATAAGATCAAAAAGGAGAGATTCTGGCAAAGGCTTTAAATGGAATGCTGTGAGATTTTCTCACAAAGTATATGCTATTTTTGATTGCGCAAAAAAATCTACTGTTGATACACTAGTATGGATGGATGCCGACACTGTATGCCATAGTCCTATCAGTCTAGAAAAAATTCACAAATTGATTCCCAACGACAAAGATCTGTGTTTTTTGGGAAGAAAAGGTAAATTCAGTGAATGCGGCCTTTACTCGTTAAGTCTGAAAAGTAAATTTGTCAAGAGATTCCTAGAAGAATTCCAACGAGTCTATGATGAGGCAGAAAATGGTATATTTTTAATGGATGAATGGCACGACAGTTTCGTATTTGATCAGGTAAGAAAAAGGATTGTTGGAATGAACGAGCTTAATTGGAGCGAAAATCTCGGAGATCTTCGACCAAATTCTAATAACAGTATCGGTGAAGGTCATCCGCTGATCAACAGCGAATGGGGAGCATATTTGGATCATCTCAAAGGTGAAAGAAAAAAATTAGGAAGAAGTAAAAGAGAAGATCTCAAAGTAGATCGAAAAGAACAGTATTGGCAACGCTAGACATATTTTCTGAAAAAATTCCATGCCTCGCCAGATCTTAGCTCATCAAAATTCCAATGGCACATAGATAACTTTTCTATCCACGACTGACGATCGAACATCATAGGATTTTCGATATAAGACAAATCTAGATTAGCAACGCCATAGCCTTGACTGTGTTCCGGAAATGCATCAGTCAAAAATGCTGGAATTCCTTCTATTATGCTAGCAACACTGGGGCTGCTGTTGTAAACTACCGTAGCCCATGCATTTTTAAAATCATCTACGAGCCGTTCCTTGGTGCTGATACTTACATTTTTATGATGTAGTTGTAAAATTCTTTTAACTTTTTTATCGCCAGGATGAGTTCTTACTACTATGTGCCTTTTTCTAGAATACTGTCTTATTGTGTTAATAGTTTGATCTAACCATGTCTGTGCCGACAGTCCCCGCATCGACCAACCGCCGTTTCGTTGGAGGCAAATTAAGATATGATCCCCGGTCGTTCTCCATGGTTTTAGATGTATTCCTAACTGAGAACTGATTGTTTGCCATCTAAGCGGATTGATATCTTTATCAAAATAAAAACCAGTTGTCGGAAAAACTCCGTCGAAACTGTATCTCAAATACCTTTTAGTGTTTCCTGGATCAGAATAAAGAAAAAGATTGCTGTCGACTATTAGGCTTTTTTTGTCGTTTCTTTTCTGCATATCTATGGCATTTTGTCTCAAAGTAAGGTGAGGCAATTTTTTTCCGTCCTCGTGAACGAATCCTTGTATTAACGCTACATCGCAAGGTACGAGATTCATGCCTCTATGAGCTATACCATTGTCTCCACACGCTCGAACACCGTTGATAAAATTGTCCAAAATCATTGGCTTTTCTGGATTAGAGTTATTTGGAGGTATTCCTCCATAGTAGGCCACTGCGGTTAATTTATCCATGATATTTTCTGACGATTTCTAGTGCGCGGCCACTTACCAGTTCGTCAAAAGTAAATTGACTATAGCTCAGCATACTCAACCATTGTGCTAGATTGGGTCTATATAGATCGTTAACATCAGATAATTTGTTTCTCGTTACTGGACTAGTGATATGAAGATCTAGAGTTATCGCGGGTATGCCGGCCCAAATAGCTTCAGTGGCTGCATTAGAGTTGATGTTGATCAAACAATAATAATCCTCGTCTAGCAACTGCTGATAAAGATTTTCTCTGGTTTTTTTAGGCGATTTTTCTCTAAAAATAATCTTTTTATCCGTGTAATTTCTAAGTTCTTTTTCTACTTCATATTTCCATGTTTTGAGATCGATGTGAAATATACCAGCAGCAAACGGACCTGGTTCTACGACTAGTATGCTATCTCCTCCTTGTCTCCACGGCCTAGGAAATCGTTTAAACATGTGTAATCTATCAACTGGACAGTCGAAAAATTTTCCGTAGTGCAGATGATTTCTCACCAGTCGATGCCATGTTTTGTATTCTTCTAAAAAATTCGTGTATCCGCTGTCTATGAACCAGAAAGGTAATTTATTATCTATTTTCGTGATCAAAAGGTTTTCATTGCCTACTGTATTTCTTATCAAACAATCCTCATCAAAACTGGTAAAATTTTTTCTTCTGATAAAAGTTCCATTAGGGTCGATCTTAAGACCTGTACTTTTAACAAAATTTTTCTTTTGATGCTTTCGATACAGTTCGAAAATTCTATTTTCACCGATTTTATCTATGAAATACTCAACGTTAGAGTGTACAAAATTGAAGTGTCTTTCTTTTTGATACTTTATCATCGAATTTACAGATTTCAAATATACAGCGGTATCTATTTCAACGAACCTTCTTAATTTTTGTTCTAATTTAGGGGCATGTTTTTTATGATTCCATTTTTCTCCGTCGCTGTTTTTTTTAGTAAGCCACCAAATAATCGCTTCGGATGTGCGATATTCTTTCAACTCTATGTCCTTGACGAATTTTCCGTAATCTAAAAGACTGAGTAAAAAGTTTGCGATCTCCTTGTCATTTATTAATAATTTCATGTCAGTCCTTTACTATATTGTATGCGACACCATTCATTAACTCGTCAGAGGTGAATTGACCATATGCCAAATCATAACATTTTTGTTTTATTTCGTCTTCGGTGGGTCTATAAGGATTAGAGAGCAACGACAAATCATCGGAGCATAGAGAAGACGCTGCGCAAGGCACCGATACAAATGCCGGAATCCCGTATAATACTGATTCCAAAGACGCGATGCTGTTGAAACTAACAGTAGCATAGACGCCTTGGTCGAACACATCATATATTAAATCTTTGTGATTCCTGTCAGACCTAGATCCCTTTATTCTAATTTCAATAGGAAGGTCTATGATGCTTTTAATTCTATCTTCGGTTTCTTTTAACCACTCATCGAAATACACATTGTAATATCTACAGGCCTTGGGATTCGGCAAGACAAGCAAAATTTTCTGTTTATAATTTTTCCATCCTTGCCACTCTAGTCTAGGATCTTGTTTAACTAATTTCTCCCATCTGTCTTTGGGTTTTTTTAAAGATCGTATCAGTTGGTTTTCGTTTTTAACTACTCGATGCCATAATTTTTTTCCGGATAGGTTGCCCGGACTAGGAAAATTGCCCAAATATCCAGTATCTATGTAGAAAAAATCTCTCGAGCTAGATACACAATTATCGATTTCAGTTTTGCTAGTAACTCCTCTGATAACCATGGCTTTTGATATATCGTCGATATTGGTCGTAGTCTTGTTTTTCGATCCTCGAACGAATTGTTCTTCTAAAGATAGATCCTTCATCCTTGCTCCAACATGCTTTTTGCTTTTCCGGTTTTCATTTCACTGATATGAAATTGTCCGTATGATAAATGGCATCCCCAAGCATAAAGTTTATCTTGGTCCGGATAATAAGGTTTTTCTATCTGACTAAGATTCTGCCTCCCTACCGGAGAAGCAGCATTCGTTGGAGCCAATGTAAAAACTGGAATTCCTAAAAAAACAGACTCTACCGCTGCTACACTATTGAATGTGACGAGAGCAAAGACATCATCGTTTAACGCTTCTTCTAGAGTATCTGTGGATATCCTGTCTATTCGATTTTTAGCTCTGTCTCTAACAACGATCGGTCTGTCAGTGTATTGTTTTAAAGTTTCTATAGTTTCGTTCACCCAATTCTCTAGATCAATCCCATAGAATTTGCAAGGTTTTTCATCTGGTTTAGCGATAAGTATTTTTTTTCCATCTTTTTTCCATGGTTGAAATTTTTTATTAAAATGTTTGAAACGATCGTCGGGCCTATTAATTATTTTATCATGTTGAAGATTATTTTTTACTATTCGATGCCAATATTTCCATCCGTTAGGATTAGTTGAAGTCCGTTCATTGCCGAAATATCCTGTATCCACATAATAAAAAGTTCTTCCTATCTCCCAGCACTTTTTTATGATTTTCTTTTTTAATATCCCTCGAAGGACTATAGGATCCATCGATCCATCGAACACAAATTTTACAGGATCTATCACGGTAGAATCACAGCCTTTGGCAAATAAGTTGATATAATCATCCTCTTCGCCTTTGCTTAAAAAAATCCATTTATTCATTTCAACATTTCTTTGAGATATTTTTTCCAAACTTTATGATAATCGCATCTTCTATATTCGGCGAACCAAGGCCCCCCCTCGGTGTAGTGGATCGCTTTAGGAGAACCATTTTCGGGTTCTTTATACCATCCTACCAACCAGTTCCAGCTGGGTTGTAGTTCGCCAATTTCGTCATCAACGAGCCACTGGAATCTATGTAGATATTGCCCTGTCTGAGAATTTACCATGTCTAAATCTACTCGGCGGTTTGACGGGTGTCCGCAATTCCATAACATCATAGAACTCCAATTTTTTCTTGGATAAGGCAATTGTTTGCATCCATCCATCTTTAGCCCTTCTTTAGGAGTATAGTCGTGTTTGACTACCATCAAAGCATACCTATTGTCTGCTTGATCAAAAAGTTTTTTAACATCCTCAACAAATACAAAATCGCAATCTACAAATACTGCCCACCCCTTATAATCACTGAGATAGGGAACTAAAAATCTTGTGAATGTAAATTCTGTGGAACTAAGAGGATCTATCGATCTTTGATACAATTTTGCTTCTCTCAGCTCTTTCTGTTTTAGAGGTATTACTTCTGCTGTTTGTTGATGTTTTTTTATACTATATTCACATACTTGGTATGCAATATCTTCTCTTATATCATAGCCGACAAAAATTTTCATAATCTTTCTATGTCCCCTTCTATGCACTGTTCTCCGTATTGTATCTCTATTAATTTCAACGGTTTGTCAGTTTCGTTGCACAGTTGATGCCACGACTGCGAAGGAATCCATACATGCTGATATTCTTTGAAAATACCTACTATTTCTACATCAGTGCTTCGATTCACGGTGTAAACTGTCGCTGTTCCTTCAGAAACAAACCAAAACTCCGATCGATCTCTGTGCTTCTGCATGCTTAATGATTTACCAGGTTCTATAGCCAGCTCTTTCAATTTTACATGTTTGTTCGGTTCGTGCAGAACACGATAATGGCCCCATTGGCGCTCGGTCTTCGGTGCTTTCCATTCTTCTAGTATCCAGCTGCTAGAATTCTTTTTATCTTTTCCACCTACTCCGAATTCAAATCGGAGACTATCATCAACAACATCCATCTCGGGAATGTTGTTTGCTGTTCGATCGCCACCGTTGGCAAAGATTAGTTCGGCATCGGGATAATGCGCTCTGACTTGATGTATAAACGCTCGTGCTGATCCATCTTCGTCGTCGAATGTATAAACTTCGTCGACCATATTGAGATTATTTACTACACACAGCCTCTCATTCCACGGCATGAATGCACGTCCTTTTTTGCGCTCTAACCATTCATCAGAATTCAATCCAACGATCAACATGTCTCCTAATGTACGTGCTGATTTAAAATAGCTAATATGTCCGGAATGGATGGGATCAAATCCGCCGGTAACTAAAACGATTTTTTTCATGATATTATTTATATGAGTATATTATTGAAGTAAATACATTAGAATTCAAGGAATAAACATATGAAAAAAATACTTGTTATGGGATTGCCCGGTTCCGGAAAAACTTATCTGGCAGAGAAATTAAAAAAGTTTCTAGAAGAATCGATCTATCATACCGATGTAGAAACACTATCTCGAAGCCACCCATCAATAGAATGGTTTAATGCTGATGACATACGTAAAAAATTCAATGATTGGGACTTTAGTCATGAGGGGAGGATCAGACAAAGTCATAGAATGTTTGAGTTGGCTGAAAAATCCAAATGCGATTTTGTTATATGTGATTTTGTCGCACCATTGCCTGAAATGCGTAATAATTTTAAAGCCGATTGGACTATATGGGTAGACACTATAGAAAAGGGAAGATTCGAAGATACCAACAAGATGTTCATAGCTCCCGAAGTTTATGATTTCAGAATCATCGAACAAAATGCAGAAAAGTGGGCTGAATTTGTTGGACAACACATTTTAGAAAATAGACGAAGGCCTGCTTTTGATTGGCAAAAAGAAACTGTACAGATGTTAGGAAGGTGGCAGCCATGGCATCCCGGACATCGAGCTTTATTCGAACGAGCTATAGCAAAAACTGGCCAAGTCGCTATAATGATCAGAGATTGTCAGGGCTGGAATGGTTCAAATCCGTTTGCGGCTGCACAGGTAAAAGAATTCATTCGACGAGATTTGGATCCTATCTATCAAGGACAATATGAAATTATTCTCGTTCCCAATATCGTTAATATTACATACGGCAGAGATGTTGGTTATAAGATCGAGCAAGAAGTGTTTGATGATACGATTCACTCTATTTCAGCAACAAAAATCCGAAAGGAAATGGGGCTTGAATGAATCTCGTAGTCGCAGTTTAGCCAAGGCAATTTCCTGGAGAATCACAGGAACCCTAGACACATTTATAATCTCTTGGTTAATTACAGGTCAGTTGTCTCTGGCAGGTGCAATAGCAATTACTGAAGTTATTACTAAAATTATATTGTATTGGCTGCACGAAAGAGGTTGGAATAAGATTTCATGGGGGAAGAGTTAGACACTGGCATAGATACTCTTAATCACCGCCAGTTACTAAAATTGTCATATAATTTTTAATTCTGTAAAAATCAATATATAAATATTCAATGTCTATATTATACACTCATAGATTAGATTTCAACAACCCCGGAGATATTTGGAGCGGTCCGTATCATTATATTCATCGTCCAGGAGTGATAATGGATTTATTTAATCCTATTCCTGTATCTAAAATCAGTACCATTATTGTCGGCGGAGGTGCAATTCTTTGCAACAGTCGAATGATTAATAATTTAAAAAACCTATTAGATACCTATGATTATAAATTTAAGATATTTTGGGGAGGAGGAATAACCCTTTCTGAAGAAACAACCGAAATTTTAAAAAGATTTGATTTTGTTGGATGTAGAGATTATAATAAAGGGTTTAATTTTTTACCTTGTCCTAGTATAATGCATCCATTATTAAGACAAAAAAATACATCGAATAAAGATTTTCTAATTATTGATCATTGGAAAAGAGTTCCGATCGAATTTCCAAAATTACACACTAGAATAAAAAATAGGTTTATTTCTGTCGATGATATAATAAATCAAATATCATTGCATAATTATATAATTACATCTAGTTATCATGCTGCATATTGGGGTATTGTTTTAGGAAAAAAGGTAATTGTAATAACGAATGATAATTTCGGAAAATTTACATTTAAACAACACATACCCGTAGAGCAAAAATGGGAAGATCGATTGTTAGATCTGACATCATTATATCCTAATGCTTATGAAGAATGCTTAAACTTAAATAAAAATTTTTTAAATGATTTGATAAAATATAAAGTTTTATAATTTTGAATTCTTATTAAAGAGTTGCGTCCTCTAATCCTGCCACGCGAAGCTTAACGATATTACTGAGATGCCATTGTTTTTGATCTAGAGATTTGATAATACCTAGCCATTTGTTTCTTAACAAGGCAAATTCGTTGATGATTTTTTCAAAATCTACAACATCGGCCTCGCCTTCCACGAACTTTTCACAATCTCTCGAAGAAAGACTGCGTTGATAGTTTTCCAGATATTTGCGGAAATGTTGACTACGAAGACGTCTTAGTTCTATGTTAAGATATTCTAAGATAGCCTCAATCTCTTGGAGTTGGTTAAATCGAGTTTCTACGATACCAGGCATAGCTGCCGATGCTCGTTCGATGTTTCCTGATATCCGAGCATCTTTTTTGGCTTCTAATAGCTCAACCTCATAAAATGCCACGGCGTCTGGAATATTCGAAATATCTTTAGAAACTCGATCATACCAATTCATTTATTCCTCATCTTTATAATAATCGTCTTCGGCTTCTTCGATCTCTTCGCCGTCGATGGCATAATTTATAGCGTCATCGAGATAGCTATCCACGCCGATTAGACTCTGTAATACAGATTCTTTAATGCCATAATCTAAAAGGGTATTTACAAAATCTGCTGCTACATCACCTCTGCTGTTTTCTGGAATGTGCTCTATGACTAAGGTCCAGATATCTGCGATCATTTCTTCTTTCATCTTTATACGCTCTCCGGTTGGGGTTCAACATTATTAATTATCTCAGATGATGATTTTTCTGTGTTTTTAGAAAAATTTGCCATAACTACATCGAGACAACCTGTTTCGTTGCGCTCCCATTCTTTGCGATAAAATTTGAGAATTTCTCCATCTGGTGTTGTATAGGCAAGCCTATTACCATCCTTAACTAACATACCTTTAGCCTCTGCGAGATCGACAAGACCGGAATAAGGATTCATACCTGTTTCATAGGGGATCTTGACCTGCACTGATTCGAAAGGTTTGGCATAACGTGTCTTCATGATCTTGCAGGCAGCACGGATACCCTTGACTTCGGAAATCTTATTGCCATCCTCATCTTCTTTGAGCTTGAGTTTTTTCATGGCCACTACGATGGATGAAGCATAGATAAAACCCTGGCCGCCTGAAATTTTATCGTCGGGATCGAACATGTCTTGGCTGGCGTAGGTGTGGTTGGTAGCGACCAAGCCGATGTTTAGTGAACCGAACATGTTAACACAGTTTCGCACAAGTGCGGTGAGACTTTTGGCTTTGCGACCCAGATCACCTTTCAAATCGCCTGCTTCGAATTGATTGACATCCGTAGGAGTCAACAACATACCTAGTGAATCAAGAACAAACAA
>Ga0169931_10009843_pt1 | contig 13717 bp, 16 predicted proteins | sample Kivu_15m_20L_FD_129675 | JGI IMG/M metagenome (GOLD analysis project Ga0169931, IMG submission 129675) | Freshwater microbial communities from Lake Kivu, Western Province, Rwanda to study Microbial Dark Matter (Phase II) - Kivu_15m_20L... | ecosystem: Environmental > Aquatic > Freshwater > Lake...
AAGTGGTTGCAGTGTTACCAACTGTAACTACAACAGAACCAACTGTAGTAGTCTTGGTAAATACGAATAGCTCTACGCTACCGCTTGTGCTTGCATTTACTGTTACTGCAGCTGAACCAGATGCATTGGTTGCACCAGTTAGTGTAGTAAGTAGGAATGCATTTGTAGCAGTTGCAGAAACCGTAGTTCCAGCAGCTACACCAGAAACAGAAATGCTAAGAGCATTAGATGATGTTATGGTGTCTCCTGGTACTGGAAGAGCTACTGCTGTTGCAGAAGTTGTGCCTCCAGAAGCAGAAGCTCCAGCCACTGTTAGTGTCTGTGTGTTAGCAGAAGCTGCAAGAACTGGTAGAGTTGTTGCAGCAAGGGCTAGAGATAGTGCAATAGCCAGCTTCTTAATAGTCATATATATATTCCTTCTTGTGTATTTGGGTATACCTTTATAGTCATACCCCGTTATATAACCTACCTATTTTACCAGATAAATTAAATACTGTCAACAATTAGATCGTCAAAAGAGGAGCTGTCAATAACTTTAAAGCCAGTTGCTCTGTCTAAATAGACCCACTCTATAGATTTGACACCAAATGTTTCCCACAAATGCTCCAAAACCATCTTATAGTCTAGGTCCCCACAGGTATATAAATCAAATTGAATAATCATTGGGTCTAGCTTTTCCCAAATATGGAATGCAACATGAGATGTTTCTACGGATACTGCTGCCGTTACCCCCTCATTTCCAGGCATGTCTACATACTTGGAAATAGGTCCTGCAGCTATTTTCATATCAATTAGCTGGACTAGCTCTTCCAGCCATAGTTTTGCATAGTCTTCAGTCTTAATTGGCTTTGTTATCTCTGCCCTGACCATTAGATGTAAGTGTTTTATTTCTTTCATTATTTCTTTCCTTAAAAGTCCCAGTCATCGTCAGTGGTTGATTCGTGCTTTCCTATTACATAAGAAGAGCCTGAGCCAGAGAAGAAGTCATGGTTCTCGTCTGCGTTTGGTGATAAGGCTGCAAGAATTGCTGGACTAACATCCGAAACCTCTTTAGGAAATAGCGGGTTAAATCCTAGATTCATTAGTGCCTTGTTTGCGTTATAGTGCAAGAATTTCTTTACGTCTTCAGTCAATCCAACTTCGTCATAAAGATCTCTTGTATATTTAATTTCATTCTCGTATAGCTCCATCAAAAAGCCATAGGCATAGGTTTTTAGATCTTCCTTGGCATTCCAGTCTAGCTCATTGTATGCTTGCTGGAACTTGTATCCGATGTAGTAGCCGTGGATGGCCTCATCACGAATAATCAGGCGAATTAGATCTGCCGTGTTGGTGAGCTTCGCTCTGGATGACCAGTACATCGGTAGGTAGAACCCTGAGTAGAAAAGGAATGATTCTAGAAGTGTAGAAGCTATCTTACGTTCTAGTGGATCATCTCCCCTATACTTTGCTAAAACTATTTCTGCTTTCTTCTGCAGATATGGGTTGTCTTCTGACCACCTAAATGCATCTTCAATTTCTTGTGTAGATGTTAGAGTAGAAAATACACTAGAATATGATTTAGCATGAACCGATTCCATAAAAGCAATATTAGTAATTACTGCCTCTTCATGCTGAGTTCTTGCATCTGGCATTAGTGACATTGCACCAACAGTACCCTGAATGGTGTCAAGCATGGTTAAGCCAGTAAAAACACGCATGGTCAGAATTTTTTCATTCTCTCTCAGTGTGCTCCAAGACTGGATATCATTGGATAGAGGAACTTTTTCTGGTAGCCAAAAGTTAGATGTAAGCCTATTCCAGACTTCCAAATCAATTTGGTCTTCTACCTTATTCCAGTTAATTGGTCTAGTTATCATAAGTTCTCCATTATAACATGCAGCTTACACAGTTTTCAATCTCTGTACCCTGCAATGCTTGCTGTCGAATACGAATATAATAAATAGTTTTAATACCCTTTTTCCAAGCATAAATCTGTGCACGATTAATGTCACGAGTTGTTGCAGTATCTTTGAAAAAGAGGGTTAGCGAAAGTCCTTGGTCAACATGTTGCTGTGCTGCAGCATAGATGTCAATAATCTTTTCAGGACCAATCTCATAAGCATCCTGGAAGTACTCACGATTGTCATTAGTCAAAAATGGTGCTGGGTAATATACCCTGCCCATTAGCCCTTCTTTACGAATCTCAATCTGAGACGCAATAGGATGAATAGAGCTTGTAGAGTTATTGATGTAGGAAATAGAGCCAGTTGGTGGCACAGCCTGCAGGTTCTGGTTATAGATACCGTGTTTTGCTACAAAATTCTTAAGCTCTTCCCAGTTTTTTTGGGTGGGAACTTCAATCTTCGCCTCTTTGAAAAGGTTAGCGACTTTATCAGTTTTTGGAGACCACTCTTGACTAATATACTTTTCAAAAAACTCTCCAGTGGCGTACTTGGACTTTTCAAATCCTTCAAAGGCACTGCCCTTTTCCTTTGCAAGTCTTGCAGAGGCATATAGGGCGTGGTATAAGACTGTATAGAAATAGATGTTTGTGAAATCAATTGATTCTTCTTCTCCATAGTGCATCCTCTCTTTTCCAAAATAACCATGTAGATTCATTTGTCCAAGACCAATTGCCCTAGACTTTTTGTTGCCTTCTGCAACTGACATTACAGAATCAATATATGAAAGTTCAGAAACTGCAGTCAAGCATCTAATTGCAGTATCAATTGTCTTTCCAAAATCTGGTGACTCCATTGCTTTTGCAATGTTTAATGATCCTAGATTACAAGAAATGTCTTTCCCAATTTCTTTATAAGACATATCATTGTTATATGTGGTTGGCGTATTTACTTGCAGGATTTCAGAACATAGGTTGCTCATATTAATCCTGCCGTCAATTGGGTTGACCCTGTTTACATTATCTTCATATACAATATATGGATAGCCAGACTCAAATTGTAGCTCTGCAATTCTTTGGAATAGGTCACGTGCCTTAATCTTTGATTTACGAATACGTGGATCGTCTACCATTTCATCATATAGCTCTGTTACAGATATGTCTGACATTGGTTTCCCGTATACCCTCTCAACATCATATGGAGAGAACAAATACATGTCATCGTTGTTTTTAGCAAGTTCTAGGGTTACGTCTGGGATTACGACACCAACAGACAATGTCTTGATACGAATCTTCTCATCAGCATTCTCACGCTTAGTGTCGAGGAATCTCATGATGTCTGGGTGGTGAGCGTTTAGGTAAACGGCACCTGCACCCTGACGAGCACCCAGCTGGTTGGCATAAGAGAATGCATCTTCAAGCATCTTCATTACTGGGACAATGCCAGAGGATTGATTTTCAATTTTCTTAATTGGTGCACCTAGCTCACGAATGTTTGTTAGATTTAATCCGACTCCACCGCCACGCTTAGAAAGCTGCAAGGATGATGTAACTGCACGAGCAATTGACTCCATATTGTCCTCTACACGGAGAAGGAAGCAAGACACAAACTCGCCACGTTGTCTCTTGCCAGCATTCAAAAAGGTTGGTGTGGCTGGCTGGAAGCGACCAGAGATAATCTCATCTACTACACTTTTAGCTAGTTCTTCGTCTCCACGTGCAAGCATAAGGGCATTCATGCAAACACGATCTTCAAATCTTTCTAAATATCTTTCGCCGTCAAAGGTCTTTAGTGCATATTGTGTGTAGAATTTGTAGGCTCCAACAAAGGTGGGAAACCTAAACTTATATGAGTATGCATATTTAAACAGATCCTTGACAAACTCTGGAGAATACTGGTCAAGCAACTCTTGCTCATAATAGTCATTTTCTGCCAAATAGCCCAGCCTTTCTTCTAAACTGTGAAAAAATACGGTGTTTTGATTAACATGATCTAGAAAATAAGCTTTTGCAGCTGCCTTGTCTTTATCAAACTGTATTAGTCCATCATCATCATAAATATTGAGCATAGCGTTTAGCTCATGATAGCTCAGCTTAGTTTCCATATAGTGTCTCCAACCTTTGTTTAATTATGTCTATATCTTCTGGTGTACCCAATAACTCTACCCTGGCAATCACTGGTACACCAGTTTTAGCAGAAATCATATCTGCTGCTTTACAGTAATGTTCGCCAAAGTTTGTGTTGCCAGTCCCAATGACACCACGCAACAAGTCCCTGTTATGAGAATTGTTTAAAAATACTTTTACTGATTTGGGGATTGCAGGCGACTCATTGCCGCCACCATAAGTTGGTAAAACAAGTACATACTCATTATCCACAGCAAAGTCCCTAGCATCGCTAGAACTAACTGGAATACGAATCCCTGCATCTGTCAGCTTCTCCACAAACCTTTTAGTATTTTCAGAATAATTAGAAAAATAGACAAGAGAAATTGGTAAAGACAATTCTCTCACTCCTATAATAAATTAAACTGATTTAAGTAATCTTCAACATCTTTTTCAGATGGTTTGGTCCTATATTGTATCACGTTTTTATCTTGCTGTTCAAGTGGTGTTTTAGGCCTATCTCTAAATGTATGAATCTCAACTTCTTCATTAAGGTTTCTTGGCGTATGCGAAATTGCACCATAAATAGCACCACAAACAGCATCTGCTAAATCTTTAGATTTTTTACGTGGATGATCTACACGATTATTTCTCATAATTTTAAGCTCTACCAGCTCTTCAAATAGTAGGTCAATTGCTGGCATTACCAAACGATCTTCATACACAAGCATTGCCATGTCTTCATAATGTTTTTTAGCAACTGAAACGGTATCTGTTCTCATACCCACAGCTTTTAGTTCATTTTGAATATCAAAGGATTGCCAGCGGTCAAAGCTTACTATCCCTATATTAAATCCAACCCTGCGTAAGTTTTGTATCCATTGTTTTACTTCAGATAGGTTTACTGGCCCTTCTGCCCTTGGTTCCCACCAAGCAACCGCATCTACTATAACAACTGGAGCAATTTGCTCATAATCTTTGATAACCTGTATGTTAACCCACTTTTCTACGTGTGCAATTGCAACAGCACACTTGTCATGTTTTTGTGCGAGGTCAGCATGAATATAATAAATTTTGTCTGGATCTGGCTTAAACGTTTCTTCAAATCTTCTAAATCCATCTATTGGGTTTCTAATACTCATTGCCTGCTTAAGCTTATCTCTTTGTTTAAAAAATGCGTCAGATGAGAATGTTGGTACGCAAGCAAATCTTTGCATAGCGTCTCCCATATCTGTATAAAAAGCAAGCTTAAAGTCATCAACCTTTCTGGTTGGATTGACTACCCAGGTTGGACGCTTAAGTGCAAATATGCCTGGGTATTTATAGCTAACAATTTCATCTTCGTCCCAGGTAATCTCTAAGGTGTTGCCATCCTGTTCTTCTGGCAAGTCTGGATTCATGACAAATTTATGAGTCTTTGCTACCGTTGTTTTTTCGGCAATTACATCGTCGTACCTCTGAGATATAAAGTCGCCAGGAAAGCGTGGAAATGATAGCAGTGCGACTTTGCCAAGATCTGGAAAACGAGAATCTACTGATGCACGGAAGGCTTTATAGATGTTATCTGCAGTTTTACCTTGATCATTCCCAGTTCCAATTTCCGTAGCAAAACCAGAGATTTCGTCAAGCACTGCAAGGATAAGGTTAAGACCTTCGTGCGATTCTCTTTCTGAATGACCTGAGTAAACTGTAATAGATTTATCAAACTCAATACTCTCAGCTTTCGCATAGAACCTGCCTGCAAACCAAGGCGACTTTTCAATCTTTGTCTTAAAGCCTTTAAAGAATACGTTCTTTGCTTGCTGGGCATTGATAGCCACGTTGATAATGTCAATAGCGTCACCGCTAGGTTTTCCAAAATACCTAGCAGGATCTTTAAGACATAAAAGTTTATATACAATGTAGCTACACGCAACTGTTGAAGTAAAATCTTTACCAGACCCCTTGCCTAGCTGGAGAATGACCTCATTCTTTGTATACTTATTATAATACCTTGTTCCTTCTTCTGTACCCATCAAAGAAATAAGGTCTTCTTTTTTATATATTTGACTCATTGCCTGAACGATATCGTACTGAATATCCGAAAGCTGTGGCTGATTTAGATACGCTTCTCCTTCGACAAACGTACGGGCATCTACAGGCTTCTCATCAAAAGGGCTGTCCTGAAGTGCATCTAAAAAATCATCAAACATTATCCATTCACAATCGTAATAGTTTCGCCTTGCCTAGTGGCGGCCGATAGTCTTTTCATAATTTTGTCACGAACTTCTGGATGCTCCGACGCAATGTCTTTAAGAATTGTAATTAAAATTTGTTGGCGTTCTTCAATCTGAATCATTTCTTCGGCAAGTTCTTTATTTTCAAGCAGCCCCGCTTTTTGTAGCATATCAATTCTTCTGGACTCTAGATCCATGACCAGCTTAATAGCAGCAGTTTTGGCAGGAAGATTGGCAACCGTAGTTGCCTCATCAATAACTTCGTATGCCTTTTCAATTAGTCTACTATAGTGGGTATCCGCTACAACCAAAGCCTCTTTAGCACGAGCACGAATAGCTGCGTTATCTGCAGCCATGGCCTTCCATTCATCTAAATAGGCAACCACCTTTTGCCTTGGTATTGCCAACTCTTTAGAAATTTTTGTTGGGTCACTACCTTTTAAATATTCTCCAACCACTTTGTTTACCTGATCAAGGTGATTAATTAGGTCCTGCTCCGTTGACATGCTTCACCCGCCTTCCACGCTTTTTGGGAATTCTTTTAATTTGCTCTTCTTTAAATGATCTGAATACAGATGGAACTCCACCAAGAATTTCAAAGCAATCAATCCATTGTGAGCCAGTCAAGTTGTTTTTAGTTAAGCCAATAAACTTGAACTTACCACCATGTTGGCCATTAATCTTAATCATGTCGCCTTGGTTAATCTCAAATCCGTCAATAGTTATTGTGGGAATGGTTTCAAAATAGCTAGGCTTTACGTCTGCTTTTTTACGCCTTGACATTTCTCTCCTTTGCAATTTTTAAGAGGATTAAATATCCAATAAGATCATTAATCTCGTTATCTCCTGGCCACTCGTGGCCGTTTTGAATTCTGGAAAGCTTATCGTCTATACGTACCAATAACTGCTCCACCGCATCTGACTTAGAAAATATGCGTGACGGATGAAGTGCGGAATCTCCGTATGATTTATTTTTTGCAATTAGCAATTCTGCAACTTCTTTAGAGATACGTTCAATGTCTGTTTGTGTTTGAGCACTCATCTTCGTGATTTCCTTAATCCAAATTTAGCAAGATATACGTAAATAGTTTCCACACTTACCCCACACTCTTTTGCAATATCTTCTGGTGTTTTTTTATCCATGTGGTATCTTTTTTTAAGCCACAATTCATTTGTATAAAGTTTAGCAGAGGCCATATTATTTGTCAACCTTTCCCCAGTTATGAATGGCATAATGACCAACCCCAATTGCATCTGCAATATCATTATCGTTTATCTGCACATCATAATTAATATTAACAAAGTTAATTGTTTTTTGTTTTCTTACATCTCGTTCAAAGCCTTTATACCAAGACTCTGATTTCCCTGGGTTAGCTTTTCTCATTAGAACCTTTGCGTCTTTAGTAATCTTACCATTGCCTATATATGTTTGCCAGGCTATTGGATTAATTGATCCAGCCAACCTAATTCCATTTTGTGCAGCTGCCCCCAGCAAGGATCCCTGAACCAAAGCAAGATCTGCAGCAGTTTTAGGGCTGTTTAAATAAACCGTATGCTCAATTACAATAGCATCAACTTTATGCTTAAACTCCGCAAAAAAGGCTACAGATTTTCTGGCAGCATCTTTAACCTTGTTATAGGTGTTTGTTCCTTCAAAATTAATTTTTCCAAAACAGTATAGATTTTCATTATCAAAAATAGCAAAGGCAAAATTATTTGTGCTTGCGTCTATTGAACAAATCTTATTTGGCTTATTGCTGATCTTCGAAAGGCTTACCATTTGCTATTCCCTTAATTTCTTTTAATGCCTTGCTGACATCTCCTGGATTGATTAAACATTTGTCGCATAGTGGTTCGTCGTTATACATAGACAGCTGTTTTTTGCAAGACTTACAAAGCCTTGTTTTTCCTTGGCGTTTCTGACGACGTGTAATTGCATACCTATCCGCTATTTTTTCCTTAGTTGCATCATCTCTGCATTCTGGCGAACAATATATTTGATAAGAAACCTTTGTTTGAAAAGGCTGATTACACCATTGACAGTTCCTCATTTAGTGGCTCCAGGGACTTAATTTTGATTTCTCCCTTGCCAGCCTCATCGCAAGTTGCCCTTAGAGGACATGTCTTACAAATTTTTGAATTAGACCTATAGTTCTTTTCTGGAATCTTTTTGTCCTCCCAGGCTTTATGAACTGTTTTCATCCAATCAAACGCTTGGCTCACCCACCGAATATAATAATCATTAATTTCAATTGGAATAACTAGAAGGTCATGATTATTTTTGTTCTCATAAATCAAAACTGCTTTTGTTTTGTTTAGGATTCTCATATAAATTAAAAGCTGTACCAGGTGGCCTAGCTTTGCCTTACCACTTGCTTTTCTATATTCGAACCCTTCGTTAGGCATTGTTTTGATTTCACCTAACAAATCTTCTCCACCCCATTCAAGAATCACATCTCCAAAACCAAAAATTGGTGGATCATTCCAGGTAACCTTAAACTCGGAGTCTTTCAGAATACCAGCATCTTCCATAGCTTGCTGTATGCGTTCATGCGACTTTGTTCCAGCAGTCATATTGGCACCACCATATGGATCGGTATTGTCTTCAAACATGGCCCCCTCAAATGCCAAATACCAGTATCTAGGGCATTCTCCATGTGAGTATGCGATAGTGCTAGGGGCAAAAGAACTTTTCTTTGCAAATTTTGATTCACGCTTTGCAACATACCCATAGTTGATTTTGTCAATCAACTCTTGAGTATTAAGAAAAGACTTCTGAGCCTTTTCTTCTGTTTTTAGCATTACCTGCTTTAGCAAATTTTTGGCCATAAACTAATTAGCGAGTAATATATTTAAGAGCAGCTACCAAATCATTGATTGACTCTGCTGCAGTAAAATATATATTCTTCTTCGCCCTATCTCCCTTTTCTACATTTACCATCCATGTAGCACGGAGAGCCATCTTAGCTGCAATAGCTTGAAGTCTTACGATTTCAAGTGTTGCAACCTGCAATGGAATATCTGGCTTTACAATAAGCTTGGCTATCATGGTTAGTGCTTGGGTCAACTCTTCGTCTTGCATAAAATCTGCAATTTCTGCAAGACCATTGACCATCTCTAGTGTTGTTTTATCTGTTTTTACTGCTTGTTTCATCATAATATTATACCACTCCATCCGCTTCTTGGATAGCCTGCTTTTCTTTACTGGTCACCTTGCCATTTGGCACTAGCCATGGGAGAAGAATGTCGTACAAATCTACTAAAAGGTTAACATCCTGGATTTGGTATTCTTTCATTTCTTTCCAGGCTTTTTTGTCGCCCTCCATACAACGAAGCCAAAGGCTAAAGCCAGAGTGCTTTACCTTAGCTCCCACATCTAGCTTCTGTGCAACATAATCTAGTTTATTTGATGGGAACAAAAAGTTTGCCTTAGTTACGCTCATCAGGTCTAGGTCTTTAACCGTAGATGGTGGCATCATGCCATTCTCCAAGAACTCACGATTGATGTGCTTGTGGTCAAATGCTGCCGAGTTCCAACCAACAAGAACATCTGCATCATCCATAAGTTTCTGCAGGTCTTCAAGCATGGTTTTTTTGCCGTCATGATAGGATGACCTAAACATGACTTTCTTTTCACCAAGCCATCTTGCACCAAAGCAAAGCATCTCAGTGCTTTCAATAATCTGGTCAATGCTGATGTTTTGATCAAACAGGCCCCAGGTATAAACCTTCATAGGCGTAGTTTCAATATCTAAAAATAATGTTTTCATAATTAGTCCTCAAGTAGTTGTTCTAGTATAGATAGTTCTATTATTGCCAACCTTGTTTTTCTGTTTCCTTCTCCCAGTACTACTACGATAGCTGGATCATTTCCATTTTTAATTGCGTCAGTGGAAGCTTTTGCCCAGTTGTCTTGGTTTACAGTAAAGCCTTTAGGGTATTCCTTAAAGTCTACTGTAAAGTTTTCCCAAGTAGCATCGCCCTTCTTCATGCCACGCCCACTGTTTTTAGTTTGCTTGGCACCAAGACGCTTACTCTCTGTTCTTTCGCTCATAGTCTTTCTTTGTTTTCTTTGGTGGTATTAAAGAAACAACACTGACATGCTTTTTGCTGCACATCCAAGTTGTATCTTTAGTGTCAAAATAAAACCTTAGAGAGCTAACAATTTCTCCACAGGTGTGGCATGGAAACTCCCCATGATGTATTACATATTTGCTAGACACTTAGTTTAGCCTTTAATTCATTTTGGTATTCTGCATTTTCTTTAACGTACTTAATAAATCCGTCTCTGCCCTGAATTTTTTCACCGTTCTCTAGCTTATACCAAGCACCAGTTCTTTCTACTAGACCATTTGCTTCTGCTGTATCTACTAGATCTGCCACAGAGTCTATTCCAAGATTATCTCCACGGAAATAAAAGTCATATTCTCCGCCCTGAAAAGCTGGAGAAGTTTTTGAGAACTGAATTTCCCAACGAACCTTTCTTCCAACCTTTTCTTCGATTAGCTTGTCGCCAACTGCAATCTTGCCCTTAAGAGCCTGGCTTTCTGACTCAGAAGAAAATAGCTTAATTACTGTAGACGAATAAAACTTTGTAGATTGACCTCCAGTTGGCTGCTGGCTTGTATACATGGCATTAATATTATTTCTTGACTGAGAAATTGCAAGCACAAGCGTAGGCTTTATTTTATTGTTTGCATAATTAATCATCTTCCATGCATTGCTGAAATCACGGGACTCTGCACCAATTTGCTTTGTATTTTCAAGCGACTTAAGCTCATCAGAATCTTTTTCAAAATAAATTGCTGGTAGCAAGGAAGTAATGCTGTCAATTACAACTAAGTCTACCCCTGCTTGCATTAGTGCTACTATGACATCTACCATCTCATTAATAGTTCGTGCCTGTGAGTAAATTAGCTTTTCGGTGTCTACCCCCAGCTTCTTTGCCCAATCTTCGTCATAGGACATCTCCGCATCAATCCATGCACACAGCTTTCCATCCTGTTGAGCAAGGGCGATGGTCTGTAGGCAAAACGATGACTTTGCACTAGATTTGCTTCCCCAAATAAGTACTTGCCTACCATATGGCAAGCCACCATTAAGTGCCCTATTGAGTCCTGGGCTAGGGGTTGGCTGCATCTCAGTTCTGATGCCAGCACCTGTAGCCAGTCTGTTTCTAATCTTTGGATCTAGCAGTGCTAGAGCTTCTTCAACCGTTGTCAACTATGTCCTCCATTATTACTGTTCCATCTTTTGTTTTACCAAAAGAAAATTTATATGCATTGCCTTCTTTAATTTTCATATATGCTTTAGCAAACTGTGTTGGAAATACCGTCACAGAGTGTAGCTCTCTAGAAATATCTGCCAATGTTAAGTATCCCATTTTCTTGCCAGCCTTAGTAACTCTTGGCTTAAAAGAAACTACATACATCTCATCATCCTTATAAGGAAGCTGCTTATAGTTTAGATACCTGGTGATTGCAGAATCCATTTTAGTAATTTCATCTGCAGGCACTGCACTTAATATTCTATTATCACTAGCTAGAATTAAATATGTACGACCTGGCTCAATTCCAGTTTGCTCGTCGTCAAAAATACCCACACTACCAGTTCTATCTAGAACCTCTACACGTGACCAACCTTTGCCACGTTTAATAGATTTTACCATACCCATCAAAATAAAAGAGCCTTTTTCTTCAAACTCTTCAATATCGTTGATAAATGCATAGAAATGTTGTGGAATTGTGGTTTTAAATTCTGGAAGATTTAAATAATCATATAGATTGTTACGAATCTCTTCATCGTTTCTAGGATTATCTGGAAACGTTGCAGCACCAGTAACACGCAATGCCTGAAGTGCTCTACTATTAACGCCATTACCTTTTGTCATCGTAAAATCTTCTAATTGTTTATATGATATAAATGGTCTAGCACTAATATATTTTTCTGCAATATTATCTGAAATATACTTAATACCTGTCAAACCAAACCTAATTCCTTTGCCCTCAATTTTAAAATCAATGTCTGATTCGTTGATATGTGGCAGCTTAATGGAAATGCCCATACGCTTGGCTTCAATTAGATACTCTGTACGAGCGTCTTTATCTTTTTCATTTTTAAGAATAGAATACATAAATTCAAGTGGATAATATGTTTTTAACCATGCTGTCCAATACGATAATGTAGAATACGCCACAGCATGAGACTTGTTGAACGAATATCCAGCATGTGCTTCGAAATCAGACCATAGATCACGTGCAACGTTAGGAGCAAGATACTTTGAGGCACCCTCAACAAATCTATCTCTAAACTGATCGAACTCTTTTGCATCCTTTTTCTTTCCAATAATTTTACGAACCTTGTCAGCCTCTGCCATTGTCATGCCGCCAAGATTTACACAGGCTTGCATTACCTGCTCCTGATACAAGATACATCCATAAGTGTCTATAGTAAAGTCTTTCATAATCTGATGATGATATGAAATATTTTGCTTTCCATGTTTACGTAAAATGTAATCTTTTCCAATTGTATTCATGGCACCTGGACGAACCAAAGCATTTGAAGCTGCAAGCTCATTAAAGTTTTTTACACCCATCTTGACTAGAAGATTTGTATACGGTGTGGCTTCACACTGAAACACACCCTTGGTGTAGCCAGAAGATAGCATTTCGTAGACTTTTGGATCTTCCATGTCAATAGATAGCAAGTCTATTTCTTTGTAATGTCTTTCTTTAATGATGTCTAGCGTATCTCTGAGAACAGACAAAGTCTTTAAGCCCAGGGCATCAATCTTAATAAGGCCAATACGCTCAGCCTCTTCCATGTCTACACCTACAACAGGGATTCTTTCTTTGCTTCCTGGCGATGTTCGTGTCTCCATAGGAGCATACCTAAATATTGGAAACTTAGAAGTGACAACACCAGCAGCGTGAATGCCAGTTCCACGAATCCGTCCACGAAGTTGTTCCCCATATTCTTCGATTTCTGGATATTTTGCTCTAAACCATGCTGCTTGTTTTGATGTACAGTAATCATCCCAAGTATCCACCACCTTCATTACTTTATTTACATCTGTAAGAGGGATGTGCAAAACACGAGCTATATCACGAACAACTCCCTTGTCTTTAAACTGTAGGAATGTTGCAATAGATGCCACATGCTTGTATTGTCTTACAAGATAGTCTTTTACTTCGTCTCTTCTAGAATCTTGAATATCTGTATCAATATCTGGAAAATCATTACGTTCTGGATTAATAAATCTAAAAAACAATAAGCCATGCCTAATCGGATCAATGTCTGTAATTGCCAATGCATAGCACAGCAGAGAGCCTGCAGAAGATCCACGACCAGGCCCAACCATAATACCCTGCTTCTTAGCCCAGGCTATCATAGAACGAACAACAAGAAAGTAAGGTGCAAAATTCTTTTGGCTTATTACTTCAAGCTCTTCGTCTAACCTTGCCAAATATTCTGGGCCATCAACGCTTCTCTCTTTTAAACCAGCAATTGCAAG
>Ga0169931_10009844_pt1 | contig 13716 bp, 12 predicted proteins | sample Kivu_15m_20L_FD_129675 | JGI IMG/M metagenome (GOLD analysis project Ga0169931, IMG submission 129675) | Freshwater microbial communities from Lake Kivu, Western Province, Rwanda to study Microbial Dark Matter (Phase II) - Kivu_15m_20L... | ecosystem: Environmental > Aquatic > Freshwater > Lake...
CCTATTCAGAAAAATAAAAATTGAATAAAAAAATAAAATAAAATAAAATAAATAATAAATAATCAAAATGGATAATAAAATAAATAAATTAATTTCAAAAGAGAAAGTGGAAGATATATTAAATTATTTTGGTAATATAGGAGATAATGATAGTAAATTAAATATTAAAAATCTATTATATTACCAAACAGCATTTGTACATGAGAGTTATTTTCAAAGTGTACAGAATGCTATAATAAATAATGAATTGTCAAATACAGTATTAAATTATATACCGGAAAGATCAAATGAACAACTTGAATTTTTGGGAGATACAATTATTAAAGGTGTTTTAGGAAGATATTTAATAGAAAGATTTCCAAATGAAAGGGAAGGATTTTTAACAAGATTAAAAATAAAAATGGAAAAAACTGAAATGTTTTATAAATTTGGAATTAATTTAGGATTTAAAGAATACTTATTAATATCTACTCAAGTAGAGAATCAAACTATTCTTGCTACAAACAGAGGAAGAAATACACCAAGTTATTACGAAGATATATTTGAAGCATTTATTGGTGCAATTATAATGGATTTTGAAGAAAAAGGGTATATATATGTAGATAGGTTTTTAAGAAATGTAATTGAGAATTTAATTGATTTTTCTGAATTAATAAGTAAAAATGATAATTTCAAAGATTCGTTACAAAGATATTATCAATCATCTAATAAAAAATGGCCAAATCCAACATATATAACATTATTTGAAAAAGGACCTTTATATAGACGTGTTTTTTGTAGGATATTGAAAATTTCAAAGGAACAATATAATGAATGTGATGATATAGTAAAAAATAATATAAATAATCTTACAACACAAATAAAAAGTGAATATAAGGTATATAATAATGAAAATTTTGAAGAAAATTATATAGTAGGAATTGGATTAGGTAAAAAACTTATAGAAGCTGATCAAATGTGTGCAAAAAAAGGATTACAAACATTTTATATTTCAGAGAATTATTAAATAAATTTAAAAATTATTAAATAAATATTTAATGGTAAAATCACAAAAAGATTTATTTAATAATTTTAATAAAACCCAATTGATAAAATCAAGGACAAATTTAAAACTTGAATATATAGTTGGTTCGTGTGGAGTAGGAAAAACCACAATAATAAATATATATTATAAAAAATATAAAATAATAACAATAAATGATATAAATAATATTGATAATATAATTAATTTAAATAATAATAGTTGTCAAATGTTATATAATAAAGAACAATATTTAGTAGTTATAGATAATGTTGAAAAAATAAATGATTTAAATTATGTACATGAATTTTTAAAACAATATAATTTAATAGAAAAATTTAAAATAATAATAGTAATTTCTATAAAAAGAAATAAACAAATATTAAAAAATTTGGAAAATATAATATATATAAATAAAATAAGTGATATAGAAATACATAATTACATCTTAAAATTTAATAAATTCAACAATGAAAATATAGAAAAAATAATAAATAAAATAGATTCTAATTTACATAAATTAGAATTTATTTTAAATTTTTCAAAAACAGAATTAGACAATTTCATTAATGATAATGAAAATATTGAAGAATTGTCAACAGAAGATATATTGATAGATATTTTTGATGATAACACAAATAAAATAAATAAAAATATAGAAAATAATATAAGAGCAGAACCACAATTATATTTAAATAATATATATACTAATTTATTAAATCTAGATAATATAGATGATATATCAATAATATTTGATATAATTATAGAAAATGATAGTATAGGTCAAAAGATTTATAGTAATAATTATTGGGAAATGTATGATATGTATGCATATACAAGTCCAATACAATGCTGTAAAAAAATATTAAATATGAAAAAGACTATAAAACATAATATACAAAAATGGAATGATATTTCTTATAATTTTAAAAAATCAAAACAAGATATGGAATTAATAATATATAAAAATAATATAAAAGAACAAACTTTATATAAAAATATATTAAAAGAAAGGGATGAATTATATACGTTAATGTATATAATTAAAAAAATAAGTTTAAGTATAATAGAGTATGTAAAAAAAAATAAAAAAGGTAAAAATATATCAAAAGATCAAAAAATTGAATTATTTAAAGATATTAAAATAAATAAGAAAAATAATTTTGATGAATTGATAAATTATTTGTATAATTATGGGCTTTATAATATAAAAGACAATGAAAAAATAGATATACTTATTACAAGGATTCAAAATTATTTAGATATAAATAAAAATCAAAAAAATATAATTACAATTAACAATGAATTTATTATTATATATGGAATTTTAGAAAAATTACAAAAGAATAAAACAATTATAGAAAATGATATTAAAAATAAAATATATGAAAATCCTATTGAAGAAATGTGGTTTTAAGGTTCTAAAAGTTCAAATTCTAAATCTAAATAAAAATGATATTGATTAAAATTTATAGTATTAAAAAAAGAATCAAAGAATTGAATTCCAAATTTTATAATATTTAAAGAAGATTTTAATTCATAAATAATTTTTGTAAATGAAAAATGTAATAATTTATTATAATCATTTTCATTTATATTTATATAAAATGTAAAATATTCATTAGATGAAGTTTTATAAAGATTTAATGGTTCATTATTTATATAAATGACTATGTAGATAGTATCAAAAATATTAATACAAGGATCTAATTCAGTTATATACGAATGATTGTTAATATATTCATTATTATAAAATCCAATCATATTATTAAGATTGTTAAAAAAGTATAAATTAAACATTTGACTATTACCATTTGTATCTTTACAGATAATATTTGTTTTATTTTTTATAGAATTGTTTTGAAAACTATAATTATAATTATGTTTAGATACAGAATTTAATTTTTCAGAAAATTGTAATAGAAGTTGATCATATGTATAATACCCAATAGGTATTTTTATTTGGTATTTAAAATTGTTTTCTGATAAAGCAAAAGTATTATTTGAGTTTGAAATATTATGCAAATTAAATTTAAATTTAAATGAATTACATTTTATTAAAGATACATTTTTTAAAAATAAATCATATTCAAGAATGGAATTTGATGTTTGGTTTTTTAAATCTTTAGAAAAAATTATTTGAAAATGTTTAACTTTATTTTTTTTAGTATTTAAAACATCAGTTTGAGATGAATTATCAATTAATAGTGTTTTTTGTATTTTATAATTTGATTCTAGAAATATTAAAAATTCTTTATTTAATTCATTTAATAAAGATTGATTAAATTGGATTTTGTGATTATCACCTAAATAATTTAAAAATAAAGATTGATAATATGTAATTTCTTTTAATTGTATAACATTTAATACAGAATGATTTAATAAATAAGTAAATAATGTATAGATATTACGAGAAGAAGTAAAAATAGATTGTAATGACATTGATGTTTTCGGTTGATTCATATTTGGTTACAATTAATAATTATTTAATTTTTATAGATTAAACGGGTATTTATACCTATTTTAGAACGAGATGAATCTATAAAATTTGAAACTTCATTTGGAAATTGATAAAATCTATTTATTTGAGTTTTGGGAAAATTATTTGATTTTTTATTTCTTGAATTGATTACGTTTAAGACATTTTTATCGCAATAAACTAAAGGTTTTTGGATTACATCAATTTGATCAATTTTTCCACATTTGTTTAATGGTGTTTTTAAATTTTTTATAGATGAATCAATATCAATTTTATCAGCTAAATCTTTTTTATTTGATATAAAATTTGAATGATTTACAAAACATGCATCATTACGTTCTCTTATAGAAAAATCAGTTATAAGATTAAACATATTTTTTTGTGCAGATAAATCTAAATTTTTATGACAACTATCGTTTTTTATATTTGTATTTAATTGGTTCATATTTATTAGTAAATAAAAAAAATGTAAAAATGTAAATTAAAAACTAAATTAAATTTACATTTTAAATTAATTTAAGATTTATAAATCATAAACATTTTATAAAGTGAAAAAAGAAGAAGAAGTAATGCAGCAACTAAATTAAGAATAAGCCAGTTTTTATTTGAACTTGATTCATTTTTTTCATTTAAACATTGAATACCAATAGAATTTGAAGATATAACAACGAGTGAAATAAAAAGAACAGCAAGTGGAGTAGAATATTCTTTAAGATCCATATTATTAACTTTAAAAAAAAAAATAATTAATTTAAGTAAAAAATATTTAAATAAATTATTAAATATAATATAAGAAGTAAATATATAATATGTGTGGAATTACTGCTTTAATAAGTTTAACAAAAAATAAAAAGATATCATACACAGAAATTGTAGAAACATTACAAACAATAAGATATAGAGGCCCTGATAATATAGGTATATATAATGTTGATGAATATAGTTATTTAGGACATGTAAGATTAGGTATAGTTGGAAATACAAAACAACCTATACATAAAAATAATTGTGTATTAGTATGTAATGGGGAAATTTACAATTATAAAAAATTAGTAAAAGATAATAATTTTACAGAAATTACAGATGGGGATTGTGAAGTTATTATAGATATGTATTTAAAATATGGTATAGATTGTGTAAAACAATTAGATGGAATTTATTCATTTGTTTTATATGATAAGCTAGGAAAAAGATGGATAATATCAAGAGATATGATAGGTGTTACAAGTTTATATATAGGAAGAGATGAAAACAGAATAATAGTTAGTTCAGAAATGAAGAATATAAGAACAAAAATAATAGATCAATTTAAAAATGGGAATGTTATGGTAATATCCGAAAAAACATGTGGAGAGTATAGTATGGATATGTTAAAAATAAATTGTGACATAACAACAGAAACACGTGAAGAAATAATGTCTAATATAAGAAATTTATTTGTTAAAAGTGTTGCAAAAAGGTTAATGTGTGATGTTGATTTTGGTGTATTGTTATCAGGTGGATTAGATTCTAGTTTAGTAGCAAGTGTTACAAGTAAACTTCTTGGAAAAAGAATTAAAACATATACAATAGGTATTAAAGATTCACCAGATATAATTTGTGCAGAAAAGGTTGCAGAGTATTTGAATTCTGATCATACATCTTATTTATTTACACCAGAAGAAGGTATTAAAGCAATTCATGATATAATTTATTATTTAGAAACATATGATGTTACTACAATAAGAGCATCAACACCAATGTATTTATTAACAAAAAAAATTAAAAAAGATAATATAAAGATGATATTATCGGGTGAAGGATCAGATGAATTATTTGGTGGATATCTTTATTTTAAAAATGCACCAAGTGAAGAAGAATTTGAAAATGAAATACATGAACGTGTAATGAATTTAAGATTTGCAGATTGTTTAAGGGCTCACAAATCATGTATGGCAAATGCAATAGAATGTCGTGTTCCATTTTTAGATAAAGAATTTGTAAATTATACATTTAAAATTCCAACACATTATAAAAGAACAAATATTGAAAAATTAATTTTACGAGATTCATTTGTTGGATTCTTACCGGATGATATATTATACAGAGAAAAAGAACAATTTTCAGATGGTGTAGGATATTCGTGGATCACTAGTTTAAAATCCTATATAGATTCATCTATTACAGATAAACAATTTGAAAGAGATTCTAAATTATATTCTATTAATACACCTACTACTAAAGAAGCATTATTTTATCGTAATATTTATGATAAATTATTTAAAGATACAAATTCTAATATAATAAAAACGTGGACACCTAAATGGGTAAATAATACAGATCCAAGTGGAGTAATTCAAAAACAACAAATAAAAAATTAAAAATGGGTAAAAATACACTTGGTGGAAAGAAACATAAAAAACTAAAAAAAAATACAAATAATATTATAAAAAGATATGAATTAAATAAAGATGAATTTTATGCAAAAGTTATAAAAATTTTAGGTGGAAAATTAGTAGAATTGGAGCTAATTAATAGTAATAATATTAAATGTATTGGTGTATTAGATAATACAATGTATAAAAAAGTATGGCTTCAAAGAAATGATTATGTAATTGTAAAAAAAACAGAAGATGAAAAATATTATAATATCTTACATAAATTTAATGAAACAATTGATTTTAAAATAGATAATGAAGATGATGATATAGAATTTGTATATACTAAAAATGATAAATATAAAGAAAATAATGGTGGAATTAATAATGATGGAATTAATAATGATGGAATTAATAATGATGATTTTGAAATAGACATTGATGAAATTTAAAAAAAATGAAAAATTTTAATTTTAATAAATTAATGAAAAATTTATTAAAATTAAAATTAAAAATGGAATTAAATAAAGAAATAAATATATCAACAATTACATTAACTTGTAAAATTAAAAAAGATATATTAATAAAAACATTTTTAATAGGAAAGTATATAGAAATAAATGATGAAATAAAAGGTATTAAATATTGCAATGGGAGTCAGGAAATATTGAGAGGAGAATATTCTACTATTATGTATAAAAAAGCAAAGAAAAAAATTATAGGAAAAATAAATAAAAGATTATTTTATAATCAAATATCAGCTATAATTTATAATAAAAAAACAGATAGTAATTTTAATGTAAAAATATTTTCAAATGGATCATTACAGATAACTGGATGTAAATCAAAAGATAATGGTGTAGAAATTATAGAAATATTAAATAAAAATATTAATAGTATGATTAAAAAAACAATTGAGAAAACTATTTTTTTAGATGAAAATGATGTTTATAAAGATATTAATAATTGTATATATAGTTATGATGAAGATAATAAATATATATATATAGGATTTAAGGAGAATGAATTATATAAAATTAATAATAAAGAGTATGAAATATTTGAAAGAAATAATAATAAATATTTTATGTTAAAAACAAATAATGAAAAGAAAAAGGAATATTTAGATGAAAAAGGAATGTTTGCAGGAAAAAGTTGTATCAAATTATTCAAGAATAAGAACAAATTGTATACAAATAATAAAAATATAATTATAGAAAATGATCTTATATTTTCAGGTGATGTATTAATAGGTGAAATTGTATATGATGGATTTATAAATGACAAAAAAAATGAGAACGTAAAATATAGAAATAATGAATTTACACAAAAAGTTGAAATTAAAATAAATCCTATAACACAAAGTAATGAAGAAAACCCAATAAGAATTGAAAATTATGAAATTTTAATTAATTGTGTAAATGTATATTATAGTATAAATACTAAGATAGATAGAAACAATATTTATAAAAAATTAATTGAAAATGATTATTTGTGTAAATTTAATCCAGAAATTTATTCAGGTATTAAATTTACATATAAATATAATGAATTTAATAAAGAAAACAATGGAAAGTGTACATGTGAAACAAAATGTATATGTGTAAATATTACTTTTTTAATGTTTCAAAGTGGTAATATAATTGTAACAGGATTTAAATCATTAGATATTATTGAGAATATTATTAATAAAGTAAATAAATTTTTATTATTAATATAACTAATATTTTTAAAAATTATATATAGTTATATTAATATGGTTAATATTACTGTAAAACGTAATAATAAAGAATTGACGGATAAGAATATTGTTATATATCCAGATGATACATGTTTTAATATAAAGGATAAACTATATAGATTTTATGAAGAAATAGAATTATTTCCAAAATTTTCAACAATAAAAAACAAAGATTATATATATAATGATGATGAATTGATTATGTTAAAATTTGATTATACAAGAGAATATGATTTAGAAATAATAAGTGTATTTGATATAATAAATTCTAAAATAGAAAAGCAAGAAATAGTAAATATATTATATGATGAAGAATATATAGAAACTTTTATAGAAAGTTTAAAAGAATATAATATAGATTTGAAAATAAATGATATAAGATTTATTTTAAATACATTAATATATTCATATACACAGGATAATACAATTGTAAAAATAAGTGATATACAAGATTACTATTTAGAAGAAATAGTAGTATACAATAAAAATACAAAGAAAAATAAAAATGAAATAATTGATAATATAATAAAAGAAGATTATGATAATTATGAAGAATTATATGAAATATCAAATAATAATTTTGATGTAGTATTTAATTTTTTAGAATTTACATATAAACCATCATTTTATATAAGTGGAGTATATGGTAATTATATAGATTTAAATAAATTATTTAATATTATAGAATTAAATGAAAATATTGTAATGTGTGTAATAGAGAAAGAGAAAAGAATACCAATTGTAAAAATTTATAATAAATTTGAAGATAAAAATTTAATTAAAAATTGGATGTTAAATATAAATAAAAAGATTGGAAAATATACATTTAAAAAATTTAAAGGAATATATTTAAAATATATTTTTAATAATATTATATGTAGTATAAGTATTTTAAGGAATGGTATAATAAATGTAAAAATAGAGTCTGAAATTAAATACGATGATATAGAAATGATTATAGAAAATATAAATAAAATATTAATAAAAATAAATGAATATCCAATATTTAAAAAATCAAAAAAATTAGAAGTGATTAAAAAAGATAAAATAAAAATAGAATTATTTAGTATATTTACATGTACAAAACGTTTAATAAATTTAGATTCATTTAAGAATATACTTAGAAAATACGATATAAATAAATTTTTTGTATTAAAAGATGTTATTTCAGAAACAGTTATATCAATATATTATACATTATTAGGAATTAATGATGGAGAAAGAAAAGGTATAACTATAAATATTTCAAACAACAATAAAAAAACAAATTCTTCAAGAATTGAAATACATAGTGGATTATTTATAAATCAAATAACAAGTATATTACAAAAAATATATTTAATAAATAAAATAGTAGAAAAAAATGAAGGTGTAACAGTACATGAAGAAAGTATAATAATTGAAGAAAGTAATGTAAAAGAGTTACGTAAAAAAGGTGGTGAAATATTATCAACAAAGTGTCAAAAACAACGTCAACCTATAATAGGAGGAGTACCGTTAAAAGGATCATATAAATTAGATTTTAAAGGTCAAACATATACATGTCCAAAAAAGGAATATCCTTATCCAGGTGTAAATAAATATAATATAGTATGTTGTTTTAAAAAGGATCAAAAAAATAAAATAGATAATGAGAATGATAAAATAATTGTACAAATATCAAATATACAAATTAGTGAAAATAAATTTATAATATTAAAGGATGAAGAACTTTATTTCGTGGATTATAATAATAAAGAATCTTTAGAAAATAATGTAATATTTAAATTATCCGATAAAGATATTTCTACATTTAATAATATAAAAAAAGATTTAGAGAAAAATAATATTAATAATATTTGGTCACAACCTATACCATTACAACGTTTATTTAAAAATACATTAAAAACAATATGTACAAAACAACCTGATTTTGATAAAAAAGGAAATATGTGTAGTAAATATTCAAAAAATAATAGATTTGGTTTTACAAAAGAAGGTTATCCTTGTTGTTTTAATGAATTAAATAAAGATTTTTCATTAAATGAAAATGAAATTTTAAAACAACACATTTTAAAAACAGATAGTGTTTTAGAAAATCAACGTTTAGGTATATTGCCAGATATATTAAATCAAATGTTTTTAAAATTTTCATTAAATAAAAATGACGAATTTATAAGAATGGGTATTTTATATTCATCATTTGTATATATAATTATATTTGTATTAAATTTTAATTTTAATTTACAAATATCATCACATTTTGATTTATTGAAATATTTTGAAAACAATTTATCTCAAAATGATTTTGATCAATTAAATAATGAAAATATTTTTAAAAATTTTGAAGAGTTTTTAATAAGTTTAAATAATTTTGAAAAAATTGACAATATAAATAAAATTTTAAGTAAATATCTTGTTTATATTTTTAAAACAAATATAATTATATTTGATATACCATTTGTAAAAACAAAATCTAATATAAATTATGATTATAAAAATATAAAAATAGATTGTACAATTAATAATAAAAATACAAATGAAAATGCAATTTTTGTTATAAAAAAAGATAATTTATATGAGTTAATAGTATATATTTCAGAAAATAAAATTACAAGCGTGTTTGATAATAAATTTATTAAACTAATAACATTTTTTAATAATTATATAAATGAAACATGTATAAAGAAAATTGATTTACCTGAAACATTTATGTATAATGAATTTTATACAATTACAGAATTACAAAAATCACTACTTGGTACGAGTTTTGAAATTAAATATCAAATATTAAATAATTTTAATAAAATAGTTTATATAGCAACTAAAAATAAAGTATTAATACCTATTCAATCAATTTATAAAGTAAATAATTTAGATATACTAGATTTACAACAATGTGAAATGGATATGTATAAAATAATTAAAGAATATAAAAACATTAATACAATTTTGAAAAAAAGAAAAAAAACAAAAATGTTAGATATAATTGGACATTCTATTGAAAATAATATGATTAATGGTTTGATGACAAATTTTGGAATAATGATTCCAATAAAATTAACACAAGTTGATAAAAATATTATTAATGATAATAAATTATTATTCAACTGGAATGATAGTGATATTATAAAAATAGATAAATATATAAAAGAAAATACTGTAATAAATACACCATATGATGATTACTATAATATGATATTAAAAATTAAAAGATATATATATGATACAAAAGTAAAATTAGGTTTATTATTTTCAAATAATGAAGAATTATCAAAATATATTGAAGAAATTGTTGTAGATAAACTAAAATCAAGATATATAAAAATAAAAACTATAGAAGAAATATTAAAAAAATTAGATGAATATTTACATTATGCTAAATATATACATGAGAAAAATGTAATAAATTTTATATTAAATACAATTTCTACTGAAATAGTAAATGATACTATAGAAATGAATATATTGAATAATAATATAACATTAGACTATATGGATTCTTATATAGTGAGAGATAATGAAATATTAATTACACATATAGATGAATTGTTAAATTATATAAAATAATGCTCCATATAAAATAATGTGTAAGATTCTTTTTACATAGAATACATTAATAATTTTTTATTAATCTATGTTATATGAAAATAGACGAAAATGAATTATGCTCTGCAGTTAGAAAAAAATCAAAATTGTATAAAACAATATTTCCAAAACATGAAGATGATCCTTTAACAAATTTTAGTAAAATATTAGATAAAATTTTTATAGGAAATCAAGATGCAGCAAAAGATTTTAAATTTTTTAAAAAATATAATATAAAAGCAGTTGTAAATTGTTCAAAAGATATAAAAAATTATTTTCCAGACCATGCCGAATAAATAAGATTGCCTGTTAATGATAATTTAAAAAAAATAGATTTTAAAACAATGACAAAGTATTTACCTTCTATTGTAGAATTTATATACAAAAATGTAGTTTTAGATAAATCAAATATTTTAGTACACTGTGCTCAGGGAAGAATACGTTCTGTAACTGTTGTAGTTTGTTTCCTTATGAAATATTATAAAATGGATCCTATTAAAGCATGTTTATTTGTATTAAATAAAAGACCAGAAGCATTCCATTATGGTACATCTGTAAATTTTTCAGAATCTATTTTAAATTTTTATTATAATAAAAATTAAAAAGTTTAAACATTATAATTTTAAAATGTAAAAATGTTAAATATTTTAATTATAGGTTGGTTCAACATTCCGCATAGTTATGCGATAGTTAATTGTTTTCAAACAATACATTTAATAAAAAAATATAATAATAAATTAAATATTTATATTAGGGAATATAAATATTTTAATGAATCATGGAATAATAAAAAATTACTAGTATATACAAAAGAATATAATGAAATTATTAAAAATTTAAAAGAATGGAATAATGAAAAAATAGATTTAATATATAATATAACATTCCCATATGATATAACAATGTATGAAAATATACCAAAATGTGTATTTTTTACGGCCGAATTTAGTAATTTGAATAAAAATTATTTTACATCAATTGATAATAATGATATTAATATAAGTAAAGAATTGTTAAATGATAAACTTTATTTTACATCACCATCAATATGGTCAAATGATGGTATATATAAATTACAAAAAAAAACTAAATCAAGAATAATAACTCATGGTATAGATAACAAAATTTTATTCAAAAATCATAAAAATCGTAATAAGACAAGAAAATTTTACAATATAAATGATAATGATATTGTTATTTTAAATATAGGTTCTATGACTGGTAATAAAGGAATACAATTTATATTACAGGCATTGTATGTGAATATTTATATATATAAAAAAACAAATTATAAATTGATTTTAAAAGGTTCAGGTGATTTATATAAATCACAAGAAATGGTTTCATCGTATATGGATGTTTTTTTAAAAAGTAATTTAATAAATGTAGAAAATTTTACAGAAATGATAAATAATAATTTAATTTTTATTGATAAAACATTTACATATGAAATTTTAAATGATGTATTTAATGCATGTGATGTTTATATATCACCATATTTAGCAGAAGGATTTAATTTAACAGTATTAGAAGCATTAGCATGTGGATTGCCTGTAATTGTTCCAGAAACAGGTAGTACTAAAGAATATATAGATGATATTGATAATAATTCATATAATTATATATATAAAATTAAATCAGAAGTTTTTATTGACGATATAGGAAATAAATGTAATGTTATAGATATTAATAATTTATTGAATGCACTTGATAAATATGAAAAAAATAGAAATAATATTTCAGAAGAAAATTATAAATGTTTAAAAAAATTTTTAATTAATAATTATGACTGGGAAAAAATTGTTGAAAAATTATATGAATATTTTAATTTTATTGTAAATAATTAAGTATGAGTTTATTTATACAAATTATATTTACAATAGGATTTTTATTTATTTTAATAGGGTGGATAAAAAATGAAATGACATGCCCTCCTCCAAAAGTATTATATAGATATATAAAACCAGATTTAATAGATTATCAATTTAGTGAATTAAATATTCCAACAAATATTAATAAAAATTTATTTACAGATAATTTAATTTATTAAAACGCATTTTTACGTTTTTTTTTTATTTATTAATGTTATAAAAATGGACAGTGCATTATATTTTAATCAACCCGTTGTTATTCTTAATTCTACATCTTCATCAAACGCTACAACTGGTGCATTTGTACTATATGGTGGTCTTTTATCACAAGGTATTTTAAATGTATCAAATGTAACAGAAAGTACAAATTCTTCTAATGGTGCAATGACTGTTGCTGGTGGTGCAGGTATTAATGGTAGTTTAAATGTAGGTGTTAATGCTTCTATTACAGGATCTTTGTCAGCAGCATCATTTTCAGTTACAAATGCATCTGCAACTAATGCTACAATTGGTAGTATAGTTAATACTAATTTACTTGGTACTAATGCAACAATTACAAATGCTATTCTTACAAATGCTTCTATTGGTACTGCTTCACTTACAAATATAAATGTATTAACAGCAACTATTGGTACTTTACTTAACACAAACCTTATTGGTACTAATGCAACAGTTACAAA
>Ga0169931_10009845_pt1 | contig 13715 bp, 11 predicted proteins | sample Kivu_15m_20L_FD_129675 | JGI IMG/M metagenome (GOLD analysis project Ga0169931, IMG submission 129675) | Freshwater microbial communities from Lake Kivu, Western Province, Rwanda to study Microbial Dark Matter (Phase II) - Kivu_15m_20L... | ecosystem: Environmental > Aquatic > Freshwater > Lake...
AGGTGCTGCGGGAACGAAGGGACATCGGGAAATCTCCGCGCGAGGGATCGTGGGGCCCGAACGTGAAACGGAACAAGACCACGGGTGAACGATGTGAGGCACACTCCGTGCCACCCAGTAAGACCGCTTTAATCTCCGTTCCGTCACGGCGACTGTCAAGAGCGCGATCTGGTCGCCTCGTTGTCTGTAACGCCGAGGGGATGATACCTTGCGCGCACGGGCTCATAGCTCAGCGGTTAGAGCAGCGGACTCATAATCCGACGCGCGCAGGTTCGAATCCTGCTGGGCCCATCGGAACGGCAGGGGTCAGGGACCAGGGATCAGGGGACAGAGCCCTTCCACCGTCCTCCGGAGGCGCCTATACTTCCCCGCTTCCTCCGGGCGCGTAGCTCAGCTGGTTAGAGCGCTGCTTTCACACAGCAGAGGTCGGGGGTTCGAGTCCCTCCGCGCCCACTTGGAGACGGGTCCCGACATCGCGGTGTCGGGACCCGTCGCGCGTCATCACCGGGACACGGTCACCAGTAGCGCGACGGCCGAGATCAGCGCGCCGACCACCGTCCCGGAATTAAGATCCCACCACCCCCGGCGCCCCACGAAGATCTCATCGCCGGAGCGGATCCCGAGCCGAGCCACCGACGCATCCAGCGCCGGTCCATCCACGAGCGTCCGCCCGTCACGGACCACCCGGATCCGCCGAAGATCCCCATCGGGTGACGCGCCCTGCGCCATCGCGATCGCACCGGCGAGCGTGACATGCGGATCGACCATGTGCATCCCCGCGAGGTTCACATGCCCAAGCACCGTCACGCGCCGGAGCGGTGTGACCTGGATCGATGGGATGCGCAGCTCCCGTGCGTACGCCGCGAAGAGCGAGTCCCGGACCTGCGACCAGGGCGCCCAGGTGACCGATCTCGCCCCGAGCAAGGGCAACACGACCAGCCCACGATCGTCAACGAGGAACTGGCCGGTCAGGTCCTTCTCGCCAACGATCTGCACGCTTAATAGATCCCCTGGCAACAGGAGCACGTCGGGTCGGCTCTCACCCTGCGCGGATAACGGCCCCGCCCCGAGGCCAAGGAGGAAGCAAGGGACCCATCGGAAGAATCGCCACACGGTGAATGGTCGCATGGGGTCAAGTGTAGCACCCAAACCGTGTCCGAGGCGACCACCCACGCATCCGACGACTCCCCGCGCGCGTTATCGTCTGAGCGTGCGCATTGTGGTTGGCCCACGTCGTCAATACCTTCTCTACGGTACGCTTCCTCTTGCCCAGAGCGCGCATGGCGCAGACCGAATCGAACGCGAAGCAGGCGACCATCCGGAACACGCCGCGGACCCGGGACCTCCCGGCCGTCGGGCGTGCGGTGATCGTCGGGCGAGCGTCGGATGTCCCGCGGGCCCTGGAACACCCGGCGGTCCGCTCAGCGGCTCGCCTCGCGGTCGCTGGGATCGTCACCGTCGACGAGGACGAATCTGACCACTCGGCCCGTGGGGCTGAGCTGGACGAGTTCCTCTCTTCCTCGCGCGCGGACACGGTACTCGTCGCGGGGCCGCTAGGTCACGACACGATGCGCGTGGTGACGGATATCGCGCTCCTGAACAGCTGCCGAGTCGTTGCTGTGATGCCGAGCGAGACCGTTGCCGGGCACGAACCGCTCATCGTTTGGGAGGGCGACCGCCCGCTGGTCCAGCTGCTCGGCGCGCGACACACTTCGCTCCAGTACGCCCTCAAGCGTGCGATCGACGTCATCGGAGCGATCGCCGGCTTGGTCCTCTTGTCCCCTCTCTTCGCCCTGATCGGCCTCGCGCAGAAGGTCGACTCACGCGGCCCGATCCTCTTCCGCCATCGGCGGGTCGGGCGAGGTGGGCAGTCGTTCGAATGTTTGAAGTTTCGTTCGATGGTTGCGGACGCGGAGCATCGCCTACGCGAGGATGCCTCCCTATTGGCGACGTACCACGAGAACAACTTCCGTGTCCCTGACGCAGCCGACCCGCGAGTCACTCGGGTCGGGCGGATCCTCCGTCGCACCTCGCTCGATGAGCTGCCTCAACTCTGGAATGTGTTGCGTGGTGAGATGAGCCTGATCGGGCCCCGTCCCGTCGTCACCGAGGAGCTCTCGCACTTCGCGGGGTCGGAGCGCCTGCTGCTCTCGGTCCGCCCCGGGATGACCGGGATGTGGGCCGTGATGGGGCGGCATGAGGTGGCCTACCCAGCGCGCGCCGAGATCGAGCTTCGCTACGTGCGCACCTGGTCGCTCCGCGGGGACTTTGTGATCGCCGTCAAGACGATCGGCGCGGTGATGAATTACGGCTCAGACCTGTCGAACTGACCTCAGGTCGCCGTCGCGCCCGACACGATGGCCCGCGCGCGGGCCAGATCCCCGCGCAGCAGGTAGCGGCAGAGATGGATCAGTCGCGTCGGATAGAACCAGAGACCGAACCGGACTCGCTCACCCCATCGGTAGTGCGAACGCACCATCCGTCGCCGGTTCCGATCGCGCAGATGGATCTTGATGGGGGTGGGATCCCCCTCCGGATAGGCCACCTTGTGCACCATTCGTGCCTGCGGGACGTGGAGCAGGCGCCAGCCAGCTCGACGGGCGCGAAGGCTCCACTCCACATCCTCTCCGTACATGAAGTAGTCCGCCTGGAAGCCGCCGAGCGACTCGAGCGCCGAGCGCCGGAAGAGGATCCCACACCCGCAGAGAGAATCCACCGCGCGTGGCGCGCCCGTGGGTCGCTCCTCAGCCGGCGCCCCATAGCCATCGTGCAGCGCAAGCCCCCGCGCCACGCGAAAGGTCCCCCCCGCCCACCAGATCAGATCGGCCGGCTTCTCATGGACGATGGTGGGCGCGGCGGCAGCCGCCCCGAGATCGGCCTCCAGCGCCATCACCAACGCCGACAACAGGTCCGGTGCGACCTCAGTGTCGTCGTTCAGCACGAGGACGTACTCGGCCCCTTCCCGCAGCGCGTGGGCGATCCCGACGTTGTTCCCGCCGGCATAGCCGAGGTTCGCCCCCGTCTGCAGGATCGTCACCGGCAGCCCACTCGTATGCAGGCGCTCGACCGTCGCGTCGGTCGATGCGTTGTCGACGACGACCGCGGTGAGCGTGACGGCACGACTGGCGATGAGGGACGAGATGCACGGGATGACCTGCTCCGCGGCATTCCATGTCAGGACGACGGCCGTGATTCGGGGAGAGTCGGACACGCCGAAGGGTACCGGAAGACGACACCCTGTCGCCAGTCATCTGCCCTTCGGTAGCTTCCCCAAGTCCATGTCTGCTGACCGCCACCTCACCCGTCACGTGGCGGTGTTCTCGACCGCGCATGCCATCGGGATCATCGCTCCACTCCTGACCACCCCCTACCTCGCGCGCGTCTTGGGCCCAGAGGGCTGGGCTCCCGTGCTCGTCGCGCAGGGGATCGCCGCCCTGGTGGCGCTGCTCCCCGAGTTCGGCTTCGACCTCTCAGGGACGCAAGACTTGGCGGTGAGCCGTGATCGGGAGACGCGCGCACGAATCGTCGGCGATATCCATGCGGCTCGACTCCTCCTCATCCTGGTGGCCGCCATCGTGATTCTGGGACTCGCGCAGCTGGTGCCCCTGATGGGGTCGCGACCGTCGCTGGTGCTCTGGACCCTCGCCGCCGCGGTCGCCCGGGGATCTTCACCCCTCTGGGTCTTCCAGGGGCTGGGCATCCCTGAGGGAGCCGTACTGACGGATGCGGCAGGGAAGCTCGGTGCCGCACTCGCCGTCTTCGCCTTCGTCGGCAGCCCTGAGGATGGCTGGCGGGTCCTAGCGCTCCAGAGCATCGGCGCGGGAATCCCGCTCCTCGTCCTCGGATGGCGTGTCCGTCGGCTCATCTCCCCTGCCCCCCTCACGCTTACTGGAGCACGCCGGGCACTCGCGCGCAGCTGGCCCGTCTTCTCCTTCCGCGGCGCCAGTGCCTCATACATGCAGGCGAATATCCTGATCATCGCTGCCCTCGCCTCCCCGACGGCGGTCACGATGTTCGGAGGCGCGGAGCGCGTGATCCGCGCTGGGATCAACCTCCTCGCTCCCGTCACGCAGGCCCTCTTTCCTCGCATGGCCCGCGCCGTCCCCGCTGGCGCGGAAGCGAATCGCCGCGCGCTGACCGAGGCGACATGGCTGATCGGCGGTCTCGGCCTCGTCCTCTCGCTCATCGCCCTCCTGGCCGCCGGTCCGCTCATCACACTGCTCCTAGGCCCGGGATACGAGGCGGCGATCCCGATGCTTCGCGGACTGGCCGCGCTCCCGACTCTCATTGCGATCGGCACCGTCCTCGGGATCCATTGGGCGATCCCTCAGGGCCATGAGCGCCACTTCCTCGGTAGCGTCCTAATCGCTGGTGCCATCAGCCTGACCTGCGCGGTGCTCCTCATCCCGCGACTTGGGGCGTGGGGGATGGTGATCGGGGCGACCGCAGCCGAGGCCTGGGTCGCGGGGGCTCTCCTGCAGCGGTTTCGTCGGCACGGTGGTGGGCGATGACTCCACGAATCGACATCATCTGCGCCGCCTATCAGGCGGAGGCGTTCATCGATGAGACCATTCGGTCCGCACTCGCCCAGACCTACACCAAGTGGCGACTGTGGGTGCGCGACGATGCGTCGACGGATGGCACGGCCGAGCGGGTGGCGGATTGGGCGGCCCGAGACCCGCGGATCTCGCTTCGGCATCGGGGTGCTCCGAATCTTGGAGTCGTTGCTGGCTTCGCCTGGCTGCTCGAACAGTTGCCGGATGACACCGAGTGGGTCGCCTGCCTCGATGCCGACGATGTGTGGGCACCGAACCGACTCGCGGCGACGCTGGCGGCAGCCGAGCAGGCTATCGCATCTGGTGCGGGGAGACGCCCCCTGCTCGTGCATAGCGATTGTCGGCTCATCGATGCGGCCGGGGGGGAGCTTGCGCCCTCCTACTGGACGCGGGCTGGCCTGAACCCGACGCCGACGGCGTTGCGTCGAATCGCCGTGCAGAATGTGGCGACGAGCTCGACGATGCTGATGAATCGCGCGCTGCTGGATCACCTGCGCCCGATGCCGACGACAGGCGTCTTTTCCCCGGATTGGTGGTTCACGATGGTGGCGGCGGCATTCGGGGAGATCATTGCCGTCCCTGCTCCCTTGGTCGGTTACCGTCAGCATGCGACGAACGACGTCGGGGCGACGCGTGGGCGCATCCGGGATCTCCCGGATCTCATCAGCCGCATCGGGCGCTGGCGGACCGGCGGCGAGCGGCTTCGGCGGGACCTGCGCCGCATGTCGACACAGGCGGCGACCTTTCGGACGCGCTACGATCGTGAGCTGTCGGACGGAGACCATCAGATGCTCCGGTCGCTCGCGGCTCTCCCAGATCTTTCCTTCCTCCCACGCAAGGTGTCGCTCTTCCGTCATCGCCTCCGTGCCGAAGATGGCCTGCTGCGCAACCTCGGTCTCCTGCTCCGCGCATGAGCGATCTCGCTCTGATCCTCTGGGTCGCCCTTCTCGGGGCGGATCGCATCGACATCCTCGGTGGTGAGGGGCCGGTCGTCCTAACGCCCTTTTATGTGTTGACGCCGATCGTGGTGTGGAGCGAGGCCCTGCGACGCCGGCGTTCTGGCCGCGGGATCCTTCCGGAAGTCCCTACGCGCGGAGCAGCCTATGCGGCCTTCGTGCTCGCTCTGCTTGCCATCGCCGCTCTCTCGGTCCTCGTCAGCCGTGATGTCACGACGTCGGTGGGGCGCCTCGTCCTCCTCTCGGCCCTCTCCTGTGGCACGGGGTTCGTCCTTTGGAGCCTATGGGATGATCCAAACTGGTGCGCGCGTCTCGCGCGCGGCGGTCGATGGGGCCTCGGGATCAGTGCCGTCTGGAGCCTACTCGAGGTGATGCAGTTCTTGGGCTGGGTACCCGCAGACTGGTTCCTTGGCCCGATCCGCATGCGTCTCGATCCGTACACCTACGCCGGGATCCTCCCCCGTATCTCAGGGGTGACCTTCGATCCGAACCGGGCCGGACTTGTGACGCTGCTCCACTGGGTCCTCGTAGAGCGCGTGCGACCGCGCCGAACGGGATTGGGGATCCTTGCCGCGCTCCTCCTGCTCGGCACCCTCTCTCGGAGCGCGCTCCTCGCGGTCGCAGCGTACCTCGTGATCCGCCGCCTCGGTGGAGTCTCCCGAGCGATCCGCCGTCTGGCACCCCCGAGGCTTGGGATCACCCTCACCGCAGCGATCATCGCGCTCGCGCTCTTGCTCGCGCCGACCCCACGCGAGCGACTGGGCCGTTTCCTCGCCCCCGTCGCGCAGCGCCTCAGTGCCGCGGAGGGCTCCGCGCAGTCGCATACGGCGCTGATGCGTCAGGGAATCGCCGAGGCGACACGGGACGTGCCACGGACCCTGATCGGCGTGGGCTACGGGACCTCTTATCTCTTGCTCCGCGATCGCTTCGGCGGGGACCGCTACGGCAACTTCCACTCCCTGTATGTGACGCTATGGGTCGAGAGCGGCATCTTCGCCCTCGCCCTGGTCCTGGTCCTACTCGCGCGTCCCCTCGGCCTGCCAGGCGAGTGGCGCGCCCTCCTCCTCGGTGCCATTCTGTTCAATGTGTTCTATCAGTCCATCGCGGAACCTGCCTTCTGGGTGATCATCGCCCTGGCGTGGTCCGCGCCCCCTGTCTTGGCCTCGACACGGTCCCGATGATCCGGTCCTTCGCCCTGTTGGTCCCCTTCCTCCTCTTCACCGGCTGCGACAGCCTTCTCTCGACCCCTCTCCCCCAGGGCCGAATCCGGGTGGAGGCGCGCGATCGGCGAGGGGACCCGTTACCAGAGATCACGGCCCAGCTCTACGTCGGCTACCGCCCGATGGGCTATCTCAAGACCGATGCACGCGGGGTCGTACTGTACGAAAATGTGCCTGAGGGCCTCTATGGTGTCTACATGCGCCTCCCCGAGCGATATGTGGGGTGGGACGAGGTTGCGGGCCTCCCTCGGCGGGACCTTGTGGATGGCATCCCTGTTGGCGCCGGGACCGACACGACCCTTCGATTCGAATTCCTTCGGCGTGGCACCGGGACCACCATCGTCTGGACGGTGGACGAGGATTCGAGACCGGTGGGTGGACGCACGGTCGCGCTCTACCGGGCCTCTGGCATCGTGGCAGAGTTGATCTCCGATTCGACCGGCCGCGCGGCGTTCACCGACGTCCCGATGGGGATCTACGGGGTGGCGAGCACCGCGCCGCCAGAGTTCGGCGCTCCCTCACGGGCTTACGTCTACCGCGACAACCTCGTCATGGATGGGGGGCACTGGGAGGTGGTCCGACTGGAGCTCCCGCGGTGCGGCGGCTCCCTCTCCCCGCGTGTGGTCGACGCCGCGAACGCGCCGGTCCCCGGCGCGAGCGTGACATTATACCGTGGCCCACAGTTCTTCCGCACCTCAGTGACCGATGCCCGGGGAGAGGTGGCGTGGACGCGCATCGACTGCGGCGAGTATGGGGTCTTCGTGGTACCACCGGCGGGATATCAGTCCCCGTATGCGCGCGACACGGCCTTCGTGGATGGCATCCGCGTGACCGACCTCTCGTCGCGGACCGTCACACTCCGCGCATTCAAGATTCCGTGACGGCCTCTCCCAGGAGACGACGGCTCAGCATCAGGGCGCGTCCGATCGCCTGGTCCATATCGTAATAGCGGTACTCGCCGAGGCGTCCACAGATCAACACGCCGGGATCGGCCTCCGCCCGGCGGCGATAGGTCTCATACAGTCGCCGATTGGCCTCATCAGGAAACGGATACTCGAACCCCTCGGGCGAGTCAGGCGTGTAGGGTGTCTCCTGCGTGAGCACCGTACCTCGGATCGCCCGCGCCTCCTCAGGCGGCATCATGTGCTTCCACTCGAGCGTCCGGATCTGCGGCCCCGACGCCGGATCGGGATGATTCACCTGCCCCGCCGGCAAACGGAATCCCACTTCGTCGGCATGAAAGCGGTGGGTCCGCCTTTGACCACGATACATGAGGCGACCGAGATCGAACCCGTAGAACTCGTCGATGGGCCCGGTGAAGATCAGGCAGCGACGGGCCGTGAATCGTGACCGCTGGGCCAGGAAATCCACGCCAAGTTCGACGGGAATGCCGTCGAGCATCGCCTGCATCCACGCCGCATAGCCCCGCCGAGGGATGCCTTGGTAGCGGTGACGCATGAGCCGAGGATCATCGTCCGCTCGGACATCGAAGCGCCTGGCAAGCTCCGCGCTGAGCGTGTGCGCGGGGACGCCCCACTGCTTCTCGGTGTATCCCTTCACGAACTTCCGGTAGACCAACTCCGGCATCATCGCCAGGGAGGCCTCTTCGAAGTTCGTCGGCGTCCCGACGAAGGCCGGGGTCCACGCCTCTCCCACCGTGCGCCGAATGTACGACGCAGCGATCGGCCACTGCTCTGCGACCCCATCGACTTCGGACCTTAGTTCTGCTACATACGAATAGAACGCATCAAAGCGAGTGACGAACCGCCAGAGCGCCTCGGAGTTGGTCCGGAAATAATGCGGACCATACGTGTGGATGCGGATGCCCGAGGGGTGTAGATGATCATGCACATTGCCGCCCAGATGATCTCGGCGCTCGACGACCACGACATCCTGCCCCGCATCTCGGAGCGATCTCGCGATGACCGACCCGGTCAGCCCCGATCCGACGACGACGAAATCGGCGGTCGGCACCGCGTCAGGCTGCGCGTGCGGAGCGCTGCGCCGCCGCGACCGCCGCTCCCACGGACAGACCAAGAACGAGGGCGAGCACGAAATGGACCCAGATCTTCGGGAACTGAGGATCGTCGGGGTGAGCCACGATCGGCCTATCGACGATCCGAACCTGATCGAGCCGGAGTGCCTCGCGTAATTCCGTCTGCCGCAGCTGTTTCTGCAGGAGGAGGTAACCCTCGTTGAGTACCTGACGATCGCGCAAGAGGCGGATGTAGGTCATCTCCTGCTCTGGCAGCCGAGCGAGCTCGAGATCGATCGTGTCGATCGCCGCCGCGAGGGAGCGGGCACGCACAGCGATCCCCTCGAGATACTGCGTGCCCAGCCGCTGCAGGGAGCGCTCGATCTCGGCGATCCGCGAGGCGAGCTGCCGGAGCTCTCGACTCTCATCGGCGAGGAGGAGCTGCCGTTCCGACCGGGTATTCTCCAGCGTCAAGAGCGACTCGAGCAGATCCTGGATCGCGCGATTCGAGAGGAGCGACGGGTAGGTGGCCAACTGGCGATATGCCTCGGGCGAGCGCGTGTGGCCCGCACGAGACTCCGTCAGGGCCAGCATCCCGGCGACCGCCCGGCGTTCGACTTCTGCGGCATCGAGCTCGGCGCGCAGGACTGCGTATCGCTTCACCTGCGCAGCCGCCTGCTCTTCCGGGACGACCAATCCGCTCCGCTCCTGATTGCGCCGCAAGGCCTCTTCTGCGGCCGCGAGGGCGATCCGCTGGGCGTCGACTTGGCGACGTAGCTCGGCCGCCGTCGACCCAAGGTCCCCGCGCTCGGTGCGCGCGACGAAGCTGAGATACTCACTCAGCATTCGGTCCACCACCTGAGCCGCCAGTTGCCGATCGGAGTCATCGAAAGCGATGGCGATCAAACGGGACCCGATCTCCTGGCGCCGGACGTCCAACCGGTCCAACAGTGCCTCGCGCACCTCGTAGCGGGGCGTAAGCTGTAGCTCGAGCGGAGAACGCGTCACACCTGAGGCCAGCTGTGGATCGAACCGAAGCCAGATCCCACCGATCCTGAGGGTGTCCCCGGCGACTACGCTCGTCACTGACGGCTCGAAGTTCGCCGGGTCGTCCAAGCGGAGCGAGACCAACCACGAGGGGCCGTCGGTCGGGGTGAAGAGGATCTCCCCCTCGAGATCATCTTCCGGGGAACGCAGGGCCACTGCTGCGACGTCAGCGCGCTCCCCAGCGGACCGGCGCACCGTGAGGGCGAGCGAGTCGATCACCGCATCGAGGACCCGACGGCTGGTGAGGACCCCGATCTCCGACTCGACCTCATCCCGGCTCAGCCCAAGCATCCCAGCGCCCGGGATCGAGCTCAGGGCATCGGAGAGACCAGAGCTCGAGGGGTCGTCCTGGACGCGGACAAGTGCCGAGCTCCGGTACCGGGGGGTGACGAGGAGGGTCCAGGTCATCACCGCGAGGAAACACCCGAGGCCCGCGACCCAGGAGAGCCGACGCCAGTGCAGGAAAGTCATGGGCGGAAGAAGAACCGCTGGGTGGAGGGCGTCAAGGTCAGGCCGAGACTCCAGGTGCGATAATCGATCCCCTCGTAGTAGCCACGGACAGGGTCACGGAGGAGCGCCTGATTCAGGTAGGCCAGCCGGACCCCGCGCGTGAGTTCGACCTCGGTGGCCATGCCCAACAGCGGAAATGCCGCGCGGAGACCGCCCATCAGGGTGATGTCTGGGAGCTTCCCCTTGCCTCCTGGCACGACATTCGTGAACAACGGTCCGTTGAGCCAGCGCACCCGAGTGAAGGAGAGGCCGATCCGGTGCGCTCGCCCATGCCAGTCGACAGCAAGATGTTGACTCGAGGCACCGGGGCCGATAACGGGACCCAGCATCTGCCCCTCATGGGTCCACCCCTGGGGGAGCGCCGGACTCGTGTACGACAGTCCCACCGGACGCACACGAAGCGACGGACTCGGTTCTGTGTAGGTGAACTCGGACTGAAGATGGAGCGTCGATGACCTCAAGGAGGGTCGTGCGACTTGGAACCCGACGGTGTGTCCCTGCGCGTGCCCGGGGAATTCGACGAAATCCCGAACGGACGCTGGGAACTCGTACCGCGCCCACTCGGCATAGGCCTCGACGCCGGACTCGGGAACGGCCCATCGCAGGAAGAGATCGGTGATCTGGTCCCGCGCCCCATGCCGCACGATGTCGTCGGGGGTCGAGACGGGACGACCAACATCCTGGAAGGCCCCTAGTAGATCATCGATACCGGCGGTCCCCGGAGCCATCACGGCACGGGCGATTCCCAGGGTCGGAAGGAAGGCGAGCCGCTCCGCCGGTCGCCAGACCACGGCTACCGCAGAGAGGGCGCGCGCATCGTTCGTGCGATCGAGATCGAAGAACGGGCTCTCGCGCAATGTCCCAAGCAGATACTGGGCCTCAAAGGATCCAGCCTGCGTCCGCCATGGCTTCGGCGTCTCGATGAAGGCATGACCAAATCCCGGCGCATTCGAGGAGAGGAGTAACGCATTGAGCGCGCTTGGCCCCCACCAGCGGTTCTCGTTCGAGAGGCCGATGCGAGCAAACCGGGAGAGCTCGAGCGCCACTCGGCTCTGCCCCCAGGCGAGCGAGGTCCGAGAACGGTCGCCGAACCGAAGTGGCCAGTCCGCCGGCTCGGGGCGCGGGAGATAGGGATGTGCCCAGATCGACCGACGATCCGGTAGGGTCTGGTCCCAGGGGATGACGAAGAAAGGGCGATTCGCCTCATACGCCACCTGCGGGGCCACCACCATTGAAAGACGCTTGAACCGAATGGACACCCCAGCGGTCAGTACGGCATTCGCCCCCCGCCCCGGGCGCAACATCCCGTCATTACCACCCCACGGGAGGGAGGAATTCCAGCGTGCGACGAGCGATGGGGTGAGAATCCGGGTTTCGGGGCCAAGCGAATCGGTCGGCTCACCGCGCACCACCGGGGCTCTGAGGAGGGCGCCATCAGCAGGCAGCTGACCGGTGAGGACCCGCAAGCGATCGACACGGTCGATCGCATCGCCAGGAATGATGAGCGGGCTCGAAATGGGCGACGCCTGCGCGAACGCGAGAGCCGGGCATAGGACGACGAGGCACCACATGCGTTTCATCACAGTGAAAGCTCACGGGAACAGCGCGTTGCGGCAAGCCAAAAGAGCCCACGAGATGGTTACCGTCGATTCGCTGCGGTATCTTCAGCGGATGTCACGCCCAGTGCGACACGCGTCGAAGGTGCGCGGGAGTAACCTTGTAGGGCGCCCTCTTGCCCAGCTCCTTCGGGTCGCCCTCCTCACCGCCGCCATCCGGTCCCCCCTGGCAGCCCAACTCGACCTCGGTGGCACACCGATCGTCGGCGGCGATCAGCACTGGTATCAGCGGACACGGTCCCTGCTCGATTCCTCCTCCGCTGATCCCTGGCGCACTCGGGTCATTACCCCACTCCCATCCCGAGGCCTCCGCGTGCGCGTTCTGCGCCCGGAACTCCGCCTCCTGTACAACTCACTGCGGCCGAGCGACGGAGAGGATGGGGTGATCTGGGCAGGTCGCGGCGTGACGGGCGCGGCACAGGCGGGGGTCGAGGCGCGCTGGGGCGTTGTGCGTGTGCAGCTCGCGCCAGTGGTCTTTCGCACACAGAATCTAGCCTTCCCATTGATCGATAACGGCCAGAGCGGCCAGATGCGATTCGGGGATGGCAGATTCCCGGGGAACATCGACCTGCCACAGCGCTTCGGCGATGCGCCCTACGGGCGACTCGACCCCGGTGACAGCTTCATCGCCCTCGAGTGGATGGGCGCCACCCTCGGACTCTCCTCGGCTCGCCAACAGTGGGGACCGGCACGCGAGTTCCCGATCGTGCTCGGCACACGCGCCGGCGGCTTCCCGCATCTCTTTGCGGGAACCTATCGTCCGATCTCGCTTGGGTTTGGCACGGTCGAGGGGCGGCTCATCGCCGCACGGTTGGAGCAGACGCGATGGTCCCCGGTGCAGAGCGGCGAAGGCCGGCGTTTTCATTCCGGACTAACCCTGACCTTCCGACCACGGGGCCTCTCCTGGTTGGAGATCGGCGTGAATCGCACGGAGACCTCCCGATGGCCCGAGGGTGGGCCGACCCTTGCCGATGCGCTGGGACCATTCAGCGGGATCATGAACGCCGGTAACACCTCGCAGCTGAACACCACCGGCTCCAATGGCTTCGCCTCCGCCTTCACCCGAATCGCGGTCCCTGGATCGGGAGTGGAAATCTACGGCGAGCTCAGCTGGGAAGACTTCGCGAACGATGCGCGGCGGTTCCTGCAGAAGCCCGACGACCTGAACACGTTGACGCTCGGCCTCGGACGCGCTTGGGGAACGAACGACAGCACGCTGCAGTGGCTGGGCTTCGAGGTGACCAATGGGGAACTCTCGCACCATGAGCGGGGACAGCGTGGGTTCTCAGGCCCAATCCCTCCGTATACCCATAGCCCCACCGTGCAAGGGCTCACCTCGAACGGCCAGCTGCTCGGGTCGCTCGCGACCTATCGCGGGGCGGGCGCTGCGATCACGTACCAGCGATATGCCGCCCTCGGCAAACTCGGCCTCCAACTCCGCCGAGAGGTGATGACCGATCCGACCCCGACGATCGCCCCGCAGGTGGCGCTCTCTGGTTTCCTTTCCCTGACACGCTTCATCAGAAGCCGGGAGTTCGGGGCAGAGTTCGGCCCGAGTTATCTCACCCGGAAGACGCCCACCGAAGCCGGCGGAGCGCTCGGCTACCATCTCTCGGTTCGCTGGCGCGGATTCTAAACGGCGTACCGGACCGGATCACTCCTCACACGAGGATCAGGCGAAACATTCGACGGCAGCAAGCGTCGGGGCGGTAGCATCCTTCGCCGCCAGGATCGGCACCCCATCGATCGGCCACGCGACACCGACCGTCGGGTCATCCCACCTGAGCGCTCGCTCGTGCTCGGGCGCATAGAAGTCCGTCGACTTGTAGAGGCAC
>Ga0169931_10009846_pt1 | contig 13715 bp, 9 predicted proteins | sample Kivu_15m_20L_FD_129675 | JGI IMG/M metagenome (GOLD analysis project Ga0169931, IMG submission 129675) | Freshwater microbial communities from Lake Kivu, Western Province, Rwanda to study Microbial Dark Matter (Phase II) - Kivu_15m_20L... | ecosystem: Environmental > Aquatic > Freshwater > Lake ...
CAGCAGGCCGTTCACATCGAAGCCCGTGGTAACACCGATCTCCACGATGCCCAGGTCGAGCGTCTGCGGGTCGTACACCAGGGTGTGGATGGTGTAGCTGTCAGCCGCACCCACCGTGAAGGAAGGAGTGGCACCAGCGTCCACGATCACCAGGCCGGCACCGCGCGTGAGCACGTACACCACTTCGTAGCCCGCAGGTACGTTGGCGTTGTTGTCGGGGGTCGCGCTGATCACAGCCTGACCGTTCTGGTCCAAGCACACTGTGGAAGACGTTGCCGTGAGCGTGCCCGCGTCAGCATCGCACACCGGGGTGCAATCCTCCACGAGGAAGAAGGCACCGGTGACATCCAAGCTGGCACATACCGTACCACCACCCTGTATCATCTGTGCAACGAGTTCACTCACCTCAGTGATGCCGAACTCCGTATTGCTAAAGTCCAGGGTCTGGTCATAGACCATGGTGTGGATGGTGTAGTTACCGGGTGCGGTCACCACGAACGAGGGGACTGCATTGGCGCTGATGATGACTTGGTCCTGCCCCTCGGAGAGCAGATACAAGGTGGTGTAACCGGCGGGGACCGTGCTGTTCCCATCGGCAGTTGCAACAAGCGATGCGTTGCCATTGGTGAGGCAGAGCGTACCTCCTCCGGTCAAGGAACCGGCATCAGCGAGGCACTGCACCAGACAGTCGGCATTGACCTCCACCGTGATGGTGGATGTGTTGGTGGCCGGGGCAATGGCCGCACCCTGTTGGGCGCTCACCGTGTAAGTGATGGAGTGGATGCCCTCGCCTGCAAGCGCGGGATCGAACTGGTCGCCCACCACACCCGGACCACTGAAGGTACCCCCCAGTGTTCCGGTAGGCACCAACTGCACAACAGGATCCACCACGCACACTTCGGGATCGGGTCCCGCAAAGCTGGCATCGGGCAGCACCACCAGTTCACGCTGATAGCTGAAAGGATTGTTGTTCTGTGGCAATCCGAACCCTCCGCACGAGGTGGAGAACGGATACGCTGTCACATTGGCCAGAACGTTCACGGACACAGAGAAGACCCCCGCCTGCGTAGGTGTTCCGTTGATCAGGATGCAGCCGGATGAGGGCGACGCATAACTCGCCTGGTTCGCGGCACCGGAAAGACCGGCAGGCAGGTTCGTGAACGTGAACCCGGCCAGCTGCGTGATCCGCACCGAAACACCTGTCAGGGTGGGGTCGAAGAGCGTGGCAGGCAGGCAGGCGTTGTTCACATAGAAGGAGATCACATCCTCATACGGCTGCGCGACCAACCCTTCGACCGATGGAGCAGGGCAGAGTCCACCTTCGGGTGGCAATTGATCGATGCACTGCACGGGTGTGCATTGGGCGATGGCCGACCCGATCAGGGCCGGCAGGAAAAGGGCAAGTGCGAGTGAACGTAGGTTACGCATGATGCAATCTTTGGATGAACGGTTCGGAGAACGAACAAGGACCCCTTCCTGTTCGTCGGAGGGCCAAGATAGCCGTTACACCCGTTCGATGGATGCGCGGCAACCTTGTAGCTTCAGCGCAATTGAACGCCCTTCAGCAGCAGGCGCTGCCAGGCGATGTTGGCACGCAGGTACTCCTTGATGGCGGGGTGAGTGGGCACCAGTTTCCACCCCTTCTCCTCCACAAGCGACAACACCTTCACCATGATGACATTGCGCACGCCTCGCTGCTCAAGCTCCTTGGGGACATCGATGCCGGTAAGGAAAATGCGATCCCCATCACGGTCATACTCCACCCTGGCACGCTGGCCGTCCACCCTCAGCACGAATTGGCGTGCATCGGGTTCATCTTGCAGCGCCAGGGTGGTGGGGTCTATGAGGGCGTCCTTTTTGGCCATGGGCCTGCAAAGGTATTGATCCCGGGGGCAAGGACCATTGTATCATGGTGCGCATGATCGCCCTATCTTGCAGGGAACATGGATCGTCTGCACAACCTCCTTCCCCTCCCGGCTCTTCTGCTGGCAGGCCGCCTGGCCGCACAGTGCGGTATCTGCACGCCTGATGCCACCTGTCTGGCGGACCCGCCCTTCCCCACTGTTTGCCCTGCGGTGGCGCCCCAGGGACAGGTGGGAGTACCCTACGATCAACAACTCACGTTCTGGATACCGCCCATCTTCACTGACCCCAACACCGGTTTCGCGGTGAGCGTGCAGGAGGTCCGCGTGACCAGCGTGACCGGGGTGCCTTTGGGGCTTAGCTACCAGACCGATGCCCCGGACCAGATCTACTACCCACAGGATGCACCACATGGCTGTGTCCGCATCTGCGGCACACCGCTATTCGCCGGCACTTTCACTGCCACGGTGAGTGTGGATGCGGATGTGCTGCTGGGCAGCATCGCGCTCACTGTGCCGCAAAGCCTTGGGTTCAGCCTCACCGTGGTGCCCGGCACAGGGGGCAATAGTGGGTTCAGCTTCAGTCCCCCGGCAGGATGCGCCCCGCTGACGGTGGACCTGCAGGCCCTGATATCGGGAGCCGGACTTATCCCCTCTTATTCCTGGAGCTTCCCGGGGGGCACCGCCAGCGGACCCACCCTGCAACTGGAGCTTACCGATCCCGGCACCACGGTGGTGGACCTGCGCACCGAGCTGCGTGCATTACGACTGGAGCGCCTCTCCGTGATCAGCGTGAACAACAACTGGTGCGGCGATATCGAGGAGCCACTGCTGCTGGGGCAATGCATCGGCGCTCCGGACCTCTTCTTCACTTGGCGCGATGCGACCGGAGCCACCTTCACAGCCCCTGTGGACAACGACGCGACGAGCACCTCATGGAACGACCTGCAGCTACTGCTCAATGCCCCGCCCTACCAGCTCACACTCATCGACAAGGACCCCTTCTTCGATGGCGACGACACCCTTGGCACCTTCACGATCACGGTCGATGCGGCCGGTATCATCCCGTTCGCCCAAGGCGCCACGCAAGGGAACTTGGAAGTGTCCCTTGTGACCGTGCAGGCCTTTGATCACCAGGACACCATCGGAGTGCTGCCACCCTTCCAACCAGCACTCCTGCTGAACACGACCGGGGACAGCCTGTGCGTGGACGTCACCGACCCCCTGAGCGTGGCATGGACGTATAACAATGCTCCGTTCGACGCTTCAAGCAGTTGTGTGCCCGCGCTGAACGGTACCTGGAGCGTCACCGTGTTGAACGCGCAAGGATGCACGGCCACCATTGGGGGTGAGCTCCCCGGCGTTGGTATCACGCCACTGCGGGAACCGCGCCCCCGCATGCAGCCGAACCCTGCCTCGGAATTGGTGACCCTGGTCTGGGATGAGGCCCCCGGACCGAACGCGATGCTGGTGGGCATGGATCTGCAGGGCCGCTTGTGGCTGCAACGACCCCTCATCGGCCTGCGGGGTGGAGAGCCTGTGCATGTGGACCTGCAGGGAGTGGCCGCCGGATACCACGTGCTGCGGTTGGTGGGTACTGCAACACCCGTGAGCTGGCCCCTGTTGGTGACCCCTTAGCGCCTGTTCGATATCTCTGCATTGGGGTTCACTGGGGAGCTTTAAGCCCGGAAGGTGCCCCGTAGCTCCGATCCAGCAACCCATGTACATGAGGTGGCCAACCCATCCTCTTGGCTCGGCTCAAGAGAGCAGCCCCTGACCAGGCTTGGGGGTTCGCGGCCATCCGCTATCTTTCCCACGGTCATCCTTCCTGGCCACCCCATCACATGACACCCACACTACGCACGATCCTGCTGATCCCCGCGTTGCTTCTGCTCCACTGCCTGCATGCACAATGCCCCGGCTGTATCCCGGACCTTACCTGCGTGTCGGACCCCGCCTTCCCTACACTCTGCCCCAGCGCACCCCCCGATGCCACAGCGGGTGAGCCCTACCAGGCCGACCTTACCTTCTGGCTGCCACCCACCTTCACCGACCCCGGCACCGGCTTCACCGTCAACTTCCAGCAGATGACCGTTACCGGTGTGCAGGGCCTGCCGTTCGGACTGAGCTTCCAGACCAATGCGCCGGGAAGCGTTTACTACCCTCAGGATAACGCCTATGGATGCGCACGTGTGTGCGGAACACCGCTTGCCCCGGGCACCTATGCGGTCGACATCGCCGTGCTTGCCTCGGTCAACTTCAATGGCTTCAACATCGATGTGCAGCAAACCTTCGGCCTCTTGTTGAACGTACTGCCCGGCAGTGGCGGCAACACAAGCTTCACCTATGGACCCACCGCCGGCTGCGGCAGCGTCACCGCCAGCTTCGAGGCCCTCATCGACGGCAGTCCGCAGATCACCAGCTACCTCTGGGACCTGGGCAACGGCAGCACCAGCACCGCTGCCGTTCCGCCCCCACAGACCTACACCACCCCGGGCATCCACGTGATCAGCCTGCAGACCACCATCAGCGCACCTGTGCTGGACACCCTCATCCTCACCGGCGTGAACGACAATTGGTGCGGCGATGTGGAGGAGCCGGATGTACCGTTCATTGGGTGCACAGGAGCGCCCGACCCCTACTTCGTACTCACCGATGGCGGAGGCAACACGTACACCAGCAGCACTGTGGACAACAGCACCACCGCCACCTGGACAGGTCTTGGCCTGATCCTCGATACGCCACCCTATTCCATCAGCTTCTACGATGAGGACGCCGTGAGCCAGGACGACCTGCTGGGTACCTACAACCTGCCCGCAGGCAGCCTGGGCACCACCTTCTTCAATGTGGCGGGCGGCACCACGGGCAACGTACGCATCAGCCTGCAGGTGCAGCAAAGCTTCAGCGACACCGACACGGTCACCGTATTCGCAGTTCCTGATCTTAACCTTGTTGAGGACGAGGTCACCGGCACCCTGTGCGCCACGCCCGATGACCTGGTGAACTATGTCTGGTTCCACGACGGGGACACGGTACCCAACACCAGCGGACCCTGCCTGCTGCCCGATAGCGCCGGCCTTTGGTGGGTGGCAGCGATCAGTGCTCAGGGGTGCAGCACCATCAGCGATACCGCCGTGGTATGCCCCACCGTCACCATCGAGCGCGACGGCCTCACCCTGTTCGTGCCTAATGTGTTCACCTCGTACGCGTGGAGCACTAATGGCCAGCCCATCGGCAGCGACCAACCCTTCCTGATCGCCCCGGCGGACGGCACTTACACCCTTACGGTGACCGACGCCAACGGCTGCGAGGTGACCGTGACCTACGTGTTAAGCACTGTGGGTGTGGCGGAGGTGGCGGGGGTTCGTACGTTGCCCGTCTTCCCCAACCCCAATGACGGCCGGTTCATTCTGGGCCTGCCTGCCGGGACCGGTGCTGCGCAGGCCCGGCTGCTCGATGCCAGCGGGCGGTTGGTGCAACAGTACGCATTGGCCGGTGGCACCGAACAACAGCAACTGTACACGACCGCAGAAGCGGGCACCTATCTGTTGCTGGTGGAGGCGCGCGATGGACAGCGGTGGCAGGCGCGGGTGGTGGTGGAGTGATCACGCTCAGACCGGAACGGGTGCCCGCACTTGCTGGGCCGTTGCCAGAGCGGGCACTCCCTTACCATAGCTTTGTTCGGCAATAGCACCCTTGGCACGTGCGTTGAGGGAAGGCATCCGGTATGCAGAACGACTACGACCTGCTCATCGCCAAGCTCGATGGATTCATCCGCAAGTACTACGCGGACCAGGCCATCCGTGGTGCGCTCTACAGTGTAGGGCTGCTGGTGTTGGTGTTCCTGGGCGCCGCGCTGCTCGAACATCTGGGCCATTTCGGCACCGCCGTGCGCACCGCGCTGTTCTGGGGCACGGTGGGTACCATGGCGGTGATCCTGGGGCGCTTCGTGGTCCTGCCCTTGCTGAAGCGACAGCGGCTGGGGCCGGTGATAGACCATGCCGAGGCGGCTCGCATCGTGGGCACCCATTTCGGACAGGTGCAGGACAAGCTGCTGAACACCCTCCAGCTGCGCACCATGGCGGGCCAGCAGCCCGAACAACGCGCCCTGATCGAGGCGGCCATCGCCCAGCGCAGCCGTGAACTGGCACCGGTGCCCTTCGCCCAGGCCATCGACCTACGCCGCAACACACGCCATCTCCGCTACGCCCTGCCTCCGCTGGCCGTCCTGCTGATCCTGCTCTTCGCCGCACCCAGCCTCATCACCGGGCCCACCAAGCGCCTGCTGGAGCACCGCAGTGAATTCCTGCCCGAAGCCCCTTTCCGCTTCGTATTGCTGAACGACAGCCTTACCGTGGCGGAACAGCAGGACTTCGAGGTGATGCTGGGCATCGAAGGCAGCGCTATCCCACAACAGGTGGACGTGGAGGTGGATGGGCAGCGCATACCGTTGGTTCGCGTTGACGGGCAGCGCTTCAGCCACCGCTTTCGTAACGTGCGCGACACCACGGACTTCGCCTTCGTGGCCGAGGGCTTCCGCAGCCCCACTTACACCCTGCACACCGTGGCCGATCCGCTACTTCTGGACCTGCGGCTGCTGCTGGAGCCGCCCTCCTACCTGGGACTGCCGCCCACCACGGTGGAGAACAGCGGCGACCTGAGCGTGCCCGCCGGCACCCGCGTCACCTGGACCCTGCGCGCCCGCAGTGCCGACCGTCTGGACCTGGCCTTCGACGACAGCACCTACACCCTGGCGCCCGCGGCCACCGATGCAGGCACGAGCACCTTCCGCGCCGACCGCCGCCTGCTGCGCAGCCACAGCTATCGCATGGCCCCCTACGCTGGTGCCCGCGCCGCTGCCAACAGCCTGCAGTACCGGGTGGAAGTGATCCCCGACCTGCACCCCACCATCCAAGTGGAGACCCGCAGCGACAGCACCGCCCTGAAGCGCCTCTTCTACCGGGGCGAAGTGGGCGACGACCACGGCTTCAAGCGGCTGCTCTTCCACTACCGCTTCGCCAGCGGGGGGGACAGCGTGCCCCCCGAGCGCCGCAATGGCAGTTTCCAACTGCCCATCGATGCACGCCAGACCCGACAGGAGTTCTTCCACAGCTGGGAGCTCTACGACCTCAACATCCAGCCCGGCGACCGCGTGGAGCACTGGTTCGAGGTGTGGGACAACGACGGGGTGCACGGCAGCAAGAGCGCCCGTAGCAGCACACAGGTGTTCGAGGCCCCCACGCTGAAGGAACTGTCCAGACAACAGGAACAGCAGAGCGAAGCCCTCAAAAGCGACCTGAAAGAGAATATCCGCGAGGCGCAGGAGCTCCAACAGGAGCTGGATAAGCTACGCCGTGAGCTGATGCAGAAGAAGGAGCTCTCCTGGCAGGACAAGCAGAAGCTGGAGAACGTGCTGCAGCGCCAGAAACAGCTGCAGGAGCGCATCGAGCAGAACAGCGAACAGCTGCGTGAGGACCAACAGCGACGGCAGGAGTTCAACCCCCAGGAACAGCGCATCCTGGACAAGCAGCAACAAGTGCAGCAGTTGTTCGAGAACGTGCTGAGCGAGGAGATGAAAGAGCTCTACCGAAAGGTGCAGGAGCTGATGGAGAAGGTGGACAAGGAACAGTTGCAGGAACAGCTGCAGGAGATGAAGATGGACCAGCAGGACATCGAGAAGGAGCTGGACCGGGCGCTGGAACAGTTCAAGCGCATGGAGGTGGAGCAGAAGGCAGAGGACCTCGCCAAGCAACTGGAGGAGCTGGCCGAAAAACAGGAGGAGCTGGCGGAGAAGTCCGAAGAGGGCAAGGCCGATCAGGAGGAACTGAAGAAGGAGCAGGCCGAACTGAACAAGGAGATGGACGAGCTGCGCAAGGAGATGGATGAGCTGGAAAAGAAGAACAGCGAGCTGGAAACCCCCATGGACCTGCCCAAGACCGACGAACAGGAGCAACAGATCCAGGACGAACAGCAGAAGAGCAGCGACCAGTTGGAGAAGAAGCAGAACCAGAAGGCGGGTCAGAGCCAGAAGAAGGCCGCTGAGCAGATGGAGCAGCTGGCCTTCCAGATGAAGAGCGCCATGCAGAACAGCGAGCAGCAGCAACAGGAGGAGGACATGGACGCACTCCGCCAGCTGTTGGAGAACATCGTACACCTCAGCTTCGAGCAGGAGGGGCTCATGGATGCCCTGCAGGGTACCCAGGTGCGCGACCCGCGATTCGTACAGCACGGGCGGCAACAACGCAAGCTGCGCGACGATGCCAAGGTGATCGAGGACAGCCTCTACGCCCTGAGCAAGCGCGTGCCCCAGCTGGAGGCCATCGTGAACCGCGAGATGACGGCGGTGAACGGCAACATGGACGAGGCCACACGCCTGCTGGGCGAGGCCCGTGCCAACGAACGCTTCAAGCCCATGGCCGCAGACAAGCAGCAGCATGCCATGACCAGCCTGAACAACTTGGCCCTGTTGCTGAACGAGGCCCTGCAACAGATGCAGCAGCAGATGGCGCAGAGCATGCCCGGCAGCGGTAATTGCAACAAGCCCGGTGGCAGCGGCAATGGCAAGGGGAACAAGCCCAGCATGGCCAAGATGAAGGCCCAGCAACAGGCCCTGCAGAAGCAGCTGGAGGAGATGCGCAAGGCCATGGAGAAAGGCCCCAAGCCCGGCGAAAAGCCCGGTGATAAGAACCCCGGAGGAATGGGCATGCCCGGCATGAGCCAGCAACTGGCCAACCTCGCCGCCCAACAAGCGGCCATCCGCAAGGAGATGCAGAAATTGGCCCAGGAACTGAACAAGGACGGCAGTGGCGCAGGCAACGGTATCAACAAAATGGCCGAGGAGATGGAGAAGAACGAGAAGGACATCGTGAACAGGAACATCAGCCCAGAGACCCTGCGCCGCCAGCAGGACATCATGACACGCCTGTTGGAGCACGAGAAGGCCGAGCGTGAGCGCGACCTGGACCAGAAGCGCACCAGCAACGAAGGGCGCGACCAGCCCCCCCCCGACCCCGCCCGCTATTTCCAGCAACAACGCCAGCGTGCGCGCGAGGCCGAACTGTTACGAACAGTCCCCCCGGGATTGAAGCCGTACTACCGCGATCGTGTCAACGCCTATTTCGGTACCTTTGACCGACCCTGAAGCCATGGGAGCATTGACCCAAGAGATGGAGTTCACCCAGCGCATCGACTTCCCCGCCAAGGCCGAGAACATCGCCCTTGCCGAAAAGTTGATCGATGAAGCCTGCTCCGCGCACAATGTGCACGAGAGCCGATACGGCAACATCCTCATCGCCCTCACCGAGGCGGTGAACAATGCCATACACCATGGCAACCGCCTGGACCCCACCAAACAGGTGAGCCTGGGATACGAGGTGAAGGACGGACGCATCATCTTCCAGGTGCAGGACCAGGGCCCCGGCTTCGACTACAACCACCTGCCCGACCCCACCGACCCGCAGAACTTGGAGAAGCCCCACGGCCGCGGCGTATTCCTGATGCGCGCTTTGGCAGAGGAGGTGGAATTCCATGACCAGGGTGCCACCGTCACCATGGCCTTCTCCATCGACGCCGCCAACGAATAGTGCCATGGCCACCATCGCGTTCAAGGCAGCGGGCGTTCCCCACGCCTTTCGCGACAAGGAGACCCTGCGGCGCTGGCTCATGACCGTGGCACGCGATCACGGCCACAGCATCAACGAGCTCACGTACGTGCTGCTGAGCGATGCTGCTTTGCTCGAATTCAACCAGCGCTACCTGGGCCACGACGATTACACGGATGTGATCACCTTTGACGGGCAGACGGGTACCGGGGTGAGCGGCGACATTCTCATCAGCTACGACAGGGTGCGCGAGAACGCACGCACCTTCCAGGTGAGCGCCCAGCACGAACTGCGCCGCGTGATGGTGCACGGCCTGCTGCACCTGCTGGGCCACCGGGACAAGACCAAGGCACAGCGCGAAGGAATGCGCAGCCAGGAGGACCACTACCTCGCACAGCTTTAAGCCTTCACCGCGGGACCGCACGTTGCATGCGACCGCTCACACGCCGACCAAGAGGGACCGGAGCGATCAGTTGTGTCCGTTGGAACGCTGCACACCGAGCATATCGCCCACCCTGCAGAGGGCACCGCCCACCGCCGCATAACCCGTGGCGGCGATGGCCTTGCCCAGGCCCTGACGGCGCTTGAAACCCCACACGTCCTTCAGGAACGGTGCGAAGTTCCTGGCGTTGAGCAGATCGAACGCCACGGAGATCGTGGGCTCCAGGCTCTTGGCCGTGTGCCAGATCCCAACGGGTATGTAGAGCGTCTCCCCGGGGCCCACCACGAACGTGATCGGGGTGGCCTTGGCATACTCGGGGAACCTTGCCAGGTCCACGTTCTCGATGTCCGGGATGGAACAGCGCCACGGGTCGCCGGGAACCGGGTACATGAAGGCATCCTGCCCCCTGGGCCACACGGTGAACTGCTTGTGACCATAAAGCTGGTTGATCCAGGCACTGAGGTGGTAGTAGTCGATGTGCACGTAGGGGAACTTGCCTCCGGGCCCGCCGATGAACAACTCCAGCGCACTACCCCAATAACCACGTTTGAACCAGTTGCTCTCCAGCCAGTTGGGCTTGGCATACCCCATGTTCAATGGGGACAGCATGTGCTGAACCTCCGGCAACTGTGTGGGGATGTGGTACTTGCAGGGATAGGGTACCGGGCGGCTGGTGTCCCGTCCCTCCACCAGGTCGAACACCTCGTTCATGGTGTATTCGGTACCATCCACCACCGTGCGGCGGTCGCCGAAATTGGTGCGGAAGAACTCCGGACTGAACTGCCCGTTGGCACCCCAGACCTTGCTGGCATCGGTGAAGACGAGCGGCACGCCCTTCTTCCAATGTTCCTCATGGAACTCCTCGTAGGAGATCCCGTCAACAGAAACGCGGCGCACTTCCATGGTGTACGGTGACTGGTTTTGCGGCTTCTACGTGGCCGCCCGTTGAAAGATACCCAACGTCTAACAAAAAGGGCCGCCCCGGTGGAGCGACCCTTCCGATGGATACGACCCGGTCACTTGCCGGACTTCGCCTTCACGATCAGTTCCTCGGCCATGGACATACTGGCCTGCGCCTCGGTGCTGGCTGCTGCGATGGTCTCGGGTGTGCTGCGGTTCACCGAGGTGAGGTTTTTCTCCAGCCGGTTCATCATACCGGCGATCTCCGTACGCAGCAGACCCAGGCGCTCCTGTTCGGCACCGGAGGCGGACTGCAACTGCTTGTTGTTCGCCATGCTCAGTTGCTGCACCTTGCCGAGGACATCCTTCAGTTGGCCTGACAGGGCCCGCACGGCATCCATGTGGGGGTCCTGGGCGGTCTTTGCCGGATCGGCGGTGGCAGCGGCGTTCTGCTGGGCCTGGGCGGTGAAGCCGAAGCAGGCCAGCGCGGCGATGAGGGCGAGCGTGCGCATGATGTTGATGGTGTGTGGCTGTATGACGTAAGACAACGGGGCTTCGGTGCCTGACGCTGCCGGAAGTACGAAGATAGGGCGATCGGGGGATCCGTACAGCACCATCTTCGGACATCGGTACTGTTCCCGCCGCTGGCAAGTGCTCCGTGGTCCTGCGTTCACCAGCGCTCACAAGCCCCGACACGTCAGCGGACCACCACTGCACGCCCCTGCCCGATCATGGCATCGCCACCGGCACGGGCACGCCACAGCAACGGCTGGCCGGCCAGTCCGGTCGTGGGATGCATCACCATGCCGACATGGGATGTCGTAGTGGCCAGGTGCCTGCCCTGCGCATCGTACAACTCCACACGGAAAGGCCCATGCACTGCGGCCGACCATACCAGTTGACCCTCCTGGTGCCGCAGCTGCACGACCGGTGCCGCAGGGGCCGCACCCTCCACACCCAGTTCGATCCACGCGCTGTGAATCCCCACCACCAGCGCATCGTGGTCGGCGCTGCGGTAGGGGCCGGGTTGGTAACGGGACAGGTTCTCTTCACGGTAGTCCAGTTCGGCGGGCTCATCGCTGTTGAGGTTCCATACCGCTGTGGAGGCCACGGCTGCCCCGAACTGCACCGTGCCGAACGCGTGGTCCAGCCGGCCGAAGGTGCCCTCGAAACGGTACGTATGTGCATCCGGAGGCAACAGGTCCACCAAACCAGCGGCGCGCAGGCGGTCAATGGGGTCCTCCTGGGAGTAGGCGTTGAAGTCGCCGAGGATGACCTGTGCGGCGATGCCGGTACTGCTGCGTACATCGTTCCAATGGGCCACCAGGGCGGTGACCTGTTCGCGGCGTAGCGCGTTGTAGCAACCCTGTCCGTCCCCCTGATCGAGGTTGCTGCCCGTGGCATTGTCACAGAGCTTGCTGCGAAGGTGCACACTGCTCAGCAGGAATCGCCCCCCCGTGGCATTGACAAGGAAAGCCTGCGTGAGATGTGGACGCTGGAACTGCGTGGTGTTCAACGCTTGTAGCGGACCCTGCGGGGTGAGCACGGAAGGCTTGTAGAAGATCGCGGTCCTGGTGCCGCCTGTGCCAGAGGCATCCGCCTCGCGCACCGCATAGGTGCCCGCGCCCATCGCAGCGTTCAGCGCCGCCTGCAGGTCGGCCCAGGCCACATCGTTGTTCTCCAGTTCGCAGAGCACCATCGCATCCGCGTTAATGGCCTGCAGGGCGGCCACTAACTTGGTCCGCTGGCGTTGTAGTTCCGCGTTGGTGGTTGCACCCCACACCCCCAGCGTGGTGAAATAGTTGAGCACGTTCAACGAGGCCAGGGTGATGTCGCCCCCCATCGACGGTACCGGCGGACGTGCCGCATGCACCAGGGACACCGCACCGGCGGGTTGCAGGCGGTAGGCGTCGAAGGCGTAGCTGAGCACGGCGGTGAGCCCGGTGATGGTGCTGCCCGCACGCAGGGTGCCCTGTGGACCCAATAACGGCGGCGGTTCAGGATAGCTGGTGGTGCGACCATCATCGAGCAGGATACGCGAGCGTTCGTTGAGCGCGTACCGTGCCAATACCGCCGCCGCGTTCGCCGTGCCGGTGCTGGATGTGTTGGCTGGCACCGCATCGTTGGGGTCCACAACTTCCGTGGGAAAGAGCGCTCGCTCCGATGCCAGCATCACCTCCCCGTACTGGACCCAGTTACGTGTGTCGGTGACCAGCAACTGCTGCGGGAACAGCAGCAACATGCCCTCATAGCGCTCCCAATTGTTCAGCGTTGCAATGGGCAGCGCGATCTCCGTGGGGGTTACCGCGCCGCTGCCAAGCACCTGCACGCCGGTGATGCTGCGCAGCTCGGTGAGGCCCTGGAACTCATCCACCGTACCGGTCACCTGCAGGCGCTGACCCACGCTGATACCCGTGGCGTTGGGCTGGTAAACGAAGAGGCCGTTGCTGGTGGCAGGGTCGCTGTCGCAGGTGGGGTCCTCGATGAAGTAGCCCTGGATGGTGCCACTGCCCAAATACACCGCGGTTACGATGCCCGTGGTGGTGTGCACCTGGCCGTCGAGCGCACTCGCCGATCCTGCGCCCTGGATGGTACAGATGGGGGTCTGGGCGATGATGAAGGCCGTGGGCCACAGCAGATGACAGAGCAGGAACAGGGGGCGGATAGCGTGCATCGGGAGAGCGCAAGGTACAGGGCCCGATGCAGGGGCTGGACAACCGCAGCCCTTCGTACTATCTTGCACTCCGAGCGATGGAATACGAGGAAGTGACGATAGCACCGGTGCGCGAGCGACTGGCGAACGAGGATCTGACGGCCTTGATGGCCGCCGTGGAGGAGCGCGGGCAGGTGACCGTGCATTGCATGCTGGACGCTGGCGATGGGGACTGCATACGCGTATGGCCCAGCACC
>Ga0169931_10009847_pt1 | contig 13715 bp, 10 predicted proteins | sample Kivu_15m_20L_FD_129675 | JGI IMG/M metagenome (GOLD analysis project Ga0169931, IMG submission 129675) | Freshwater microbial communities from Lake Kivu, Western Province, Rwanda to study Microbial Dark Matter (Phase II) - Kivu_15m_20L... | ecosystem: Environmental > Aquatic > Freshwater > Lake...
CGTAGATCATAATGTTTACTCTGGCCTCGTTGTAGGGAGCGACCATCGGCAAAACCTTCACGAACTAATCTTGGGGTCACAAGGAGTGGCGCTTAATCAGCAACTCCAAACTCTCATCGCTCGAATTGAACAACACAATGCTGATCTTCGGCGCCTCGGTGGCCTGATACCAGCCGCTGAACGTGGCGCCTTGTCTGTGGATGAGTTTTGTGCTTTACCGGCCATTGCCAATATTGACCAAGAGATTAAAGCTGCTGAACAGAATCTTGCCGCGAGCCGGCAGCAAGATCCGATTCGAAACACACCAAACCTGCCTCAACTAGACCTTCCTGAATTTAATCTCGCTGCATTAGAAGTCATTTCAAGCTCTGAATTGGCTGATCTTGACGCCGCCGCCGCCGCCAGCGTCCAATCACATTTGCAAAGCATAGGAGCTAATGCAGAACCCTGGGTTTCCGACGGTATGGCACGCCAGACTAACGTTTCTCACGCTGGGAGAAACGCCTGTGTTTTTTGTGCGCAGGATCTTTCAGGCTCACCAGTGTTCACTCATTACCGCGCATTCTTTGGGGAAGCCTATCGCGAACATCAGCAAAGTATTCAGGCCACTGCGTCACGCTTCAATCAGACACACTCGCCAAGTGCTGCTCTGCAGTTTGAGCGTTCATTTCGATTATTGACTGAGGGCCGTGAATTTTGGGCGGCTTTTGGGGAAATCCCCGACTTCAATCTCGACACTGTTGCAGTGACGGCTGAGTGGACTGCGATTCGCGGGCAGATTGCAGCTCTACTTGTTCAAAAACTGGCAACACCATTGGACGCTGTTTTAATTCCTCAAGAAACGAGGGCAGCGGCTGATGCCTACACTATGCGGCAGAGTGAGATTTCGGCACTGAATAGTCAAGTCTCTGCGGCAAATCAGACGATCGCAGCGATTAAGCAACAGGCGGCCACAGCAGATACGTCGACTATTGTGGCTGGGCTTTCCCGGTTGAACGCAACAAAAGCACGTCACGCTCCTGCGACCAATACCCTGTGTCAAAGCTACCTTTCTGAAAAACAGGCAAAGTCTGCAACCGAACAGCAGCGAGATCAGGCAAGGCAAGCGCTTGAACAGTATCGAAATCAGGTTTTTCCATCATACGAGACAGCGATAAACACGTACCTTCGCCGCTTCAATGCCAACTATCATTTAGCAAGAGTTCAGGCAGTAAACACACGTGGCGGGCCTGCCTGTACATACAATGTTGTGGTTAACAATACTCCTGTGCCGGTAGCCGGCGGCAGTCCACAGCCTGGCGAGCACTCTTTCCGAAATGTGTTAAGTGCCGGTGACCGTAATACACTCGCTATCGCCTTCTTCCTTGCCTCAATCGATTTGGATCCGAGCCCGGCCACCAGGGTTGCCGTTATCGACGATCCAGTTTCGAGTCTTGATGAGCATCGTTCACTGACAACCGTCCAAGAGGTGCGTCGATTGCTTACACAGGTAGCTCAGGTGGTGGTTCTTTCTCACAGCAAACCATTTCTGTGCCAAACATGGAAAAGTGCGACTGTCCCAAGCAAAGTAGCACTACAGGTTGTGAGGCAAGGATCTGTCTCAACGATTACCACTTGGGATGTCAACGCTGACTCAGAGACCGAGAACGACCGCAGACACGAGATTTTGCGTGAGTATTTAGCTACAGGCAGCCAGAATGAGCGTGAGGTGGCAGCGGCTATTCGGCCCTGCCTTGAGGCATTCTTCCGAGTAGCCTATCCAGAACACTTTCCAGCCAGTCAACTTCTTGGCAAGTTTCGTATTATTTGTGAGCAACGGGTTGGCAGCCCTGGGGAGATTCTATCCCAAGCTGATATTTGCGAACTCAGAGACCTTGTGGAATACGGAAATCTTTTCCATCATGACACAAACGCAGCTTGGGCGTCAGAGCTAATCAACAGCATTCAGCTGGAGGGATTCGTTCGTCGAACACTTGATTTTGCAAAACGACCGTAGCCATTCCAGCAACGATGCCCACTACCGGAGAGCACAAGGCTTGCCAGATGCGCATCCTTTGATGCTAACGTTTAATCATGCCAGTCATCAGCCGCTTCCTTGGAATTGCCATCGCAATCCTGTATCGAGACCATGACCCACCCCATTTCCATGCTATCTATGGTGAGTATGAAATCACAGTTACCATTACCGATGGTGTGGTCACTGGCCAGTTTCCACGCCGTGCGCTCTCTCACGTTCTGGAGTGGTACCAGCAGCATCGTGAGGAGTTGATGCTGGATTGGGAACGCGCACGACGCCGCGAGCCGCTTTCGCCGATTGCACCACTTGAGTAAGCCCTTTTCCGGAGACAGTCATGCTTCACATCACATCAGTCCAAGTCACCTCCGAGCACTCTCTTTTCCTTCAGTTCAATGATGGAACCCATGGCGAGGTCAACCTAGCCGCGGAGCTCACGGGTCCAATGTTTGCGCAGCTTCTTGATCCCGACCAATTCAAACAAGCCTTCCTCGATCCCGAGCTTCGCACCGTCTGCTGGCCGAATGGTGCCGACTTCGCGCCAGAGTTTCTGAAAAGCCTGGTCTTGGCCAAGCAGCTCGTCTGACCCCTCCAAATCTTGAACAGCTTGTTCAAGAATTCCTCCTGCGGATGCGTTGGGCCAGTCTGGCTGGATCCGCAATAAGCTATGGGCTGAGTCAGAGCGGCTGTGCGCCCCATGACAACCGCCCATCGGGATCCATAGATGCCCACCCCCGGCGAGCACAAAACCGTTCAGGCACGCATCCTCGCCTATGCCGAAGCAATCGGCTGGATCGGCCTTCATGGCGCCCACCCTTCAGCTTGAGCCGCCTCAAGCCCATCGGCGTGCCCTAACATACCTCCATGCACTTCTTTGAGGCGACGTGAGATGACGAAGCCGAAAGCGACTGGCACACCTGCCGAGATCACGTCACCCGGCATTCAGGCAGGTAGCGCTGTTGCCCCGACCCAACCAGCACAGACCCAGCCCTCAGGCGCAGCGGCGTCAGATGAACCAAGCCCCCTTCGAGTTCTCAATGCATCAGAGGCAACAGAACCCGCAGCGCCAGGCGTTGTGATCACAAGGGTTGTGCGACGCTCAGCGAGGACAGGCAACGTGAGCCGTAGCGCGGCAGCATCGGCAGTTAAGGCGGTGAAAACGGCAAGGGAAAGCCAAATCGGTCAATAAAACTATTGGCATCCGCAAATTACGCCATCAATGTATTTGTCAACTGCCCTTTTGACGGAACCTATGCCCACTTGATGGAGGCGTTGGTCTTCGCAATTCATGATTGTGGTTACATCGCGCGCTCGGCCCTTGAAGCCGAAGACTCGGCTGAAGTCCGCATTGATAAGATTGACAAGATCATCAAAGACTACAGATATGGAATTCATGACATTTCTCGCACTGAAGTTGGGGCCGATACTGGCCTGCCACGCTTCAACATGCCCTTGGAGCTTGGCCTCATCCTTGATCGTGCCCGCTATCGCTATCAGCAGTTTTGTTCCGATATTGCTGGGCAGGATATTCGCTCCCATGACGAACTGCCAGAGACGGCCATCAAAGTGGTAAGAAACTGGAAGCAGAATAACAGCCCAACACCTGAAGTCCTTATGCCAGGGGGATCTGCCATGGAGCGGAGCAACTCTTAGATGCCCACCCCCGGCGAGCACAAAACCGTCCAGTCCCGCATCCTTGCCTATGCCGAGGCGGTGGGGTGGACCGTAGTGTCCCGGCCGCAGGCTGAACAACGGCGTGGTTTTGCGCCCACCAGCTCGCCCACCGAGTCCGCCACCAGCACCGCCCTCTACTTCGCCGACCTGCTGGAAGCCAAGGTTCGCGAATTCAACCCGCGCTACAACGACGAACCCGGTGCCCTGCTGCGCCGCCTGCGCCGGTTTCAGGCCACCATCCACGGCAACCGCGATTTCGTGGAGCTGCTGCGCAACCGCGGCACCTTTGTGGATCAGGCCGAACGACGCGAACGCGACCTGATCCTGATCGATTACGACGACACCTCCCGGCCGCCGGAAGCCTGGCGCAACGTCTACGAAGTCACCGAAGAGTGGGCCTTTCACAACGGCCACTACGGCACCCGTGAAGACGTTGTCTTTCTGATCAATGGCATCCCCGTGCTGGTGATCGAATGCAAAAACGCCGACAAGCAGGAGGCCATCGCCCTCGGCGTCGATCAGATCCGCCGCTACCACCAGGAAACGCCCGAGCTGTTCATCAGCCAGCAGCTGTTTACCGCCACCGATGCCATCGGCTTCTCCTATGGCGTGAGCTGGAACACCGTGCGCCGCAACCTCTTCTCCTGGAAGCATGAGCAGATCGGCAACCTTGAAGCCAAAGTCCAGAGCTTCTGCGCCATCCCCCAGCTGCTCGGCTTCCTGCAGCACTACATCGTCTTCGCGGAGAAAGACGAGGAACTCAACAAATACATCCTGCGCCAGCATCAGGTGAGCGCCGTGGAGGCCGTGCTTGAACGCGCCCTCTGCCCCACCCGCACCCGTGGCCTGATCTGGCACACCCAGGGCAGCGGCAAAACCTACACGATGATCAAGGCCGCCGAACTTCTCTTTCGCCTGCCTGCCGCCGATAAGCCCACCGTGCTGCTGATGATCGACCGCAATGAGCTGGAAGATCAGATGCTCAAAAACCTCGCTGCCCTCGGCCTCGGCAATGTGGAGCACGCCAGCAGCATCGCCCGCCTCAACCAGCTGCTCGCCTCCGACTACCGCGGCATCATCGTCACGATGATCCACAAGTTCCAGGGCATGCCGGCGGATCTCAACATCCGCCCCAACATCTATGTGCTGATCGATGAAGCGCATCGCACCACCGGCGGTGATCTCGGCACCTACCTGATGGCCGGCCTGCCCAATGCCACCTTCATCGGCTTCAGCGGCACCCCCGTGGATCTCACCATCTACGGCAAAGGCACCTTCAAAACCTTTGGCAAAGACGACCCCAAGGGCTACCTGCACAAATACTCCATCTCCGAAAGCATCGCCGATGGCACAACCCTGCCCCTCTACTACCAGCTCGCCCCCAACGCCCTGCTCGTTCCCCACGACACGCTCGATGCCGAATTCCTCTCGCTCGCGGAGGCCGAAGGCATCGCCGACATCGAAGAGCTCAACAAGATCCTGGAGCGGGCCGTCAACCTCAAGAACTTCCTCAAGGGCCAGGCCCGCATCGAGCAGGTGGCCCGCTATGTGGTGAACCACTACCTCAGCAATGTGGAGCCCCTCGGCTACAAGGCCTTCCTGGTGGCGGTGGATCGCGAAGCCTGCGCCCTCTACAAGCAGGCCCTCGATCTGATCTTCATCGAGCTGGGTCTGCCGACGGATTACGCCCAGGTGGTGTTCACGGGCAACAACAACGACAAGCCCCTGCTCAAGCAATACCACCTTGATGCCAAGCAGGAAAAGCAGATCCGCAAGAGCTTTGGCAAGCTCGATCAGCACCCCAAGATCCTGATCGTCACCGAAAAGCTGCTCACCGGCTTCGATGCACCGGTGTTATACGCCATGTATCTCGACAAACCGCTGCGCGATCACACCCTGCTGCAGGCCATCGCCCGCGTGAATCGCCCTTACGAAAACGAAGCGCTGGAGATGGTGAAGCCCCACGGCTTCGTGCTTGATTTCATCGGCCTGTTCGACAAGCTGGAAAAGGCCCTCCGCTTCGACAGCGACGAGGTGAATGCCATCGTCAAAAATATCGATCTGCTCAAAGTGCTGTTTCAGAACAAGATGGAGCAGAAAGCACCTCCCTACCTCAGCCTGATCCGCTCCAACTTTGATGATCGTGATGTCGATGCCCTGATCGAGCACTTCCGTGATCCCGAGCGCCGCAAAGCCTTCTTCAAGGAATCCAAAGAGATCGAGATGCTATACGAGATCATCGCGCCCGATTCATTCCTGCGGCCCTACATTGAACCCTACACAACGCTCTTCGCCATCTATGCCGTTGTACGCAAGGCCTACGCCCGCAGCGTCAGCGCTGATCGCGACTTCCAGCGCAAAACCAACGCGCTGGTTCAGCAGCACATCAGCAGCCTCGGCATCAACGATCCTGGCGACATCCTTCCCATCAACAGCAACACCATCGCCTGGCTCAAGGCCCGCAAGGGTGGCCCGAACAGAAAGGTGGTGAATCTGGTCCAGAGCATCGAGAAGGCGGCTCAGAACAACACTGAAGATCCCTTTCTGCTCGCCATGGCCGATCGGGCACGGCGGGTGCAGCAGTCGTTCGAAGCACGCCAGACCAGCACCAGCCAAGCGCTGAACAAACTCCTGGCCGAACTCGCCCAAAACGAAGCCAGACAACAGCAGCAGGCGGCCCATGGCTTTGACGGCCTCACCTTTTTCGTCTACGAGGCGTTGCAGCAGGCCAACGTGCCAGACCCCGAAGCTGTCAGCAGCCAGATCCGCTCCGCCTTCAGCAACCACCCCAACTGGCGCAGCAGCGAGGCCGCCCTGCGTGAGCTGCGCAATCAGGTCACCTTTGCGCTGGTGGCCGCCTGCGATCAGATCGAGCAGGTGTCACCGCTGGTGGAAGGGTTGTTCACCACCCTGGCCAAGGGCGAGCGGATCGCATGAGCCTCAGTGCCAAACAGGCCTTCAAGCAGCGCGTGCAGGAGTGGGCCGAAAAACTCGACGTGCCGATCACCTGGCTTGCCATCCGCCCCATGCGGCACAAATGGGCCTCCTGCTCCACCAGCGGCCAGCTGCACTTCAGCACCGATCTGCTACCCCTCGATGCCGCCCTCTGGGACTACGTGATCGTCCACGAACTGCTGCACCTCTCCGTGCCCAACCACGGCCGCCTCTGGAAAGCCCTGATGCGCGCCCATCTGGGCGACTGGGAGAGCGCTGCCAGCCGCCTGCCGCAGCGCGTTCTCCAATCCTGATGTTTCCGCCGCACCCCCGCGCCTGAAGCCGCCACCGGCTGACGCCGGAGCCGTTCGCGCGCGTGTGCGAGGCGAATCCTCTCCCGCTTCCCTTTCGGATCAAGCCCATGGGTTCTGGGTTGATCGACCCGGTAGCTGAGCTCCATCGCGACTGCGCACGCAACGGAAGCATCAAACGACTCAGATTTCTACCCCAGCGCTCGTAGGCCCCGCTATGAGCATGAACATCAAAGACCCCGTGGTGCACGTCATGGCCCGGGAGCTGGCGGAGCGGCGCTCCACCAGCGTCACCGATGCGGTGCGCCAGGCCCTGCGGGCCGAGCTGGAGCGCTGCCCCAAGCCGGAACGACCTGAGGCCATCGAAGCCAGAAAAGCAGCGACCCGAGCCATCTGTGCCCGCACCAGCGCTCGCCCCGAATGGCAGGGCCGCACCAGCAAGGAGCTCCAGGACGCGCTGTACGACGAGGACGGACTGCCGCTGTGACCATGATCGTGATCGACACGTCGGCCTGAGCTTTTGCTGAGCCCCCTTAGGTTGTGGGGGAACAGGCCGCGGGGCTGGCTGCTGTTCCCGGCGCTCGTGCGATGCAGCGAACCAGGCCCACCCATTCCACACTCTCAACCGTGGCTGATTCCGCCGATTGGCCTGCGCTGCCAGCCCCGCAGATCACCAGGCTCTGGGCCGCCCTGCGGGCCCATCCCATCGACCCCGCCTCCTGGCGCGGCCTCGCCGAGGCCTACGCCGCCGCAGATCTGCGGCCCCAGCGGGCCTACACCGCCGGCCAGTGGCAGCGCCTGCAGTGCGGCGCGGAGCCGATCCGCTTCGGCGCCGCCTCCGCTTCCAGTTCCCAGCCCGCGGGGCCAACGTCCGCCCAGGCGGACACCTGGCTGCAGCATCCCCACACCCCGGAAGCGCAGCGTTGGCGGCAGGAGCTGGAGGCCTGGCTGGCCACCTGCCCGGGCGACTGGCTGAGCCAGCTCTACGCCGCCCGCCTCGCCGATGGCGCCTCCTCCGAGGCCGCCTCCCCCGACAGCCGCGCCACCTCCCCCAATAGCCTCATCGGGGCCCTGGCCCACGCCGAAACGCTCGAGCCGATCCCCGGCGAATCGCGCCACTGGCTCGGCGTCTGGCGCCTGGAGGGGGGCGATGCCCGCGGCGCCGTGGCGGCGCTGACGCCATTGATCGATCGCCAGCCCCCTCGCCATGGCTCGCTGCTGCAGCTGGGGCTGGCCCTGCTGCGCCTCGGCAACCGCGCCGCCGCCGAGGCGGCCTTCACGCGGGCGTCGGCCTCCAGCAATCCGGCCTTTCTGCGCCTGCTGGCCGAGCGGGTGTATCAGCACAACTACTGGCAGGAGGCCATCGCCGTGCTGCGGCGGGCCCTGGAGCTCGCCCCCGACGATCCGCCCAGCCTGCTGGCCCTGGCGCGGCTGCACTGGGAGGTGTACGAACTCAGCGAAGCCGAGGCGCTCTGCCGGCGCATCCTGCAGCTCGATCCCGCCAACGGCGAGGTGCGCTACCTGCTCAATGCCCTGCCCGGTCGCCGCGGCGATGCCGCCGCCCACCTGTCCGCGGTGGAGGCCCACTACCGCGAGCTGGGCGATCCCAGCTCGCGCCTGGCCTCCTCGATCGCCATGGCCTCGCTCTATGTGGATGCCCTCAGCCCGGAGCAGGTGGCGGAACGGCACCGCCAGCTCTGCGAGCCGATCGAGGCCGCCAACGCCACCCAAGCCAGCTGCGGCCCGGCAGCACCGGCCTTCGCCAACCGCCGCGATCCCGAGCGGCCCCTGCGCATCGGCCTGGTGTCGGGCGACTTCCACCGCCAGCACCCGGTGAACCTGTTCATGCTGCCGCTGCTGGAGCGGCTCGACCCTGAGCGATTCCCCACCACGGTGTTCCACACCGGCTCGATGCACGACGAGTACACAGTGCGGGCCCGCCAGGCGGCGACGGCCTGGATCGAAAGCGGCCAGCTCAACGATCCGGCCCTGCGGCAGCGCATCATCGGCGAGCGGATCGATGTGCTGATCGATCTGGCCGGCCACACCTCCAGCCATCGCCTGGGGGTGTTCGCCCTGCGCTCCGCGCCGGTGCAGGCCACCTTCCTCGGCTATCCCCACTCCACCGGCCTCACCAGCATCGACTGGCTGATCGGCGATCCGGTGGTGGCGCCCGCCGAGCACGCGCCGCTGTTTTCGGAGGGCATCGCCCAGCTGCCCGGCAGCGTCTTCTGCTGGAGCCCGGTGGATCACTATCCCCTGCCCCCGGCTCGGCCCGCCGACGCGCCGCTGGTGTTCGGCTCGTTCAACAACATCATGAAGCTCTCGCCGCGCACGATCGCCCTCTGGGCGGCGCTGCTGCGCGAGCTGCCCGATGCCCGCCTGCTGCTCAAGGCGCCCTCCCTCGCCGACGCCTCGGTGATCGCGCGCTTCCGCGGCCTGTTCGCCGCCGAGGGCATCGGGCCGGAGCGGCTGCTGCTGGAGGGTCCCGAGGGCCTCGAAGCGATGATGCAGCGCTACGGGGCGATCGACATCGCCCTCGATCCCACCCCCTACAACGGCGGCACCACCACCCTGCAGGCCCTGTGGATGGGCGTGCCGGTGATCGCCCTGGCGGGCGGCAACTTCGTGAGCCGCATGGGCGCCAGCTTCCTCACCGCCCTCGGCCGCAGCGAGTGGATCGCCAGCGACGACGCCCACTACCGCGCCATCGCCCGCCAGCTCGCCACCCAGCTGCCCGCCCTGCGCCAGGGCCGCGCCGAGCTGCGCCAGCAGATGGCCGCCTCGCGCCTCTCCGATCTCGAGGGCTACGCCGCTCACTTCCAGGGGCTGTTGCGGCGGATGTGGCGGCACCACTGCAGCGGCGAATCTGGGCGGCTGCTGGCGGCGGAGATCTGAAGGCCAGTGCTTGCGCTGCCTCGCCCCTGATTGGCTGCGCCTGCTCGCCCTGGCCTGGTGGCACTACACAGCAAGAAGCAGTTGTGCGGGCGCTCGTGAGGCCCCCTACAACCCGCCCTAATCTCAAGTTCCCGTCCTACGGCGGAAGTGACGATCGCCCCACCTGCCGCCGCCCCAGCTGCGCCCAAAGCTGCCGCCACCGGCCTGGCCCCGCTGCTGCTCCCGCCCGATCTGCGGCTGACGCTGGAGCAGTTCGCGCGCGTGTGCGAGGCGAATCCGGAGGCGGTGCTGGAACTGGCGGCCGATGGCCAGCTGATCACGATGACCCCAACCGGAGGCGAGACAGGCGCCCGCAATACCCTCCTGTGCACCCGGCTGCAGATCTGGGCGCTGGAGCGAGGGGGATGGAAGGTGTTCGACAGCTCCACGGGCTTTCGCCTTGGCGATGGCTCGGTGCTCAGCCCCGATGCTGCCGCCGTGCGCCTGGAGCGGTGGCAGGCGCTGAGCCCAGAACAACGCCGCGGTTTTCCGCCCCTCTGCCCCGACCTGGTGATCGAACTGGCCAGCGCCAGCGACGAGGGTCCGCGCGGCGCCGACGCCCTTCGGCGCAAAATGGCCACGTATCAGGCCAATGGGGCGCAGCTGGGCTGGCTGTTGTTTCCCGAGCAACGGGCGGTGGAGATCTGGCCAGGTGCGCAGCGATTGGCGAATGCCACCCGGCTGGAGGGCGGCGAACTGCTGCCCGGTCTGGTGCTGGCACTGGAGGAGATCTGGACGAATTAGCCGATCCGCGACTGGATCGCCAGCGACGACGCCCACTACCGCGCCATCGCCCGCCAGCTCACCGCCCAGCTGCCCGCCCTGCGCAGCGGCCGCGTCGAACTGCGCCAACAGATGGCCGCCTCGCGCCTCTCCGATCTCGAGGGCTACGCCGCTCACTTCCAGGGGCTGTTGCGGCGAATGTGGCGGCACCACTGCAGCGGGGATTGCGGGAGGCTGCTGGCTGCGGAGATCTGAGCCATCCAAAGCTTGCGATGACCCCCAGCCCCCCAACCGCCGACATCCCCCTCACGATCGTCTCAGCCAGCCGGCTGACCGCCGAGGCGTTTCCCGCTGAATCCCTGCTGGGCCGGTCCCTGCGCCTGTCTGCCCATCAAGCCTGCGACACGCGGATCCACACCGCCAACCGCGAGCCCCTCGGCGCCATCTACAACGAGGCCCTGGAGCAGCTCAGCCCCCAGAGCCTGGTGGTGTTCTGCCACGACGACGTCTGGCTGGGTGAGGCCTGCCTGCGCACGCCTCTGCTGGAAGCGCTGGAGCGCTTTGATCTGATCGGCGGGGCCGGCAGCCGGCGGCTGATCCCCGGCCAGCCCACCTGGTGGCTCCAGCCCGATGGCCGCACCTGGGACCACCCCCATCTGCTGGGCGCGATCAGCCACGGCGATCCCCAGGCCAGTGAGCCGATCCGCTTCGGGCCCAGCCCCGCCCAGGCAACCCTCCTCGATGGGGTGTTCCTGGCCGCCCGGGCCGGCACCCTGCAGGCCGCCGGGGTGCGCTTTGATCCCGCCTTCCCCTTCCACTTCTACGATCTGGATCTCTGCCGCACGGCCCTCGCCGCCGGGCTGCGCCTCGGGGTCTGGCCCCTGCCCCTGATCCACGCCAGCCCCGGCGCGGCCGGCAGCCCCGACTGGCAGCTCGGCCTGGAGCGCTACCGGCGCAAGTGGGAGCCGTCCCTCACCGCCAGCCCATCGCCCTCCACCCCATCCATGACCAGCGCCGCCCCGGCCTTCGAGATCAGCACCTCCCGCCAACTGCTCGACTGGCTGGCCGAGCAGCACCTCTCCCTCGCCCTCACCACCTATCAGATCGGCAAGCTCTTCTCCCTCGGCCTCAAGGCCAGCGGCGAGCTGGCGGTGTTCGAGCGCACCTTCAACCGCTGCATGGGCCTCTGCCCCACCGCAGACCACAACGGCTTCTTCCTCAGCAGCCTCTATCAGATCTGGCGCTTTGAAAACATGCTCGGCCCTGGGCAGAGCAGCGAGGGTTTCGATCGCCTCTACGTGCCCCAGCTGGGCTACACGACAGGCGACTGCGACATCCATGACATGGCCGTCGATGCCAACGGCAAACTCGTCTTTGTCAACACCCTCTTCTCCTGTCTTGCCACCACCAGCGCCACCCACAGCTTCCGGCCCCTCTGGCGCCCCCCCTTCATCTCCCGGCTCGCCGCGGAAGACCGCTGCCATCTCAACGGCCTGGCCCTGCGCGATGGCCAGCCGGCCTATGTGACCGCCGTGAGCACCTCCGATGCCGCCGATGGCTGGCGCGAACGCCGCCGCGACGGCGGTGTGCTGATCGATGTGCAGACCAATGAGATTGTGGCCAGCGGCCTGTCGATGCCCCATTCGCCCCGCTGGCATCAGGGCCGGCTGTGGCTCTGCAATTCCGGCAGCGGTGAATTCGGCTGCGTCGATCTCGACACCGGCGCCTTCGAGCCGCTCAGCTTCTGCGCCGGCTACCTGCGCGGCGTCGCCTTCCATGGCGACTACGCCCTGCTCGGCACCTCCAAGCCCCGCCACAACAAAACCTTCAGCGGCCTCCCCCTCGACGATGCCCTCGCCCAGCGCAACGTGGAGGCCCGCTGCGCCATCCAGGTGGTGGATCTGCGCTCCGGCGACGCCGTGCACTGGATCCGCTTCGAGGGGCTGGTGGACGAGCTCTACGACGTGATCACCCTGCCAGGCGTGCGCAACCCCTCCCTGATCGGCTTCGTGAGCGATGAGATCCGGCGCCTGATTTCGATCGAGGCGGAGCCGTAAGCGCGATGGCATCCCAGACCCCCGCCCACGAGCGCGCCAATCCCGACCTGCTGGCGATCCTGCCGGCTGCGGAGCGGCTGGTGGAGGTGGGCTGCAGCACCGGAGCCCTGGCGCGGGCGTACCGCGGCCGACACCCCGCCGCCCACTGGCTCGACATCGAGATCGAGCCCGCCTACGCGGCAGCAGCCCGCCAGCACTGCCAGGAGGTGCTGCTGGGGGATGTGGAGCAGATGCTGGCCGAGGAGCCGCCGCCCCGGGCCCTTCATGCCGACTGCTGGATCTTCGGCGACAGCCTCGAGCACCTGCGCGATCCCTGGCAGGTGCTGCGCCGGGTGCACACCCTGCTGCCGCCGGGGGGCAGTGTGTGCGCCTGCATCCCCAACGCTCAGCACTGGAGCCTGCAGGCGCGACTCTGCCTGGGGCAGTTCGACTACGAGGAGAGCGGCCTGCTCGATCGCACCCACCTGCGCTGGTTCACGCCCACCACCATGCTCTCGCTCTTTGCAGACTGCGGTTTCCGCGTTCTCAGCTGCCGGCTGCGGATCTTTCCCCATCCGGCCGAAGCTGCCGTGCTGCAGCAGATCCGCCGCTTCGCCTCCGCCCTGGGCGCCGATCCGGAGCGGGCGATGCGGGATGCCCGCCCCCTGCAGCTGGTGATCCATGCAACGACGCGCTGAGGCAGTGCAGCGCCACGGCCGCGAACGCAGGAACAGCCGGAATGACGCCTGACTTGATGGGCCCTCGCCCCTGGTCGTGGTCGGATTTCTGGAGGGCAGTCGCCAGCCCCAGTCAACCACCAAGAAGAAAGTTGAACCAGCTCAACCAAGCCTCAATCCAAACCAGAAAAAACAGTAGATCATCCAATAATTCTTGTCCATATTCAGATCCCGTGGCCATCACGCTTGCCTTGGCCCCCCACTGTCAGGAAAGAAGTCCGCTCGGTCTGACCCGTTCACCAGGGGGCCCAACCGATGACCATGCAACCGCCCTATGACGCCGCTCTGCGGGAAGCCGTCCGATTGCGGATGAGCCCACCGAACCGCGAGAGCGTGGCTGAGATCGCCC
>Ga0169931_10009848_pt1 | contig 13713 bp, 8 predicted proteins | sample Kivu_15m_20L_FD_129675 | JGI IMG/M metagenome (GOLD analysis project Ga0169931, IMG submission 129675) | Freshwater microbial communities from Lake Kivu, Western Province, Rwanda to study Microbial Dark Matter (Phase II) - Kivu_15m_20L... | ecosystem: Environmental > Aquatic > Freshwater > Lake ...
AGAATGGAAGGTTCCTTTTTGAAGGAATTTCCCCTTACATTGGTTTGCAGTGAAGAAGATAAACAATACCTGTCAGAATTTACAAATGCTAATATTCAGGTGCTGCCGAATGGGGTAGATACAGATGTTTTTTACCCAAGGGAAACTATACATCATGAGCCTTACCGTTTATTGTTTACCGGCAATATGGATTATGCCCCAAACGTAGATGCTGTTGAATATTTCTGTGCTGAAATTCTACCTCGTATCGAAATAAGACATCCTGATTTGAAATTTGTGATTGCAGGGCAAAGACCGGTAAAACGTGTATTGGATCTCGCTTCTGATAATGTTTTGGTTACTGGTTTTGTAAAAGATCTTTCAGAGGAATATGCCAAAGCCGCCGTGGTGGTTGCTCCGCTTAGGTTTGGTGCCGGCACACAGAATAAAGTACTTGAAGCCCTTGCAATGGGTGTGCCTGTTGTATGCACGCAGGTTGGCTTTAAAGGACTCGGAATACAAAATGGAGAAGGGGCTTTCATGGCTCAAAATACGGATGAATTTGCAGCAGAAGTAAACAGACTTCTTGATTCAGAAGAAAACCGTAAGATGATGGCAGGAAAGGGAATACAAAAAATTGTCACTACCTTTGGGTGGGATGCTGTAGCCGCAAAACTGCTGTCGTATTTCGAAACTGTAAAAAAGTAATCCGCATGAAAAAAAATGTTTTAGTAACTATTGTTTCTTCAATATGCAGTTTTTTGACAGCACAAAGCCAGTCTCAGCTTTTGTTTCCGGATTTTCATAATGGTGCTGTTACCGCAATGGATGTAAGCAGAAATAACAAATGGTTACTAACCGGCGGAGCGGATGGTCGGGCAATGATTACTGAAGTTGAAAACCGTTTATTAATAAGACAATTCAGAGGCCACTACGACGCAATTACAGGGGTCTCTTTCGCTGCTAAAGACAGCAGGGTGATTACGAGTTCATTCGATGGGAAACTGGTGATTTGGGAGTCTAAGTCAGGCACACAGAAAAGAAGCTGGAATGCTTTCAGTGGAGCTATTGATCCACAAAAAAAATGGAGCCGAAATCCACTTTTTCCACCTTTTTGTTTGGATAGTGCAAAAAGCAAAATGGTGTTTTATTCACCGCAATCTTACGGGAAGACAGAAACTAATTTGCCGGGCAAAAATCTTAAACTATGTTTTTACGATTTTAATGTAGACAGTGTTTTGTGGAGTATGCCGGTAAATGGATGTGATTTGGAAGGACGTCCGTTTACCCTCAGTAATTCAGGGGTCTGGTTGTTGTTGACCGATTACAAAAGAAATACGGGAACAGGCGATATGGAGCCATTCATTCGCCTTATTTACACGGCTGACACCGCCCTTCAATACAAGTGGTGGGGGAATGAAGCTGCATTTGATGGCAATAATGTTGTAGTTTGCAACGGTCACAACATACTGCGGTTTAACCCTTCCCATGAAACAGCAGTTGTCAGGAACTTGAATGGTGGTTATGGCTATTACAAACAATTTTCAGGTTCCGGTTATTTGCTGATGCAGTGCATGCAACAAAAAGATGCTGGCAATATTGCTGCACGCAATTTTAATGTTAAAAACCCTTTTCAACCTACATCAGATTCTATTCTGTATTATCTTACCGGAAGCCGTGAAATGAAATTGCCATATTGGCGCATGACAGATTTAAAAAACCAGCAAACTTTCACCCTGCGCATCCAAAATGATTCCGGCGCATCATGGCAGCCGGTTTACCGTTTGAATGAATCATTATCAAACTACGGCTTGGTAGCTTTCACAAAGGGAAACGAAAAATTCGCCTTTGTAGAAATTAGCACCGGCAATACAGTGGTGCTGAAATTTTTTCCCGGTAAGTCTTACCCTAAAACAATTATACCATCGAAAAACAGCGCCGGAAAATGGTTGGTTTCAATTGAACATGAGCCGTCTAACAAACATGAATTTGCCTTGTATGAATTGACCTTGGACTTTTCAGCCGGCGCTTACTCATTATCTGAATTTATTTCTTCTCCTTTATTAAATCAATCTTTATCGGTAGAAGACGATAATCAAATTCTTGCTGATCTCATTGTTTTTCCTGACGGCAACCGTGTTCTCTCCTCAGATAAAAAGGGGGGAATTATAATTTCAGACTACAGCAATGGTCTGATTAAAGAGAAGGCTGCACTGCTATCTGATAGTAAAGCTTCATTGGGTCCTGCCGCTGTAAACGCTACAGGCTCACTTATTCGTTGTTTTAACAGTGAATACAACATCTATACTTTTTCATCTAAAGCAGGAGAATTGAAGACTGCAAAGAAAGCAGAATTGTGGCGCCTTTTACCCGATCAAACCTTGTTCAATAGAAACATGGTTTGTTATGATGCTGACAGTATCTGGAAAGTTGAATATTCAGCCGGTAAAGCATTGGTCACTAATCAAAAGACAAAAACCTACTCTCTGATTTATACGGGTGAAACAGGAATGGCCGATTTTCAGGTGGTGAATAACAAGTTTCTTTTTGGAATGGGCACAGACGGCGGGCTAAGGGCTTTTTCTATGGATTCAAGACAGCTGCTCTTTACACAATATCTTTTCAAAAATGGGGGTGATTTTATTTATACACCCGATGGCAGAATGGACGCCAATGAAACTGCACTCAAAAATTTATACAATGTGCAGGGTTTTAACATCAGTAAAATAAACGGATTAGCCGATATTGTCAGCATCGGATTTGTCAAAGTTCCGGGGCTTCGCAAACAGTTGTTGCGATAATTTGCCGCTAATTTTTGGAGGCAGATTATCCAAGGGCTATTTTCGCACTTCGATGAAGAGAATTTACTTGTTCCTGTCGCTTTTGTCATTCACATTGGTCAAACTGAATGCACAAGACAGTATTTCAGCAGATGTGTTAAATGCCTTTCAGTTTCGCAGCATTGGGCCTGCCACTACCGGCGGACGTATTGTTGATATTGCCGTTAATCCCTATAATTACAGCGAATATTACCTGGCCGCTGCCTATGGCGGGGTATGGAAAACCAAAAACAACGGAACAACTTTTGAACCCATTTTTGATGGATACGGCACCCAAAGTATCGGCTGTTTGGCTCTTGATCCTCAAAATGCAAACATCCTTTGGGTGGGTACAGGAGAAAACAACAATCAGCGCAGCGTAGGCTACGGAAATGGTATTTACAAAAGCCTGGATGGTGGTAAATCATTTACCAATATGGGGCTTAAAAACAGTGAACATATTGGGATGATAAAAGTGCATCCTGCAAACAGTAATATTGTTTATGTGGCAGCTTATGGCCCGCTCTGGAAAGAAGCAGGGGAGCGTGGTCTTTATAAAACAGAAGATGGGGGTAAAACCTGGAACCGAATATATCATGTGAGCGACAATACCGGCTGTAATGAAATACACCTGGATCCAACAAATCCTGAAATAATATATGCTGCTTTCCACCAGCGCAGAAGGCATGAATGGACATACCTGGGCGGCGGGCCTGAAAGTGCGTTATACAAAAGCACTGACGGTGGCAAAACATGGAGAAAATTATCCGGTGGCCTGCCTGGAGGCGATGTGGGACGAATTACGCTTTGCATAGCTGCCAAAAATAGCAACCGTATCTATGCCATGGTGGAAGCCCAAGCGGGTAAATCGGGCGTTTATGTAAGCAACGACAAGGGTGAGAGCTGGTCAAAAACCAATGATTTTTCAACTGCAGGAAACTATTACCAGGAAATCATGGCCGATCCTTCCGACCCAAACCGCATCTTCATCATGGATACATGGCTGAAATGGAGCAAAGACGGTGGCACAACTGTTTCAAATATTGGTGAAAAATGGAAACATGTTGATAACCACGCCATCTGGATACAGCCCGACAATACCGCACACTGGATTGTGGGCTGCGACGGTGGACTCTACGAAACCTGGGATGACGGAAAAAGCTGGATTCACAAAGACCACCTGAATATTACACAGTTCTACCGCGTTACCGTAGATAATTCAGAGCCTTTCTATTTCGTATATGGCGGAACACAGGATAATAATACGCTGGGCGGTCCTTCTGCCAATGCCAGCTCAAATGGTATTCCCAACAGCGATTGGTTCATTACCGTAGGTGGTGATGGCTTCAAAACCCAGGTAGATCCTACCGATCCTAATATCGTATACAGCCAGTGGCAATATGGAGGGCTTATTCGCTATGACCGCAGAACAGGTGAGCAAATAGACATTAAGCCAATTTCTGGTTTGGGCGAAAACGGGCTGCGCTGGAACTGGGATGCACCGCTGATTATCAGTGCGCATAATCCCAAACGTCTGTATTTTGCTGCCAATAAGGTTTACCGAAGCAACGACCGTGGTAATAGCTGGGAGGCCATCAGCCCTGACTTGAGCCGTGGTATTGACCGAAATAAACTGCCCGTGATGGGGAAGGTGTGGAGCATGGATGCCGTGGCAAAAAACCAGAGCACATCCATTTTTGGCAACATCATGTGGCTGGCCGAAAGTCCTAAAGACGAAAATCTGCTGTATGCCGGAACGGATGACGGTTTGATTCAAATTACGACCGATGGTGGCAAAACATGGACCAAGCTGAGCAAATTTACCGGTGTGCCGGATATGACGCTGGTGAGCTGCATTACGCCTTCACAGCACAACAGAAATGTGGTATACGCTACTTTTGACAACCACAGGCAAGGTGATTTTAAGCCGTATGTTTTGAAAAGTTCAGATGCCGGAAAAAGCTGGACTTCAATTGCAACCAACCTGCCACAGAATGGTTCTGTAAAAACCTTTGCAGAGGATTTTGTAAACGAAAATCTTTTGTTTGTGGGAACAGAGTTTGGATTCTTTGTTTCCAATAATGGCGGGAAAAAATGGACCCGGTGGACTGCCGGTCTGCCGCCCATTGCCATCAAGGACATTGCCATACAGAAAAGAGAACAGGACATTGCACTCGCCACTTTTGGTCGGGGTTTTGTTATTCTGGATAATTACGCACCATTGCGTGAAGCCACTCCTGAAAACCTGTCAAAGGAAGCGTATCTGTTTTCGGTAAAACCTGCCAAAATGTTTATTCCTCGTTCTCCCCTTGGAGGCAGGGATAAATCATCCAAAGGAGCATCCTATTTCAATGCGCCCAATCCTGCTTCCGGTGCCGTAATTCGTTTTCATCTGAAAGATGAATTCAAAACCATCAAGGAAACCCGACAGGCAAAAGAGGGCAAAGCTAAAAACAATTATTATCCTTCTGCGGATTCAATGAGAATCGAGGCCAGAGAAGAACAGGTATTTGTTTTATTGGTAATTACCGATGAAAAAGGCAGGGAAGTTCGACGTTTGAAATCAGCTGCCAAAAAGGGAATGGGCAAGTCCGAATGGGACCTTCGTTATGCAAGTACCAATCCGCTTACACAAGGTCAAAGGGATTTAAGCGATCCATACACGGAACCTGATTACGGACCTTTTGTGGCACCCGGAAATTATCAGGTTTCGCTTTATCTGGTAAAAGATGCTGAAATGAAGCCCCTTGGCAATAAACAAACCATTTCGGTGGATTATCTCGTGAAACCAACATTAACCAGTTTTCCGGCCGAGGAAAGGGCTAAAATCGTGGATGAAATTGCCGAAACACGCCGTAACATATCAGCAGCTGCCGAATATATAAATGATGCTTCCAAGGGTCTGCAATCGGCCAAAAATGCCATATTTAGCATGGGTGTGGATGTCGGTTTAATGAAAGAGATTGCCGATATTCAGCAGAGCATCGAAAAACTGAACACACGCCTGAACGGTGATGGTTTGCTGGCATCCAAAGAATTTGAGACCGCGCCCGGTATATACGACCGCATAGAAACTGCCGTTTATGGAATGGTTTATAGCAGCAATGGCCCCACGATTACCCATGTGAACGCTTTCCGCGACGGTAAAAAAGTGTTTACAGAGTGGGTAGCCGAATTAAAGCAGGTTCATAACCGTATACAGACGCTCAATACAAAACTTGATGCTGCTAAAGTTCCCTACACACCCGGCAGAACATTCTTCTTTGATGTGAAATAATGAATATGAATTCAACGGCTGTTGATGATTATCCGGCATTAATAAACAGTGAAAAACTACCATTACTTCAGCAGCTTAGAAATGTAATACGTTCAAGTGTTCCTGAGGCAGAAGAAGGGATTTTCTGGAATATGCCGGGATATCGCTGGAATGGTCCATTGGTGTATTACGCCGCCTACAAAAATCATGTTGGGTTTTATCCGGGCCCGGAGATTATTTCCGCATTCTCTGATAGGTTATCAGCATTCAAAACAAGCAAAGGAGCCGTTCAATTTGATTATCAGCAGGAATTACCGGTTGATTTAATCAAGGCTATGGTAATTTTTCGAATGAATGCAAACGAACGGAAGAAAGCATCAAAAAATAAACCAATGAAATAATCTTAATGTGCCCGTTGGTTAAGCCATTGCGCAAGATCACGCAAAGCACCGGTTTGCACTCCCAAATCATCCAATGCCTGTAAATCTTCCATGGATTTTTCATGGAATTTATCAGCTTTGGCTTTTAATTTCTTGTCAAGTTCCATCTCACACCACAACAACAGCGTTGGGTTCACCCGGTCTGTTCCGCTGTGTCTGCTCCATAAATCTTCCGTTGCTCCTTGCGGATTGCCATGTATATAAAGCCATGTTTTCTTGCCTTCGGCAATATCACCACCGGCTACTTTGCCCGTTTGCGCCGGATCACCAAAGGCATCTAGCCAGTCATCATTAAGCTGAAAACATAAGCCCATGTTAATGGCGAAATCGTATAATAACTTTTGCACTTTAATTTCAGCACCGGCACAAATGCCTCCGCCTTGCAGGCTGCAACCCAGCAAAACCGAAGTTTTCAGACGAATCATTTTCAGATAATCCTCTTCGGTTACGTTGTTTTTTGTCGCTGAATCCATATCCATCTGCTGACCTTCGCAAACTTCTCGGGCGGTTTTGGATAGCAACTGCAGTAATTCCATTTTGTGAGAATAACCCGAGTTAAGCAATCCTTCGTAAACAGCAATCAGCATGTTGTCGCCTGACAAAATACCTTCTGCAATGCCCCATTTTTCATGCACAGTGGCCATGCCTCGGCGGGTAGGGGCATTGTCCATAATATCATCATGAACCAAGGTGAAATTGTGAAAGACTTCCACTAAGTGTCCCCACAAAAGAGCATCTTTAGCATCGCCACCACAGGCTTCTGCACCCAATAAGGCAAGGAGCGGTCTTACACGCTTTCCACCCAGTCCCATGATGTAATTCATAGGCTCGTAAAGCGTTTCAGGGTTTCCGGTAAATTTATTTTTTACCAGATAATCAGCATACAGTGCAGATAAGTGCTTGAGGTTTTCCAACCGGGCGAAGTTACAAAACAAAGGCGTCTTTCTTAAACAGGGCAGAACCGGTGGAAAAGAAGCATGACAGCTATAGCCTTGGGTATGCCAATTTTATCCTTACTTTGTAACAACAATGCGCGTTTATCCCAATATTTTAAAAACCATTGGCAACACGCCGCTGGTGAAAATCAACCGCATCACCCGCGATTTGCCGTGTGAAGTTTATGCCAAGGTAGAAACCGTAAACCCCGGAAATTCCATCAAGGATCGCATGGCTCTGAAAATGATTGAAGATGCCGAAAAATCAGGATTACTAAAGCCCGGTGGGACCATCGTAGAAGGCACCAGTGGCAATACAGGAATGGGACTTGCCATTGCGGCTGTCATCAAAGGTTACAAGTGCATCTTTACCACTACTGATAAGCAAAGCAAGGAAAAGGTAGACGCTTTGAAAGCCTTTGGTGCTGAGGTAATTGTTTGTCCAACAGATGTGGAACCCGAAGATCCGCGCAGCTATTACAGTGTTAGTACTCGTTTGGCAAAGGAAATTCCAAATGCCTGGAAGCCCAATCAATATGATAATCTTAGCAATTCACAGGCACATTACGAACAAACAGGCCCGGAAATATGGGAGCAAACAGAAGGCAAAATAACGCATCTCGTAGTTGGCGTAGGAACGGGTGGTACAATCTGCGGAACCGGGAAATATCTCAAAGAGAAAAACCCGGACATTCAGGTGCTTGGGATTGATACCTTTGGATCTGTATTCAAGAAGTACAAGGAAACCGGTATTTTTGATAAAAACGAAATCTATCCCTATATCACAGAAGGGATAGGAGAAGACTTTCTGCCTGCAAACGTGGATTTTAATATTATCGACTACTTCGAAAAAGTAACCGATAAGGATGCTGCCGTAATGACACGCCGCATTCCACGCGAAGAAGGCATTTTTGTGGGAAATAGTGCCGGTTCGGCCATGGCAGGTTTAATGCAAATGTCTAGTCGATTTAAAAAAGGCGATGTGGTGGTGGTGATTTTCCACGATCACGGCACTCGGTATCTCGGAAAAATGTTTAATGATGATTGGATGAGAGATCGCGGTTTTCTTCCTGCATCACCCAAAGTCCTGGCGTTGGACTTGGTGAAAGGTCACAGCCATTTGCCCTTGCTGACCATTAAAGAAACCGACACCTGCGAAACCGCATTTGCACTGATGCAGAAATATGGGATTTCTCAAATTCCGGTGTTGGATGAAAACAAGAATTTTTCGGGTGCGCTGGAAGATGCCGGTTTATATGCAGCCATGCTCAAAAACCGCGATCTGATGCAGTCGCAGGTAAAAGAGGTGATGCGAAAACCTTTTCCCATCGTTTCCTATTCCGATACCATTGACCATGTCTCATCGTTAATTAACAAAGACAATAATGCTGTTTTAATGATGGATTTGGGGGGCAACTGGCACATCATCACACGCTATGATGTGATTGATGCGATGAGTGAATAATGCACTGTCATGCTCAGATTCATTGTCATCCTTGTTTTACCTTTGATACTCGTCTTTAGTTGCGAGCCCTGCGGTAAGGGCTATAATCCGAGGAGAAAAATATCAGGATTTAGGATTACCGCGTCAGACAGCACTGCAAAATATCTCGATCAGGACAGTGCTTTCATTCAGGCAGACACGGCCTTCTTCAGGATTCAATTTGAAGTAATACCCGTTGCAGCTGCGTCTCATTCGTTTGAGTTTATTTCAACCGCTACAGCCTGTAGTCTTGTAGAGCCTTATTTGATTTATACCATTGACAGTATTGCAGTCGTTACCGTTGATGCGTGGGATACAAACCATCCTGCATTGTCAGATATTTCTGAATATGTAACATCTAAAAAACAATGGGGCACTTTAGGGCCTGTTGATACAACCTTTAGTCAATATAATGGAAGTGTTAAAAGCGACCGTTGGTTTTACCGCGGCAATAACTGGTTTGGAATTCATACATTGCCGGTTTCAAGAAAGGGAAGGTTTTATGTTTGGTTACGGCTTTCAAACGGAGCAGTATTTAAGTCCAATGAGTTGAAACTGGTTGAATAATTGGTAGTTAGAAATGCGACAATTGGTCGATCAAATGGGGCGAACCGTATGGGTTCCAGAAACCCCAAAGCGGGTTGTTTCCTTGGTGCCAAGCCAAACAGAGCTTTTGTATGATTTAGGCCTCAAAGATATTATAGCTGGGCAAACCCAATACTGCATCCATCCCCAAAATCACTTTGAGTTCGCAACAAAGGTTGGCGGCACAAAAAAGCTCAACATTCAGGTTATCCGAGACATTAAACCTGATTTGATTATTGGCAACAAAGAAGAAAATGAGCAATCGCAGATTCAGGAACTTGAAAACGAATTTCCGGTTTGGATGAGTGATATATTCAACCTATATGACGCATTGAACATGATTAAAGCGCTGGGAGCCATCTTTAATCTTTCAGAAAAAGCAGACGTTATGGCTTTTGAAATTGAACAGGGCTTTTCAGTACTTAAAAACAGTAATGTAAAGACTAAAACTGCCTTGTATTTCATCTGGAGAAAACCTTTTAAGGTAGCCGGAAGAAATACCTTTATCAATAACATGCTGCAATGCTGCGGTTTGGAAAATGCCATTTCAGATCCCGATTCAAGGTATCCGCAATTGAGCGCAGAAAATATTTCATCGTTAAAACCCGATTGTATGTTGCTTTCTTCTGAACCTTATCCCTTTAAAGAAAAACATATTGCCGAATTGGCCGTATTATGCCCTAATGCTACCATCAATATTGTTGATGGTGAAATGTTTAGCTGGTATGGCAGCCGGCTGTTGAAGGCGCCGTATTATTTCAGCAATTTGATTACGTAATTATTATCGAATTCTGTTTGCTGCATTATTTAATTGTATTGTGTATTTAATGTGAAATGCAGCTTGTGAAACGCCATGAAATTTGAATCATGGAAAAAAATATATGCAGTCACTGCGGATCGCACGGAATGATCCTAAACCTTCATGGATGCTACCATTGCTCGGTTTGTAAATGTGTAATTTTTCAGGAGCAGGATGTACAAGAGCAAGATTTGTTTGATGAAGACCATACTGAAACGGATTATCTATCCAGGGTGTCTTTTCATACCGACAACAACCGCTTCGTAATGGGTTATGCCGCCGGCATGTGACCAATTTGTGTATTAGCTGTCATTGGCAGCACCTTACTTTGTATTGTGAAACCTACGCATTGCGATTTTTGCGGCCTTCAGGGCGACATGGTTTTTGTGCACAGCCATTATCAGTGTCCGCGTTGTGGTATCAATGTTGCACCCTGTTGTCAGGGAGAACAATGCGAGTGGGAGGAAACAACCAATAGGGAGGATGCTGACCCCGAAACCAATCAGGCCTAAAAAACCTGATTTTTCTTTTTTTATTCAATAGTATTGTTTATTTTTGCCGCCCCTTAAAGGAGGAACTATTCATTGAGTAACGATCAAATTCAAAACCCGGAAGAAGTAGCGTCCGAAGTTGTAGCTGCGCCTTCCACCACAGAAACTACCAAATCATCTAAAAAAGCAGAAGCACCTAAGTCAAATCATGATGATTTTGATTGGGATGCAGACGAAGCCGGTTTCCAGACCTACAATTCTGATGAAAAGAAGAAGCTGGAAGACGCCTACATGCAATCTTTTAACCCAGTTGCTGAAAAGCAGGTGGTTAAAGGCCGTGTAGTAGCCATTAACGACAAAGACGTTGTTGTAAACATTGGCTTTAAGAGTGATGGTATGGTTTCACGTCAGGAATTCAGGGATATGCCCGATCTGGCCGTTGGCGACGAAATTGAAGTATTTGTTGATATCGCCGAAGACCGTTTGGGTCAGCTCATTCTCAGCCGCCGTAAGGCTATGCAGGAAACTGCCTGGGACAAAATTATTGAAGCCCACAATTCTGACACCGTGGTTACCGGTTATGTTCGTTCTCGTACCAAAGGCGGTTTGGTTGTAGATGTTTTTGGCATCGATACCTTCCTGCCCGGTTCACAAATTGATACCAAACCTGTACGCGACTACGACCAGTATGTTGGCAAGAACATGGACTTTAAAGTGGTAAAAATCAACGATGTGTTTAAAAATGTCGTTGTGAGCCACAAAGCGCTGATCGAAGACGATATCGAAGCACAGAAATCTGAGATCCTGAGCAAACTTGAAAAAGGCCAGGTAATTGAAGGTGAAGTTAAAAACATGACTTCATTCGGTGTATTCGTTGATCTCGGCGGTATTGACGGCCTGCTTCATATCACCGATATCAGCTGGGGTCGCATCAATCATCCTGAAGAAGTTCTCAAACTTGGCGATAAAATCAATGTGGCCATCCTTGATTACGATGATAGCAAGAAGCGTATTTCACTGGGTCTTAAACAGCTCACTGCCCACCCATGGGACAGCCTGGCCGGCGATATTGCCGAAGGCAGCAAGGTTAAAGGTAAAGTTGTGAGTGTTGCAGATTATGGTGCGTTCATTGAAATCAGCACCGGTGTTGAAGGTTTGGTTCACGTAAGTGAAATGAGCTGGAGCAGCCACCTGCGAAATCCTTCAGAATATCTGAAAGTAGGCGAGGAGGTTGAAGCACTTGTATTAAACCTCGCCCGCAATGAGCACAAAATGAGCCTGGGCATTAAGCAATTAACGCCTGATCCATGGGTTACTATTGAAAACAAATATGCCTTGGGAACTAAGCACAGCGGGATAGTTAAAAATCTTACCTCTTATGGTCTGTTCCTTGAACTTGAAGAAGGCATTGATGGTCTTGTTCACGTGAGCGATCTTAGCTGGAACAAGAAAATCAAACACCCAAGTGAGTTCGTTAAAAAAGGCGAAAAACTGGATGTTATTGTACTAGAAGTAGACAAAGAAAACCGTCGTTTGAGCCTAGGCCACAAACAACTGGAAGAAAATCCATGGGATACATTTGAAACCATATTTACCGTTGGTTCAGTTCATGAAGGCACAGTGATGAACATCAACGATAAAGGCGCTACCATTCAGATGCAGTATGGCGTTGAAGCTTTTGCTCCTTCCCGTCACATCAAGAAAACAGGAAACGCTGCTGTGAAAGAAGACGAAAGTCTTGAGTTTGAAGTAATTGAATTCAGCAAAGACAGCAAGCGCATTATCGTTAGCCACACCAATACCTGGAAGGCTGCAGAAAAAGCCAAAAACGAAGCTGAAGATAAGTCTCGCGAGAAGGCCCGTAAGAATGCCAGCAAAGCGGTTAAGAAAATTAACCAAAATGCACAGGCTACCACCATGGGTGAACTCGATGCACTCAGCGAATTGAGGGCTAAATTTGCTCAGGCCGAAAAAACCGAAAAAGCAGCTCCGAAAGCAGCTGAAGCACCCAAAAAAGAAGAAGCGGCTGCTCCTGTTACTGAAACCGGTAAAGATCTTAAAAATATAGCCGGAGTAGGACCTGCAGCTGTTAAGAAAATGAATGCCCTGGGCATCAATTCTGTGTCCGATCTAATTGCTCTGAACGAAGAAAAAATTGCCGCCCTGGTAGAAAAGGACAGCAAAACCTCTGCCGATCAGTGGAGCAAGTGGGTTGAAGGCGCAAAGGCACTGTAATTATTAATCTATCTAAAAAATAAAGGCCGCTTATTGCGGCCTTTATTTTTTTGTTTTAGTTATGAAATCTGTCTTTCTAGTTCTAAACAACACAATACGTTCATATTGAGTAATAAGTTTAATCTAAAAGAAATAACAGTCCGGAAAGAATCAAAACTACGCCTGTAATAATTCCTGCACTGTGCGTCCAGCGGTGGGCATTAATCTTTTCTAGTCCTTTGTAAGCAATCCAAATCCAGGCAAGCATACTGGCAAGGGTAGTGGTTAAATAAACTGCCGATAAAATTGCAATTCCTGTCCACCCTTCAAAAGATAGAGAAAAATAAAAACCTTCAATCTCCAGACAAGGTGAAAGAAACATGGCCAGTAACAAGGGCCAGATGCTAAATGTATTTAGTTTGCCTTCGCCGTGAATATGAAAATGGTGGTGTTTGTGGTGTCTGTATAAAAACCATATTCCCATACCTGCAAGAAGGGAAGAAGGTAGCCACTTAAACCATGATGCATGCACATCTATAAAAATGTTGCTTTGGGTGGCAAAAACGATTCCAATTAAAATAGTGCTGATGGCGTGTGCCATTGCCAGCAGAAAAGATTGCCTTATGGTTTTTTGAAGATTCCATCCCTGCTGCTTTGCAATACTGACCACAGGAAGCCAATGGCTGGGAATCAGTCCGTGCAGCAAACTGAT
>Ga0169931_10009849_pt1 | contig 13711 bp, 12 predicted proteins | sample Kivu_15m_20L_FD_129675 | JGI IMG/M metagenome (GOLD analysis project Ga0169931, IMG submission 129675) | Freshwater microbial communities from Lake Kivu, Western Province, Rwanda to study Microbial Dark Matter (Phase II) - Kivu_15m_20L... | ecosystem: Environmental > Aquatic > Freshwater > Lake...
ATTTTTGTGGCGGCTGGATCGAAATCTTCAAAGGTTTGGTGTAGCCACCTATGTTCTATGAAAATAACTGGCTCTCTTACTTCGATTGAAGCCATCATAAGCGCGTAACCTTCCGATGGGCTAGAGGGTGCAACTACTGATAGACCGGGAACACTGCTATAGAGAGCATGGGGGGATTGAGCATGTGTTGGGCCCTGACCCCAGCCTCTTCCTACAATCATTCTTATGACGACAGAAATTACGAATTCATCATTTGACATATAGCGCGCTTTTGAAATTTGGTTAATTATCTGCTCTGCAGAAGTAAAACTGAAGTCAGCTCTCTGGTGCATCATTATCGGCTGAAAGCCACGCATTGATAACCCAAGCGCCATTCCTGTTACTGCATTTTCCGATAGTGGAATATCAAATACTCTTTCGCCTCCAAACTTTTCGACTAAACCTTTCGTAGTTCCAAATACTGCTCCTACATCGCCTACTCCAAGGCCAAAAAGCATAGTTTTTTCATATCTAGTCAAAGCATGGTCAAAAGCTAGTCGAATTGCTTCCGAATAAGTTAACTTCATAAGACAGTTACCTGCAAGAAGTCCTCAAATTCCCTCTCTCTTTCACTAAACGCAACCGTGAATATATTCGACACATAGTCTTCTACAATTTTATCTATTTTCTCAAATGTAGCTTCTGATACTGATTTATTCAATACAGACTTCGTTAGACGAATAGGATCCCGAATGTCGTAGGATTCTATCTCTTTTTTGCTTCGGTACCCTAGGGCATCATCATTATTCGGGCCACAGTGCTCAAGCTTTCTAAATGTTTCGAACTCAAGAACACTAGGCTGATTACCCCTCGCCCTGTCTATTGCAACTTTACTAGTAGAAATTACTTGAGAAACATCGTCTCCAGTCGCATGAGAGAAATACAGACCAAAGCCCTCTATTAAATTTCTTGTGTTTCTCTTTGAAGATATTCGCATAGATTTATCAGCGTAGGTTGAATAGCCATTGTCCTCAATGACAATTAGCAGTGGTAGTTCTTTTAAAGAAGTTAGATTCAATGTTTCATAGAAGGCTCCGGTCTCTAGGGCAGCATCGCCAACAAACGAAACAACAATGTTTCCAGTTTTCTCCATCTTCTCCGCGAGGGCGAGACCAGCAGATATGGGTAAAGAACTTCCAACAATTGGAATACTTCCGAAGAAACCAACCGACTTGTCAACTAAATGCATCGAACCCCCTTTTCCGCCACAACACCCCTTGGTACTTCCCAATATCTCGGCAAACATTCTGAATAAGTCCCCACCTTTTGCTAAGTAGTGGGCATGGGACCGATGAGTAGAAATGACTTTATCGTTTACATTAATTAGAGATGAAATTCCCACTGCAATAGCTTCTTGTCCGATTGAAAGATGAACGGGGCAACGGAAGATTTGCTCTTGGTATTTAAGAGAGATCAAGGACTCAACTTCACGAATGAACCTAATTGAAGTATAAAGATCAACTTCACTAGCTTTATCTTTTCCAATACAGGCTACCAATATTTCATTTATTCTCTCTAGATCTGTCACGTATTTTCCTTTAGAATCTGAGCAACGAATTCTACTTGTTTTTCTGTTAGATTTTGGTGTATCGGCAAAGATAAGATTCTTTTTGCCTGAGCCATGGCGACAGGAATCATCTCTTCCCTTCCATCATATTTTTTCTTGAATGCCTCTTGCTCAGGAATAATGATTGGATAATGAATCCTAGTTTCAATACCATGATTTATAAGGAGTTCTTGTAATTGTTCACGATTCTCGACTTCAATAACATACAAATGGTAAGTATGAAAAACACTTGGACTAATTGAGGGCGTTTTAACGTTACTGCCACATAAAAGCGAATCGTAGATTGATGCTAGCTTCCGACGCTTAGCGATTACTTCTTTGAAATCATTCAATTTTAGAAGCAAAATTGCAGCTTGAATTGAATCAAGCCTCGAAACAAATCCAAACTCATCAGATTTGTTTCGAGTAAGCTGACCATGGTTGCGCAATTTAAGAACTCTGTTAGCAATTGATGAATCATTGGTTGCAATAAAGCCACCATCACCAAGGCCATTTAGGTTTTTGAGTGGGTGAAGAGAAAAGCATGCAACATCTGAATTCTGACCAGGACTTAACTCGCCAAATTTGGATCCAAACGCTTGTGCTGCGTCTTCTATAATCTTAAGTCCATACTTACTCGCTATTCTATGTATGGATTGCATATCACACATTTTGCCCTCAAGGTGTACAGGCATTATCGCTTTTGTTTTGGAAGTGATTAGTCCTTCTATTTTATCTGTATTCAAAAGGTGGTCATCGCCAACGTCTGCGAAAACCGTTGTGGCTCCGATGTGCTCAATTGCAGCCACTGATGCAATAAAAGAATTAGGAACCGTAATGACTTCGTCCCCACGAGATATTCCCATTGCGTAAAGGGACATTAGCAATGCGTCTGTACCGCTGTTCAAAGTTATTACATGTTTAACTCCCAATGTAGATGAAAGTTTCGACTCCAATTCTGTTACGACGCCATGCTCTAGGTATTTTCCACTCGTGAGTATTTCATCAATTAAAGGAAGAGCCTTGTCGCGGATGTCGATCCATTGTGAACCCAAGTCAACGTATGGAACGACGACACCGTTATTCAAGGTAGAAATCTTTCACGACTTGAGCAATTTCGTTAATTTGGTCCTCACTCAGATGTTGATCACAGGGGAAAGAAATCGTATTTGCGGCTTGATAATCGGTAACCGGAAAAACACTATTACCTACAAATTTTCTTAGAGCAACTTGTTTGTAAATTGGTAATGGATAGTGAACTTTTGCCTCAACTCCTCTCTCCTGACAAAATTTTAGCAACTCATCTCTCTTCTTTGCATAAACTACATACAAATGAAATACAACCCTCATTCTCTCGGTACGTTCTGGTATTCGAATTCCCGGAATTTGAGAGAGTGATTTGTCTAGTAATTGAGCATTCCTAATTCGCTTGTCGGATATCTCCTTTGCCGTCGGTATAAGCCAGTTACCAACTACGGCTTGAAAAGTGTCCAATCGACTATTAAAACCCAACTCAAGGACGTGGTCGCGGTCAATCAGCCCATGGTTGCGCAATAGGCGCAACTTTGAATTCAAGTCTTCATCCTGCGTTACGATTATGCCTCCATCTGACCAAACATTTAAATTTTTCAGCGGGTGAAGAGAAAATGCAGCCGCATGACCCCACGTGCCAGCTTTCTTGCCTTTCCATTCGGCAAGTATGGATTGGCAGGCATCTTCCACAACAATTAAGTTATGTTTCGCCGCAATTCTCATGACTTCATCCATTTTTGACATGTAGCCAGTGAAGTGCACTGGAACTATTGCTTTAGTTCGATAGGTTATGGCCTGTTCAATCAAATCCACATCCATGCAGAAAGTTTCGTCCACGTCAATAAATACAGGTACTGCTCCAATTTCATTTATCGCACCAACAGTAGCAACAAACGTGTTAGCTGCCGTAATAACTTCATCGCCTGGTTTCACGCCGAGAGCTTTTAGAGAAATCTTTATAGCGTCCGTGCCACTGTTCACACCGATTGCAAATTTTGAATCGAGCAAATCAGCAAACTTATTCTCAAAATCAGTTAGGGGTTTACCGAGAGTGAAATCTCCTGTAGATACGAAATCCCTTAGGTTCGACCATAAATCTTCGCAATCTGCAAATTGCTGGCTCAAATAAGAGTAACGGACGGGCAATGTAGATTCACTTTCTATCCTAGGCTTTGGTTTTATACTACACAACTACTGGTATGAATAGAGTGAGACATGAAATGAAAAAAGGGTTATTTCTCGATGGTGATGGTGTCCTATGGCCGGATGTTGCTCTGGGAGGGATTCTAACCGGATTCAATCAGGCAAAGAAGAGTCTCATCGATCTAAAGTCTTCCATTTTTGATTCTGAAAATTTTGTATTTCTAGTTGTGAGCAACCAGACTCTGGCTGCCCGAAATCTAATTCCCGAACAAGAATTTCGTGACTTTGTAACTGATTTTTTTGAAAGATTAATAGACTTGGAATTGCTCGATGGCTACGCTATCTGTTTCCACCACCCAAAGGCATTGAACGAGAGTCTTCGTAGCGCAAACTGCTCATGCAGAAAACCAAGACCTGGAATGATTAACTCTTTATTGGAGAAGAATTCCTTGTCTTCCGAAAAGTCACTCATCGTAGGCGATAGAGTTACTGACATTATCGCAGGACAACTCGCGGGACTTTCACTCAAAGTGCTTCTGAGTGGGCCTAGATCATTTGAATTCAATGATAGCGACAGGACTGAATCGGAAATCACATCCATCAGACTAAAACCTGCAAGTGACTTGTTGGATGTAGCCCATGTAATAAATGAATGGGGGTTCAACAATTGATGCAATTCTAATTCTGGGGGCGGGTCAAGGGAGCAGGCTTAAGCCTCTAACAAACAATTCGCCTAAACCACTACTTTCCATCAATGCCAAAGGGGAAACAATAGTTGGCAGATTATTGTCACAAATCCGTCAGGCGTTCCCGAGGGCGTCAATATTTATGAATTTTAACTCCTTGCCGGAAATAGTAGTTGAATACATGGCGAGAGTTAGCACAAATCTCCGCCCAGAATTGATATACGAACGCATCAGATTAGGACCCACAAAAAGTGTCGTCGAATTCTCAAAACTTAACTATAAAGATATCCTTGTAATTAATGGCGATTTGGTTCTATCAAATACTGAGTTTACTCGAATGTCTCAAGCAATAGATGTACCCAACAAAGCATTTGTTGTAGTTCACAGAAGGAAAAAAGAAGATGCTCGATCACAAGTTAACATTGACGCGAATGGATTCGTGACAAGTATTATGGAGTTGACGGAAGTAGGTAACCATGAATTCGGTAGTTCATTTGAAGAAGAAGTACTTTCACTTTCCGGAATTTATAAGTTTCCTACTAACATAACAAGAGACTACATCGCACAACATGAGGAGCCATTATCTCCAAAATTAATTGAGTTCTGGCTAAGTCAAATTGAAGTCAAATCTTTTGAGTGGGATGACCTTAGATACTCAATTGATTCACTCGAAACCTTAACAAGAGCTAGGATGCAAATCGAAAAAGAACTTTAGTTAATCCCTAAAGTGAACCTGAAGAAATCAATTCCTGCATTCTCCTAATGTTATAGTATTCTGCGTTATCAAGATTTGGAAACAAGTTATCTCGATACGCAGAAACTAAGTCACGAATGGCGTCATCCACAGAAAACCTAGGTACAAATCCGAGCGACTTAGCGATTTTTTCTCCAGAAACTCGATAAGAGCGGGCATCAATCACGGGTAAAATCTCAATCTTGGGTATTCGCTCTAATTCTTCTCTCACTTTATTGGCAATGTCAAACACTTTCAAATTCTCTCCAGCAACATTAAATACCTCATGGTTTATAACTTCAGGATCCGCATCAAGTACGCGAAGATAGCATGCCACCATATCCTTAATGTGAAGATTTGGTCGGTATTGTTCACCACCATCAACTTTGATTATCCCGTTGCGAAGAGCGCTCAATGTTAATACATTCACAACTAAATCAAATCTCTGACGTCTAGAATAACCGCAAACTGTTGAAGGACGCAGGATTGTTGTTGTAATTTCATCCCGTACATTAGACAGTAGAATCTCCTCACATTTTACTTTGTATTTGGAGTAGTCGCTTATTGGTTCGCACTCAAGGTCTTCGGTCACATTTGGTTCTGACTTAATTCCGTATACAGATGAAGATGAAGCAAAAATGAAGCGCTTGACTGAACTTGAATTCAATATAGGTAGAAATTTCGTGAATGCATCAAAATTTATATCTTTTGCAAGTCTAGGATCTAATTCGTAACTTGGGTCATTAGAGACGCATGCTAAATGTATACAAGAGTCAATATCGATCATGGCTCTCTCGAGGAGAGTTAAGTCTCGGATATCTCCCTTCACATATTCAATTCTGCTTGCAGCCTGACTGTCGAATGAATTTAATATTCCAGACGGATACCAAAAAGTATCAAAAACTCTAACATGAAAACCATTAGTCAACAATGAACTTGTAAGTTCTGTGCCAACGTAGCCCGCACCACCGATTACAAGTATTTTTTTCACTTAATCGAGCCTACCTTTTCCAAAATTAGAACCGCTTCTTTTCTCAATCGTTCTGTAGAAACACTGCTTTCATTTCCGACAGAACTTACCAAGATGGCTCCAGAAATATTTCCAAAGAAAAGTGCTATATCTATGGGTATGCCGACAGATCGCATCGCGGCTACGGTTGCAAGAGTTGCGTCACCGGCTCCAACGCGATCAACAACTAGTGGTGCAAAGGCGGGAGATTCATATAATTCTCCAGATTTTGTCCAAGCATATATACCTCGTGAGCCATTTGTGACAAAAAATTCATGAACTCCTAGTTTTTCACCCATCGATGGAACAAGAATTGCGAGTTCTGATTCTTTACTTCGTGCTTCAAGAAGAACTTCGCTTCCGTTTAAGAAAATGCTGTGGGCACCTCTGTACCTTGAAATGGTATTAAATCCACGATTAGCCGCATTAGATTGTGTATTAACGATTAGCTTCGGTGAATTGCCCAACAAGAAATCAATTACTTGGGAATCCATCAATCCATGTCCATAATCCATAAGCACGATCTGATTTTCGCAGGCTCTCTTCAGTAGAGATGAGATTAAGTGCCTTTTGAATGCTTCGTTTGAGTATTCTATAGGCACCTCATATGTCTCAAAGACGCGAGCGTTGCTAGCTCGGTCAACAAACCTTGTCTTTCTTATTCCGAGTGCGCCGTAAATAACATCCAGAGAAATACTAGGATAAGAGGCCAGTTCACCATCTATCACGCTCTTGTAAACAAAGTCTGTCTCACTAATAATTTCGGTCTCACAACCTATCCCAGCGAAATGCTTAGCCGTTGCCAACGCACCTCCTAACTGCAGCTTTGATTCTCGTTTAGCGAATGCCACTAGTGGGTCCTTTGAGACTTTCCCTAAGGCATCGCAAAAAATGTACTCGTCGAAAATTATCTCGCCGATGACAGAAACTTTGGCATTCTTTACAGATTCAAGCGCACCTAGAATCTCAGTGCTTCCATATTTGCTTATGAGGCGCTGTACAGACATTTGCGTATCAAGTGGTAAGAATTCGCTCAAAGATCTTTGCTGCTCTAGGAAAGAAAAACGGGTGTACTTAGCCGAGATTATATTCCATTGAATTTTTTCTTCTGGCCTTTTTTGAAGCCGTTGATGCAGATAGTTATTAATTAGAGAAGTATCTCCGGAACAAACAATCAATACATCGCTGCTCAGAGAAATTGGATCAAAAATATCTTGAACTTGAATTACGCCATTTTGGCCGCGATTTATGTAAGCCTTGACACTTTCCTCAGGACCTAGCAAGTTCAAGAGATTATCAGGAACTTTTTCGCTTGACAGCCAAACGAGAGTGGGCGATTCAGATACCGACGCACAGAGATGAAATGCATTAATCAATTCATCCTTCGTCCAACGTGAGTTCGCACCGACAAATATAAACGAGAGCCGCGTGTTCATAGAAAATTAATACTACTTTAAGTACTTAAACCAAGAAGCAGTCTCTTTTGAGATATCTTCAGGCGTCCAAACCGGAGCATCATTCCAGTAGCTAAGGTTTTCGAGGAGTCCTTTAACACCCTCGTCTATGCTTACGAGCGGTTTCCACCCGAGCAATTCTCGCGCTAGGGCAATGTCAGCGTGGGTGATGTCGGGTTCTCCTGGTCTCTTCGGAATGTGAACTCTGTCGCCTCCTATTAGCTTAGCTATGAGATTTACTGAGGTTGGACTTGATGAGCCGATGTTTATTATTGACTTATTCAATCTACTTCTTGCGGCTAAATTAAAGGCGTTGACTACATCATGAACGTGCGTAAAGTCGCGCATTTGTTTGCCATCACCGACTATCGTGAGAGGAACACCTTTATTGCGCTGAGCAAGAAACACACCGAAAACAGCGCCGTAATTCCCAGATGTCCGCGCTCTTGGTCCGTACACATTAAACAATCTAAGACTAACAGTGTTTAGTCCATAAACTTCAGACCAATGCAATACTTCTTGTTCACCGAGATATTTGCTGAGTGCGTAAGGATATCGAGTATCTATTTTCGATTTCTCATTTGTCGGAAAGCTGTCAGGTAAGCCGTAGCAAGAGGAGGAGGCGGCGTAGATAAATTTGCTTATTCCATTATTCCTGGAAAACTCAAGTATGTTACAAGTCCCAATTACATTTACTTCCAAGTACTCTCGGGGTCGGTCAATAGAAGGTACGATGTCAGCAAGCGAAGCCAAGTGAAAAACGGTATCTATTCCGTAAAGAAATTTATCTAGATTGGGTGAACGTATGTCTTCATGTACGAATGTGACTTTGTCAATTACATTCGCTAAATTCTTCAAGTTTCCAGTTGCCAAATTATCAATCACCACGACTTCGTGTCCATTCTCAACTAAGGACTCAACGAGGTGGCTTCCTATAAAGCCGGCACCTCCAGTAACTAACGTCTTCATCTGTTTTCTTTTATCGATTCTGTTACCAAATCAATTAAGAAGTGGCATGCCATAAGGTGAATGTTTTCCACAATTCCATAGTCGCGCTTGTTGTCTTGAAAAAGGATGCAGTTAACTTCCGGCATTTTGAGGATATGGCCTCCATCAAAGCCCAAGAAGGCCCAAGACGGCATTCCCTCAGATGATGCAAACTCAAGGAGGCGAATAATGTTTTTGGAATTTCCTGAGGCACTGAATACAACTAAAATGTGGTCCTCAGATGCGTAGTTTTTTAATTGTGCAGTTAAAGCATCTTCGTATGAAAGGTCATTGGATAAAGCAGAATTCAAACCCAAGTGGGCATTTAAACATATAGATCGAATAGAGAGACCAGTTCTCCTCTTCGTTTGCCCTAAGTCCGCAGTAAAGTGATCTGCCGTAGAGGCACTTCCCCCATTGCCGGCCGTGAACACAATAGATTGACTCTTCATAGAACTTTTCGTAATAGCATGCCCGAGTCGCGATAACCTGTTTTGGCAATCTATATCAAAACTTGAGCTGATTGACTCATGACGCCTGACATATGCCTTCCAGCTATCCACGTTATAACTGTAACATGGATATAAATCTTGATGTCACAGTTTTCTTCAATTTCCTACTACCTATATCCAATGTAAGGTCATAAGCGGACTAGCCACATTGAAGAGTATCGGGGGCTTTGAGCCAAAGTATTTCATTTCAAAAACTCAAAACATTAATAATTCGATCAGAAATTTCCTTCTACTCGACGCAAATCAGTCAAGTGTCATTGTTATCGCCGTAATCACATCAGTTTTCGTCTAGTCATCTTCAAAGCTGAGGTTAGGTATACTTTGACACAGTGGCACCATCTTCTATAATCACTCTGCTAAGAGAAATAGAGCAAAGATAGGAAAAAGCCTTGATTTCTGGTTGGCGCAGACAATACTCTTTCGATGACGGTTCTTACAACTGAGAGAAGAAAGTCAAAACCATAAATTTCCGAATATTCTGATTTAAACAAAAAGCCCAAGTTCGAAATAGGAACCCATACTCTGACTTAATTCAAAATCCTTTTTGATTGAGTTAGACCTGTGGGAGTTAAGTCATTAACAAGGATGAAATGATTTAGGTGAGATTCGGACACGCGACCAATATGCACAGGGCCAGCACAAAGTATAATATTCTAATGCTTTGGCGCAAATACTCATTTAATTTAGAGAGTGAAAAGCCAATGGAATACAGTTCGGGACAGAATTTTTTTAGAAAATTTCTTTCTGCGATGTCATTTTCTTCCTTTGGCGATTGGCTTGGCCTCCTTGCAACGACAGCTTTAGCGCAACAACTTGCTGGTGGTAATTATTCGACAGCCAACTTTGCTATAGCGGGCGTATTTATAGCTCGACTTCTTCCCTCCGTAATTTTGGGTCCGATAGCGGGGGTTATTGCTGACCGCTTTGATCGCAAGAAGGTAATGGTTATTTCAGACATACTTCGGTTTGGATTATTTCTCTCTATTCCTTTGGTTGGAAATTATCTATGGCTATATGTAGCAACCGTTCTTGTCGAATGCGCGACGCTTTTTTGGAGTCCCGCTAAAGAAGCATCACTTCCGAATCTTGTACCAAAGAATAAGCTTGGAAACGCAAACCAGATGTTTCTCTTCGCAGCATATGGTACTGCGCCAATAGCAGCGCTCGCATTCTCAATTTTGTCTGTTTCAGCAACCGCGATTGGTGAAACCTTTGGACTTAGAGATTATTCTGCCGTCGATTTAGCACTCTACATAAATGCCCTGAGCTTCTTAGTCAGCGCTATAGCAATTTCAAGAATAGACATTCCAAAAAAGCATATTAAAGCAGGTCAAAAATCTGACTCACTCTCGGCGTCGCTTCTAGATGGAACTAAGTTCATAACGTCATCAAAAATCATTCGCGGACTCATCCTCGGAATGCTGGGAGCCTTTGTTGCGGCCGGCGCCGTGATCGGCCTGGCTAGAACATTTGTAGGCGATCTCAATGCCGGAGATGCCGCCTATGGTGTTCTCTTTGGCGCAGTATTCACTGGGCTAGCCACCGGTATTGCCCTCGGTCCAAAAGTTTTCTCACAATTCTCACGAAGACGACTCTTTGGCGCAGCCCTTACAACGGCGGGAGCTCTCCTAATTGTTCTCTCACTTCTTCAAAACTTAGTGATTGCACTCCTTGTTGTCCTCTTTATTGGAGCATTTTCAGGCGTCTCTTGGGTTACCGGCTTCACGATGCTTGGTATGGAGGTAAATGACGAGATTCGTGGTCGCACCTTTGCCTTCGTACAAGCCCTCGCAAGAGTCTCTCTTGTAGCCGTACTAGCTATCGCTCCACTAGTAGCTGCTGCGATAGGCGAGCACAAATTTGCCTTTGGTCAAGCAGTCCTCACTTATAACGGCGCTGCATTCACAATGCTTGGCGGAGGCGTTATTGCTGCGCTCGTTGGAATACTTTCTTATCACCAAATGAAAGATCGCCCTGGAGTTTCATTGTGGTCTGATATTGCAAATGCACTTAGAGGTGAACTTGGTGCAATAACCACACCCACAACAACCGGAATCTTCATTGCGTTTGAGGGCGGAGAAGGTTCAGGAAAATCCACCCAGGCAAAACTTCTTAAAGGATGGCTTGAAGAAGAGGGCAATACGGTAACCCTCACCCGTGAACCAGGCGGTTCAAACTTAGGCTCAAACTTAAGAAAAATACTTCTTGCCAATGAAACTGGCATAATCTCCCCAAGAGCAGAAGCTCTTCTATATGCCGCCGACCGAGCACATCATGTTTACTCCGTAGTTCGCCCAGCCCTCGAGCGCGGCGAAGTGGTTATCACCGATAGATATTTTGATTCATCCATTGCATATCAAGGAGCTGGAAGAACTCTCGCCACAAATGAAGTCGCAAGAATTAGCAGATGGGCTACTGAGTCACTCTATCCAACGCTAACAATAATTCTCGATCAACCGGCAGACATCGGTCTTAAGCGAAAGAAGAACGCGGACCGGCTAGAGAGTGAATCAATCGATTTTCATAATCGAGTTAGACAAGAATATCTTCAACTAGCCTCCTTCGACCCAGAGCGATATCTCGTAGTGGATGCGCGAAAACCAATTGAGGAGATTCATCTAGAGATAGTCAGTAAAGTAAAGGAATTCCTCAACAAGTGAGCGCCCCTGTTTTCAGCTCCCTAGTTGGACAAGAAGCCGCAATTGCTCAACTCGAACGCGCTCTAACCTCAAACGAGACTGGCAATGAAATGACACATGCCTGGCTCTTTACTGGGCCACCAGGCTCAGGCCGCTCCGTAATAGCCCTCTCTTTTGCAGCTGCTCTTGTATGCAAGAAAAAAGGATGCGGAAATTGCAATGATTGCTCAACAGCGCTAACGGGCACTCATCAAGATGTAGAGATCATGAAAATCGACGGACTAACAATAAAAGTAGATGAGATAAGAGAAGTCGTTTCGCGCGCTAACTGGACAACATCAACTTCAAATTGGCGGGTAATTGTGGTTGAAGATAGCGATCGCATGACCGAATCTGCAGCAAATGCACTGCTTAAATCTTTAGAAGATGCGGGTAGCTCCACAGTTTGGCTCTTATCGGCACCCTCACCTGACGATGTCTTGCCCACGATTCGATCAAGATGTCGCCATGTCCAACTCAAAATTCCAACGATGGAAGAGATAAAGGATTTCCTAATCTCAACCCTCAACTCAACACCTGAAGAGGCTGAGCAAGCTGCGAGGATTTCACAAGGCCATATTGGCAAGGCGCGCGCCTTCACAAGAGATAAAAGCCTAAGAGACTCACGAAGAATCATTTTTGAAATTATGCTTAAGGTAACAACTGAATCTAAAGCGATTTCTGCTGCTTCAAAAATTATTGAATTGGTTGAAGAACAAGTGAGTGCGAGACTAACAGAAGTACTAGAAAAAGAGATTCAAGAAGCAAAGAACATCTACCAAGGCTCTTCTAGAGGTCTTATCTCAGGCGGCTCGAAGGCACTAAAAGAGTTGGAGCGCGATCAGAAGCTAAAGACGACTAGAGCAATAAAAGATCAAATTGATATTTATCTCCTTGATTACATGAGTTTCATACGAGACTGCCTACTAGTGAATGGGCCATGGATAAATACAGACTTATCAGAACAAATCAAAACTTTCCAATCAAAAAGAAATGACCATGACCTATCGCAACTTCTAACCCGTATATCCAACTCCCGCGCGAAGTTAGCCACCAACGCGTCCCAATCTCTAGTCTTAGAGACTGTGTTTCTATCCTTTGTGCAGAGTAAGAGTGGTAATTAGCACCCTATTTCTTAGGGCAGAATTCCGCTATGCCTTTCCGCTTAGACCACATTTCTTACGCCACTTCCCATGATCAACTAGTAGATGTAGTTCAAAGACTCGGATCGAGAATTGGTTCCGCATTTATAGACGGCGGAATTCATCCAAGATTCGGAACGCGAAATTTCACACTTCCACTAAAGAACGGTCACTACCTTGAAGTTGTCTGTCCACTTGACCACCCCGCCGCTGAAGAGTCCGCATTTGGTAAGGCGGTCACAACTCGCGTAAATGAGGGTGGAGGTTGGATGAGTTGGGTAGTTGCAACCAACGATATTTCTCCTGTAGAAGAGCGCCTTGGAAGAAGTTCTGTCGAAGGTTCACGTAAGCGCCCAGATGGAACCGAGTTGAAATGGAAACAATTAGGAGTCTTAGGAACTATCAAAGATTCCCAACTCCCTTTCTTTATCGAATGGCTCTCTCAGGACCATCCTTCATTTGATGGCAAAGCCACCGCAAAAATTAAGCAGATTGACATCTCTGGTGACGAGAAAACGATAGAAGATTGGCTCGGCTCTAACCCAAAAGGAGCTTTCAAAGATGTTGAAGTTAGATACTTAGATGCCTCTAACTTTGAAGGAGAAACCGGAATAATCTCAGTCACCATCTCAACCCCAAATGGAGATGTAGTTCTAGACTAAGTAGCGTCTATTTCCCTCCGCCGCCCTAGCTCAGTCGGTAGAGCGTCGCTCTCGTAAAGCGAAGGTCGCGGGTTCGATTCCCGCGGGC
>Ga0169931_10009850_pt1 | contig 13711 bp, 13 predicted proteins | sample Kivu_15m_20L_FD_129675 | JGI IMG/M metagenome (GOLD analysis project Ga0169931, IMG submission 129675) | Freshwater microbial communities from Lake Kivu, Western Province, Rwanda to study Microbial Dark Matter (Phase II) - Kivu_15m_20L... | ecosystem: Environmental > Aquatic > Freshwater > Lake...
CAGATCGAGGCGTCGACGCTGAAGGAGTTCGCCGACAACTCCTCGATCCTCCAGAGCCAATCGAGTTACGAGGAGGCTCTCGCGTCTCGCGCCGAGAGGCTCTTGGTGCCCGGAGGATTGCGTACGTTTCGGTGGAAGATGCGTCACCCACTGAGCGCGAAGACCACGGTCGGTGTGGTGTACGTCTATTCGGTGTCCGGGGCGCTTGAGGCGAACAAGTTGCGCGACATGTTCAGGGCTGCTGGTGGCGCCGCTGGTGGCGCGGGCATCTCGAACAAGCGGCCTTCGGAGGCTCCTGTACCCCGGAAGCCGGAGCAGAAGCGCCCGCTCAGCGGCGGATCCGGCACAGGCGCGGAGGGCGACGAACCCTGATGCGCCACCCATTCCCCGTGCGGCTCGCCCTCGCCATGGTTTTCGCCTCGGCGGGGGCCATCGCCTCGGCGGCGCCGCAGGAGATGGGTCCCGAGCAGGTCTTCGCCGCCCGCGAGAGCGAACTTCCCGCAGTCGGCGTTAGGTCCTTCGACGGCTACACCTTCGCGACCGCGATTTCGGATGGTGATCGAAGGGGGCCGGTGTCTTCGTCGGCCGCGTTGCGCGCCATGCTCGAGGACCGGATGCACACGACGCTGCCGACCTCGAAACTGAAGCCCTCGGTGGGCCGCGCCGCTGCGTTTGCCGCCGTGGGCTGCGTCGAGGGTCAGGTTGACTTGGCTGGGATGGTGCGCGTGTCACAACGGAGTACCCCGGAGGGCGCGGTTCGTGTGGTGCACGCCATTCCCACCGCTCGCATCGATGTTGTAGAGATGCGCCTGTCGCAACTCGTGCAGTGCATCGATCGCCGTCTCGTGTCCGGGCGCGCGTCGGTGGCGGACGTCCTGCTGATGGGCGAACTCGTACCCGAGGCGCAGGTGCCCGGTGCGCTCGTGCGGTCCCTTGCCGCGGTCTGCGGCGACGGCATCTCCTCGACGGCGTCGCAATCTTGGCTGCGCCAGGGAGGATCGCCGCTTGCGCAAGGGATGCGGGGTTGGGGGGACGCCATCTCCGCTTCGGTCCGTGCCACCGGCACCTTCGGGCCGGGGCTCCGGCCCACGGACGGGATGGCGACCTCCCAAATCGATGACCCGGAAGAGGCCATCCGGCTCCTCGGAGCCCGGGCGAATGACCCGGCGCTTCTGTGGCGCGCTACCGAACTTCTGCGAAGTCTCGGATGGGAGCGGTGCGCCGCGCAACTTCCGACCACGTCGGGCACGCTCACCCCGGCAACGGATCGCGCCGGCTCGCGATTGCCTAGGGAGGTCCGCGCATCCTTGGCGTCCTCGGCACCCGTCGCGACGCTCCTTCTCACGGACGGCTCCTGCCCGATCGCCCTTGCGCCCGGAGTCGGTCCCAACTACGAGCTTGCCAGGGTGAGGTTCAACGAGGGCACCGGGGATGGCTTCATCGCCACCGCGTCGCTGCTCGCGCCGCACTTCGGCGCTACGCCTCGCGTCGAGGACGGTGTGCTCCTCGCCATGTCGCTTGTGTCACTTTCCGACCCAGGACTTGCGGCGCCGATCGCCCGCGCCTGTTTTCGATGCGCTCCGGACCACCCGCATGCGGGCGTGACGATGCTGATTGCGCTCCGGCAATCCGGCGCGAACGACGCGGTGAAGTCATTGCTTCCCCAGGTCGAGGCGTCCGCGCGCGTCGATGCGTGGGGGGCGGCGCAACTTGAGTCCATCCGTCGTGATTGCGGCCTTGCCAAGCGGGCCGTGCCGAAACCCGTTCCCGTACATGCAGGAGGAGACGATGAGCCTTGAGCCTTGGCAGATCCGTGGCAACCTTCGCAATCGCCTGGTCGCTGTGAGTGCCGCGGGCTTGTTCGCCGCCATCGGGGTTGGCTGCGGGTTCATTCTCGTGAAGCAGGTCCGGTCCGCGGACTCGTTCGGAGCGTGGTTCGGCGTCGCCGTGACCGGCTTGGTCTCTGTGCTTTGTGTGTTGCTCGGGGCGCGATACGGTTGGCAGTCACTCTCGGGTGGACGAGTCACGATGCTGCTTGACGGTGAGCGTTTGCGCATCGACCGCTCCGCGATCGGCGGCGGGATCCTCTCGGTGCGCTGGAAGGACGTCGAGGCGGTCCACCGAAAGGGCTTTGCGCTGGGCCTGGCGCTTCGCTCACCGGACTCGCTGCTTGCCGACTCGGACGAAGTCGAGCTGAGGCGTATTGCCGACACTGGCTGGCTGATCAAGATCGGCACGGCGCTCAAACTGACCTCGGGTCCCCTCGACTTGATCGAGCATGTCGCCTCGGATGGCGGACCGGCCGGTTCGAGCCGGACCGAGTCCGAGCTTGGCCGCCGCGTGCTGCGCGCCCTGGCCGCGGGTCGCAAGCTCGGTGGCTACGACCTCGGGATCCCGTACTGGGAACTCGATCGTGGAACCAAGGCGATGTCGCAACTGCTCGAGTCACGCGTGGCGGCGCACGCATCGCCGAGCGATTCCCAGGGCCGGGCCTGATGCTGCGGGTGCTCGCCGCGGCCCTCGCGTTGGCCGGTGCGGTGCCTTCGGCGTCGCACCCCGAAGACACCGTGGCGGAGCGACCCCGTAAGGAGCGCCTCGTCATCGCCACGTTCGACGAGCACGGCGTGCCCGCGGGGATGGGTGACGTGGTCGCGGACATGATCCTCCGTGCCGTCGACGCGCCTGGCTACGAGCTGCTCGAGCGGCGGCAGGTGCGTCGGGTGCTGGAGGAGCAGGCCTTCGCGACCAGTGACCTGACCCAGCCCGGAGAGGCGGTCCGTTACGGTCGGCTGGCCGACACGCGCTTCGTGCTCGTCGGCACCGTGTACCGCATCGACGGCGTGTACCTCGTGTCGGCGCGCATGGTCGACAGCGAGACCGGCGTGGTTCGCGAGTCGGCGCGGGCCGTGATCCAGTTCCGCACCGTCGACGAGATGGCAGCGAAGGTCGGCGAGCTCGCGCGGCTGCTCGGCCTGCGCGTCGGCGGCCCCGTCGTCGCGCCTTCCGTCCCCGGCGTCCCTGCGGCACTGGTGGCGGTGCCCCCGCCGTCCGGCGACGCGCAACGCGTGCCAGGCCCGCCTCCTCCGGCCGAGCCTCCGCCCGCCGATGCCGCGACCACGGTGCGCGACCTGCTCGAGCGCGTGGGCGACTCGGACGCGTCGAGCGTGCCCGTCGCGGTGACGACGCCTGCGCGCACCATCGCGGCCGGCGGTGCCGTCCCGCTGCGCATCCGAAGCGACCGCCCGGGATTCCTCGCGCTCTTCGTGGTGGACGCCGTCGGCAGCGTCCGGATGCTCCTGCCGAATCCGAGGACGGCGCGGTTCCCGGTCACGGCGGGTCAGTCCGTGAGCGTGCCGGGCGATCTCCCGTTCACCCTCCGGGCGGCGCCGCCCCTCGGGATCACGCGCATCAAGGCGATCGTGACCCGCGACCCAATCTCGCTGTCGGGAAACGAGGCCGCGGGCGAACTGCTGCGCCGCGTCTCGCTCGGTGACGCGGTGTCGGACGCCGGGGCCGCGTCGGCATGGTCCGCGGGGGAACTCGAGTTCGTGGTCGTCCCCGCCGATGGCTCCGCAATCCTCGCGGCCGCGGCACCGCCGGCCCCGTCACCGGTCCCCGCCCCGGTCCCCGACGCTCCCGCCCCGGCGGCGCCCGTCTCCGCGGAGGTGCTGCCCGCCGCCCGCGCGCTCGAGGTCGTCTCCTCGACGCTCGATGCCGTCGTCGGCTCGGGCCGCACGCCTGACGAACGCGCGCGCACGGTGCTCCGCTGGCCGCTCCGGAGCATCTTCGAGCCTGCCGTCGACATCGCCTGGTCCGCGGATGGGCTCGACGTGTCCGACCTCCCGCTCATCGGCGTCATCGATGCCGACTTCGACCCGGATGACCCGACCCTCGAGCGGGCCTTCGCCGGCATGGACGATGCGACGCGCGCCTCCTTGCGCGAGGAGATCCGCCGCAACGGACGTCCGGGCTTTCGCCATGGCAACCGGGTGGCGTCGCTCATCGCAGGCGAGGCCCCATGGCTGCCATCGGTCCTCCCGGGCGCACGCATCGTGCCGGTGCGCATCACGACGACGATCGAGGCCCCCGCCTACCGCGTGGACAAGGGGCGTGCGCCGGAGCTGATCGCCGCCCTCCGCGCTGCGCTCTCCTCGGGGTGCCGCATCATCAACGTGAGCCTCCATGTCCCGCTCTCGGGCGCGGAGCGAAACGCGTTCGTCGCCGACCCGATCTGGGAAGACCTTGAGCGCGCCGGCGTACTGGTGGTGTGCGCCGCCGGTAACGGCCGCGAGGACCTCGATGCGACGCCGCTCTATCCGGCGTGCATCGAGCGCCCCAACATCCTCTGCGTCGGCGCGGTCGGGCCGGACGGCATGCTCGCGACGTGGGGTGATTCGGGCAGCGCCCGCGGCGCGCGCTCGGTGGACCTGGTTGCACCCGGTGCCGCGCTCGCCTGTTCCGATGGCGGCGGCCGCGCCGCGATCGGCGGTGGCACCTCGTACGCCTGCGCGCTCGCCACCGGCGCCGCCGCGCGGCTGATGGCCGCCGAGCCGCAGCTTGGGCCGGCGGGCGTCATCGATCGGCTGGTCCGCGGTTCTCGGCCGCTGCCTGGGGTCTCCGGCCCCGCGCGCGCCTGCCGGGGCGGCCTGCTGACGTGGCCCATGGCCCGCTGACCCGGGCCCACCTTCCAGAATCCTGCAAGCGGCGCCTCGGTGCCCGTCCTCCCCATGGACGGCCGGAGTCGGCCGTCGCCATCACCCCGACCTGACGAGGACGTTTCATGCGACAGCGAATCATCCTGCTCTCGATCATGACCATGGTGCTGCTGGCGGCACTGGGCGGCTGCGCCGCCGAGCGGCGGCAGGCGTACGACGCCGCCATGCGCTCCACCTTCGCCGACCTGCGCGAGGGCGACCTCGACGGCGCCAGCTCGTCGCTCTCGATCGCCCGCACCAATGCCGACGACGCGTCGCAGAAGCGCAAGATCGAGCAGATGTCCATCCTGATCGCAGGCGCCGACGCCTACCGGCGCGGCGACCGCACCGCGGCCGGCTCCGCGTGGTCCGACGCGGAGGCTCCCGAGATCCGCCGGGCGCTCGTTTCCAGCCAGTCGTCGCTCGGCGTCGCGATCGCACCCGACCCCTCCAAGTGAGCACTTCCATGCGAACCACCTTCACGGTCATCCCCATCGTCATCCACCTCGCCTCCTCGGCATTCGCGCAGGGCGGCCCCGCCTTCATCCGCTCGGGCATCGAGGGCGACGAGGCTTCGCTCGCCGCGCCGACCGCCACGTCGGCCGTGCGCGCGCCGGCGCTCCTCGCGACTGCGCCGGCCCCGGTGATGGCCCCGGCCCCCGAGGTGCGTGCCCCCTCGATGGCCGGCCCGCAGCCGACGTCCTCGCCGGCGGCTCGCATGTCGATCCCGTCGCTCGCCTCGCGGACGCCCTCGCAGAGGCGCGGCGTGGTCGGCGACTACGACTTCGGCGAGGTGGTGCAGACGCTGCGGGACTCGGTCCAGCCGCTTGCAGGCGAGATGGACACCGGCTTCCCGCGCTTCGTCGGGCAGATCGACGACGCGATCGTGCTGATGGACCAAGGCCGGAGCCAGGAGGCGGTGGCGCTGAGCGCCCAGGCAGTCGACGGCATCCTCTCCTCGCGCGACCAGATCGTGAACCCGCTCTGGGAGGCGCAGTTCTACCTCAACGAGCAGATCGCGGTGGTGCGTTCGCGGCTAGCAGAGAGCCTCTCGTCGAGCGATCCCGGCACCAAGAGCGGCAAGGCGAGCGCGCAGTCGGCGCAGATGCTCGACCAGATCGCCACCCGCATCTCCCAGACCAACGACCCCGTACGCAAGAAGCGGCTCGTCGCGCACTATCGCACCATGCGCACGCTCACCAAGGTGCGCGCGAACACGCTCGGCATGACCCCCGACCAGCGCAAGCTCTGGTTCGGCGTCCTCAAGGTGCTCGAGCAGGCGTCGATCGCCCACCAGCAGGTGCTGATGGGGTCCGAGTCGCTCTTCGCCCAGCTTGACGGCACCGGCAGCCAGCTGCGCGACTATCTCGGCCTCATGCAGACCATGGAGGGCGTGGATGCGCTGCTCGGCTCCGTCCAGGGAGACGGTATGGCCTCGTTCGTCGAGGGCATGCGGACTCTGCAGGAGCAGATGGAGACCTTCAGCGAGTCGATGCAGGGCGCGCTGGAGGCCAGCATGGTCGACCTGGAGTCCCGCGTGGACGCGCTGCAGTCGAGCGCCTCGGGCGACGCCAACGGCGTGATGGCCCCCACCGAGATCGACGAAGAGCTTCAGTCCCGCATCAACCGCATGGCGCCGGCCGGCGCCGGCAAGGAGTGATCCCAATGCACGTCCGCAGTTTCCGAATCGTCGTGGCCTCGGCATCGGTTGCCCTGGCCTTCACCCTCGGCGCCGCCGGCGCCGACGTCCCGCGCGAGGTGACCACCGAGTTCCGCCAGCACGTCGTCAAGCGCGACAAGCTAATCCGCGAGCTGCACTCGCTCGACCAGAAGGCCGCCGACTCGGTCATCGCCGGCGGGGCGCCGAACGCGACGCACGCGCGCCAGATCGAGCTGCAGGACCAGGTCGACCTGATCCAGCTTCGCCTGGAGACCATGGCCGTGCGCTGGAACCTGGACATTCCGCCCGCGCCGGTCCCCGGCAAGGACCAGATGAGCGAGGCCGAGGTCACGGCCGCCAAGGTGGAGGGTGCGTTCATCACCGGCCGCGAGCGCACGGACCGCGCGCTCCAGGAACGGTGCCGGCAGATGCTGGCATCGATCGACTACGACGCCTTCCTCAGGAGGGCTGAGTGATGTCTGAGTTCTTCTTCTCAGGCGGGCCGCTCATGTGGCCCCTCGCGGCGTGCTCGGCGATTCTCGTGGCGTACCTCTTCGAGCGTGCCCTGACCGCGTCGGGACCCCGCTGGCGCGAGAGCAAGGACGAGCGGTCCAAGCACCGCCGCGTGCTCCCGTTCTTCGTCGAGGTCGCGCCGGCCCTCGGACTCCTCGGCACCATGCAGGGCATCATCGAGTGCTTCAACGTCATGGGCGGGGCGAATCCCGGTCGTGAGGCCCTCGCCGGGCTCGGGATCGCCGCGATCACCACGGTCTACGGACTTGTCATCGCCCTGGTCGCGAGCGTCGCGATGTTCGCGTTCGACGCCCTCGCCAGGATTGAGGAGGGCGCCGCGTCATGATGTACCGAAGCTTCGTGGACCTGGTGTTCATCGTGGTCTGCGCGCTCGCCGTGGTCCTGACGCAGTCGGTCACCCTGCGCGGGCTGAAGGCCGACCCGGTGGACGTGGGTGCCGAGGGCTCCAGCCGGATCCCGCTCGAGTCGATGAAGATGCTGGTGGTCGGTGCGGACCACCTGGCGATCGACGACGCGCGCTTCGAGTCGGTCGAGCACGCCATCGGCGCGCTCCAGGATGGGCAGGGCGTGGTGGTCATCCCCGAGTCCGACGCCGTCTCGCACCACCGGATCGTCGGCGTGTGGTGGGACGTCCATCGCTCGGGTCGGCACGTGGAACTCGGCGTCCGCTCCGAGGGCGGGAAGGAGCGTTCATGAGCCGCAGGATCCTCTGGTTCGGCCTCGCGGCATCGGCGGCGCTGCATGCATGGCTGATCTGGCCGAGGCCCCGGCCCGCGGCGCCGGCCGAGGTGCAGTCGCCGCCGATGCCCAAGGCCATCGTCGCCGTGCGTGCGCTCCCGCCCGAGGAGCAGCCCACGCCGCAGCCCGAATCGCCCGCGACGCCCGCGCCAGCCCCCGGGCCGGACGCTGCGCCGGCCTCGCCGCCTCCGGCGCTCGCCCAGGCGCCGATCGACCCGCCGCCCACGCCGCCGCAGTCGCAGGAGCCGCCACCGGCTTCCGCCGCCGCAGCGCTGGAGTCGGTGCCGGATTCCGGACCGGTGCCACTCCACGCGGCCGAACCACTTCAGGAGGCCGTCATCGAGGGCGGCGTCAGCGACTCGCCGCAGGCCGAGCCCGCATCCGAGGCGATGGCCGATCGCATCGACGAGTTCGAGGAGTCGTTGCGCCAGCTGCGCGAGCAGGCGCCGCGCCCGGTCGAGGTCGCCGAGCCCGCCCCGCCGAGCGTCCGTGCCGACCCCGCCCCGGCTCCGACGCCGGTCGCACCACCCCGCACCCCGGCCCCGCCGGTGCAAACGGCCTCCGTTCCGGCGCCACTGCCTCCGCGCGCGCCGCGCCCGCTTGCGCTCCCGTGGCTGACTCGGACCGCCTCGTCGGATGCTGCGCCCGTTGCCGCGCGGATGCCGAGCTCCGAACGTCCGTCGGTGCAGCCGCTCGCCGCTCGCGCGCCCAGTCCCTCCGTGGAGCCGCGCTCGCGCGTCGGAGCGCCCGCGACCGCGGTGCTGCGCACGCCCCAGCCGTACCGGCCGATCTCGACGTCGGGACGGCCTGCACGAGCCCGCGTCGACGCGACCGTTGCGGCACCGCCGCCGGTCCCGATCACCTCGGCCATCGCCGGTCGGCCCGCCGACCGCGGCGTGCGGACGGACGCGGCGCCTCAGCGGCCCAGCGAACCGGTGGCACGCATCGCCTGGGGCGATCCCGCCGAGGCGATGCGGGCGATAGACCAAGGGCGCATGCTCCTGGTGCGCGTGAACGACGCGCTCGAGATCGTCGGTGGCCTGGAGCGCTCGGATGGCGCGTGGAGACGTGCGGCAGCCGTGCCGTCGCTCGGCGCCTACTCCAACCGCGTGCGCGTGGTGGACCATGTGGGGGCCTTCGCCGAGCCAGCGCAGCTGTGCGGCCGTGGCGAGCACCTTGCGGTGGTGGTCCCGATCGGGCTGGAGCGCCGGTTCGAGCGCGCCATGCGTGACGCTGCGACGCGCGCGGGCATGCTGTGGTCCGGCGTTGCCGCCTGCTACGGCCGGCTCGTCCCCACCTCCACCGGCATCGAGTTCGCGATCGACCGGGTGGAGCCGAGGGCAGCACCGTGATGCCGTACGATTCGCCCCATGGGCCTTCCGGTGCTTCGGGCGTGGTTCCTTGCGGCGCAGCGGCGTTGGCCGCGCATCTCGTGGGCCTTCGACCGGTTCTCCGAGCACGTGGGCACGGACGAGCCGCGGCATCCGGAGGACCTGTTCCTCGGGGGAGCGGCATCGGAGCGGGCTCCGCAGGCATGGCAGCACGTCGAGCTGGACGTCCGGCCGGAGGTGCTGCGGCGCATCCACCGGGTCGGCAGGAAGGCGGACTCCCCGGAGGACCTCTGGCAGGACACGGTGGCGCGCCTGATGACGGAGGACAGCGACGCACCGATGCTTCCCGATGGGCGCCGACCGGGGCGGATCCGCAGGTACCGCGGGGTGTCGACGCTGCCGATCTTCATGGCCGTGACGGCCAAGCGGATCGCGCTGGACAAGTTGCGCCACGCGGAGGTGGGCGCCAGGTTCAAGGAGGAACTCGCGATGAGGGACCAGGCGGCCGCGGATCGCACAGCCACGGGTTTGGAGGACCTCGAGCAAGCGAGCGCGTTCGCCCGCGAATTCGACCGTGCCTTTTCTTCTTTGACCCCGACGAGGCAGGCGCTGCTGGGGCTCGTCTTCGGGCAGGGGATGCCCAAGGCGGAGGCGGGGGGGCTGCTTGGCCTGCGCGACTACCAGGTGTCGCGGGAGCTGTCGGCGGCGATGGAGTCGCTCCGCATCGCCTTGGAAGCGCACCGGCACGCGGAGTGGTCCCCGCAGGCGGTGGAGGCATGGACCCGCGTCTGGACCACGCTCGATCGGCGGCTTCCGGAGGACTCCGATGAACCGACCTGACAGGATCGATCCCGAGAGTGCGCGCCTGGCGGTGATGCGGATCCGCGAGGAGTCCGGCGCCGTCGACGTCGACGACGAGATCCTCGCGGCCTTCGTGGACGGCGGGATCGATGCCGTCCCGGCGCAGTCACGTGCGTCGCTGCTGCGGGCCGTGGGCCGCCATCCCGAGATCGCCTCGATCGTCGCCGAGCTTGCCGCCACGCGCAGCGTGCCGACGGCGCTGCGCACACCCGCGCCGCTCGGCGTCCCGCGCGCCGCCTGGCGCGCCGCGTGGGCCGCGTGCACGGTGCTGAGCCTCGGCCTCACGATGTGGGCGATCACCGCCACTGGCGGAACATCCGGCGATGCCTCGGTGCTGGACGGTGCCGCCAACTCGGTGCGAGAGCCGTCGTTCCGCGAGTGGTTCGAGGGTCGTCCCCTCCACTACACGATCGTCGGCCTCTGGCTGGTGATGTGCATGCTGGCGATCCCGTCGCTGTCAGCGTCGCCGCAGCGCGATGCGTCCGGCAGCCGGCCGCGCGGGAGCCTCTGATGCGGCGGGTGCGAAAGCTGGCCTTCGCGCTCGCTCTGGCGTCGCTGGTGCACCTGTCGATGCGCGCGGTTGCCCAGGCACCCGCCGGCCTGGTCGAGCTGCTTGTGGATCAGGGGCCTCCGTCGGTCATGGTCGAGCCGGAGCGCCCCGAGCGGTCCGAGGATCGCCGTGCGGTCGCCCTCGTCATCTCGCGCCTTGCCGACCTCGGCGTGCGCGCCGTCGACGGCGAGGCGTTCCGTGCCCGGCGCCGCGAGGTGACGGATGGGGCAGGCGCGCGGGGACTGGACGGCGGCGAGGCCCGGGACGCCCTCGATCGCGTCGAGGCGGATTTCGTGCTGCGGGTCTCGGTGGCGATCTCCGATGCGGGCAGTTCCGAGTCCTACGGCATGCGGATCGAGCGGCGCGGGTGCGTGCTGGCGCCGACGCTCCTGCGGGTGCCTGACCAGGCAGTGCTGTCGGTGGAGGCCGCTGCCGCGGAGTCGGGTTCGTCCGCGCCCGCCGCCGCCGAGGAGTCGGCGCAGCAGTCGGCGGCGGATGCCTTGGCACGATCGGTGGCGGAGGCCGTGCGTTCCGACTGGCAGGCGGCGTCCGAGGGTCGCCGCGCGTGGATCGTGGAGATCGAGGGCGGCGACGCGGATCCCCGTGCGGCACTCGATGCGATCGGTGCAGGCGGCGCGACGGTGCTGGAGCACGTACCCCGCGGCCGCACCGTCATCCGGGCCGATGTCGGCACCGTCATCCGCCTGCGCGCGCAGGCAGGCGCCGATCGCATCTGCGTGCTCCGGCCCGGCTATCTGCGTCTGTCGCCGGCCGTTCCCGTCGTGGCGGGGCAGGGGCCGGGCGCCGGACTGGTCGGCGCCTCGATTGCCGCGGCGCTGCTTGCGGCGATGGTTCTGGCGTGGACGGTACGGAGCCGTCGGGCGGCGCGGTCCGCCCCGGGGGACTGAGCGGAGGGCGTGGCCTAGCATGCGCGGATCCAGGAGGATTCCGCATGGGTTCAGGCACGTGGGTCCGGGTCGTGGTCGCGGCGGTGCTGGCGTGGGGATGCGTTGCCTCGCATGCCCGGGCGCCGGCGCAGGATGCGGCGGCTGCCGCGCGCGCCGAGGTGGCGCGGGACGTGGTGGTCGGCATGTACCTGCGGGACATCCCTGAGGTCGACCTTCGCGCGGGCCTATTCGCCTTCGATGCCTATCTCTGGTTTCGATGGAACCCCGAGGAGTTCCTGGCCATCGGCGCGGAAGCGGGGGAGGGCGATTCGCCGCCGCGCGCACCTTGCGACTCCTACGAAGTCATGGGCGTGCACGAGCTGCAGACCACCCCGGTTTCCTCCAGGCCCGGGTACGCGGTCTTCCGCGTGCAGGGCAAGGTCAGGCAGTCCTTCGACCTCGGCCGCTTCCCGCTCGACGACCACGTGCTCGGCATCCGGGTGGAGGATGCGGAGAGCGAGCTGCACCGCGTGCGGTACGCGCCGGACGTGGAGGGTTCGACTGCAGGCCAGCTGACGCTGCACGGATGGGCGACGACCCCGCTCCGCGTCGTGTCGGGCTCAGAGGAGTTCGCAACCAACTTCGGAGACCTCGAGCTTCCGACGGGAAACAGGTCGGTCTACTCGTCCGTCACGTTCGAGATCGGGATCAACCACGACGGCCTCTCCTACTTCGCCAAGCTGAGCTGCACGGCATTCATCGCCACCGTGCTGGCGGCGCTGGCGCTGCTGATCCGGCCGAGCAACGTCGATCCCCGGTTCGGGCTCCCGGTCGGCGGACTGTTCGCGGCCGTCGCGAGCGAGTGGGTGGTCAGCGAGTCGCTGCCGGACCGCAGCGGCCTCACGCTCGCGGACTGGGTGCATGTCGCGTCGTTCCTGGTGATCTTCCTCGTGGTGCTGGTGAGCGTGATCAGCCTGCGGGCCTACGAGTCCGGGCGCGAGGAGACGTCACGCCGGATCGACCGGGTGGCGTTCTGGACCGTGCTGCCGGCGTATGCGGCGTCGTGCGTGCTGATCGTGTGGTTGCGGTGAGGGCGAAGTCGAGCCAGCCCTCCGTGTGCGAGTCGGAGGCGTCTGTCAACCTCGGCGCCCGGCGGCGTTCGTCCGCGGCCCCGGTCCGGTCCGCCTTGCTCTTCACGATGGCATTCCTCGGCGGCTGCGTCTGCGCGAGCAGGCACGGCGCGCTCGCCGAGCGGAATCGACCGCTCGGTTCAGTGGCTCCTCGTCGGCTCGGCGTGCGCGTGGAACAGTTGGTGGGTCTTGACCGGCGGTCTCGCCCTGATTCTCATGATGTGCGGGCCCGCGGTGGTCCTGTTGCTCTCCCGGCGGACCCGGCGTGGATGGGTGCGGGATGCATGCGTGGGCTGCGGGTATCCGAGGCACGGCCTCGGAGCGGTGTGCCCGGAGTGCGGCCGCCCATTGGCTGAGCCCCGGGTTACCTAGGGCGCATTCGTGGTCGCGGGGGCGGGAGCCGGCGCGGGCGCGGCGGGATCCTTGGCCAGCAGTACGACGCCCACGGTGCCGTTTCCGTCCGGAGTCGGCATGCGCCACTGGAAGGCCGTCAACGTGGGTGGAAGCACCATCGCTCGGCTGCTGCTCGTCTCCGAGGCCGTCGTCGCGGAGACGAGCAGCGCCACCCCTCCGTCCGGCGCGCGCGTCGACTGCTCCGATGCGGCGGATGAGGCAGAGACGTCCTCGTCGATGAACTGGCGGATCGCAGCGAGGGCTCGCATGCGTGCCTTCTCGCGCGCCATGGCGTCACGGCCGCCCTGGGCCGTGGCCTGCCCGAAGGCCATGATGTGGACGACGCCGTCGGGTCCTGCGACCCGGCGCGCGCCCGAGCTGCGGGCCAGTTCCTCGACCGGGATTGACTTCGCCCATTGCGCGGGCGGCACGTCGAGGCGCACCACGGCGGGGGCAGCCGGCGGATCCGCGCGCACCACGACGGCGAACTTCACGCTGCCGTCGGGGTCGGTGACTTCCTCGGTCTGGATGACGCTCACGCCGCGGAGCGAGACGAGATCGGTCGACGTGGTCACGGAGGCGCTTCCCGATGCGTCCGCGGCCGCGGCGACGCGCTCGCCCCTGGCGCGAGCGATGGCGCCCCGTGCCTTAAGCTCCGCCGAACGCGCCGCCATCCGCCGCGCGTCGGGGTTGCTTGCGGACCCCTTGCCCAGCGATGCCGAGCCGATGCCGATCGTCGCGTCTGGGCCGTACATGCGGTCACCGAGACCCTCGGCGGCGACCCAGCGTTCAGCATTTTCGCGGGCGGAGGCTGGGGGTGAAGAGGCCGGTCCAGCGGCGCAGGCGGCAAGCAGGACGGAGAGTAGCCACGTCATGGCCATCGCTGCGACGGCGTATGCGGTCTGGATGCTGGTCACGGCGTCGCTCATGGAG
>Ga0169931_10009851_pt1 | contig 13708 bp, 13 predicted proteins | sample Kivu_15m_20L_FD_129675 | JGI IMG/M metagenome (GOLD analysis project Ga0169931, IMG submission 129675) | Freshwater microbial communities from Lake Kivu, Western Province, Rwanda to study Microbial Dark Matter (Phase II) - Kivu_15m_20L... | ecosystem: Environmental > Aquatic > Freshwater > Lake...
ATTTTGAATAGACTCATGTTAGATTGGAATGATTTCTAGATTTTGGACATTCAATTCATATTTAACATAAGATTCCCACATCATTGCATCTTCTATATTGTAGAAGACAGCTTCATGTTTGGCAAGACCCTTTTTCTTAGGTTTAAGATACTGTACCTTATACTTCATAATGATTAAGTTGATGAACTTTATACTTTATCTGCAACCAACTCACCACGAAGTTCAGCAAGTTTTGCAGTTGCAAGACACTCTACCGCAGTCCAATAGACTTCACCACTCATGGGGAAGTTTTCATCAGTAAAGTGTTCCGCAACATCTTCCTGCAGACCCTGAAGATTCATCAGGACATCACGATCAATTTGCATTAGGTGTTGTTATTTGGAACACCACCATCATACCAAGATATACGGAGAGAGTCAAGGGTCTTGTGACACTTCTTTAGGTGGTCGCAATTCCTACAGTAGAACTTGAGAACCTATTTGCATCCCTAAAATTAGTTGGTTCAAATTGTGTTAGATCCAACGATTCCAGATTATTAACAGCATTAGTCAATCTAACTATCTCAGCATCTGCAGCTGCTCGACCCTGTAAAAATGTGAATGCCTGACCTTCTAACTTATCTCTTAAGATTCTTAATCCAGAGGCCGCAGCGATGGTTGCATTTATAACCGGTACATGTCTAGCAATAAGTGCATCTCTATTGGCTTCAGCAGAGGCAATCGCTGCATCCAAAGCAGCACATCCTGCAAATGTTGGATTAATTGGTCCAGATGAAGAATAACCAAAACCAGGCTGAGGTGTTGTTACTCCAGCTCCAGTTACGATTGTCACTGTTGTCCCCTCTGAAGCTGGTACATTTGTAACTGTAGTAAGTCCCCAAGGGGATGTATTGCTATGTTGGTTTATTATTTTTATTGGATATTGTAAGTTTCCAAAATACCAATTAACTGAAGAATTTCCACATGCAGGTTCTGGATCAAATTCTCCTAGAACTTCTCTCCACTGAAAGGGTCCAACGGGAGATCCATTATTTACCAATATTACAGTGTGACCTAATCCTACACTACCATTATTCATAATTGCTATGGTGACTGGATCTATGGGATTGTTAGTAGGATCAAATTCGTCAAGAACAGATTGTGTTTGTCTAATAACAGTAAAATTTGTAATCTCATTAGCTGCCACATCAGCAGTAGTGCTTAAAAAATATGCAGGAAAATCTGAGGTAATTCCAATCGTAAATACGGTGCTAGTTGAAGCTACTGCTGCCTGACTTATCACCACTGATGGAACTGTCACAGCAGTAGTAATAAATTGACCCACCGTAAAATCCCATACTTCTTCGTTTGAAAGAGTTGTTCCGATTCCAACAACGGTAGTAAAAGGAAGAAGAACATTTGGACTTTCAATACGATTACCAATGCTAATACTCCCTGTAGTTCCTATGCCAGTTTGTGCAATAACCGTTTTACCTATACCTATTGTTCCACCAAATCCAACATTATCAATTACAATTGTACTTATCCCAAAACCAACGATTTGTGGTAAATCATCTATCGCAAATGTTACAGGGTTTTCTAAATCATCAGTGATAATATCACCGTTTAATATTCCTGCAGTTCCCGCTAATCCAACTTGACGAATTGCAAGTCTAGTGCTTCCCGCTCCAATCGTACCAAAAAACTCTGCAATAATATTTGCACCGTAGTCTTGATTTTTTGGTCTCCTATAATATTTTAATCCATAATTATTATAAACTTGATTTACTGCATGATTCTTTACAACTGTAAATGTTGTGGTTGTTATACTAGATGTGCCATACCCACTTCTAGATGAAAATGTTTTACTAATTTGAGCAGTTTGTTGCCAAACAAGGTTACTTTTGCAACCCGCTGTAATTCTTGCATCATAAGCCGCTTTTACAGTTGCTATAGCAACATTGATCTCATTAATTAAGGGTAAAAGAGATCTATCCATATTTTCAATAATTGCATCATATCGATCTATTCTTACATCGTATAGTGCAAGTTGCTCTAAAAGTTGATCTTTTTCTTTTCTTCTGAATTCAAGTTCTTCTCTACAATCAGAGATAAAAAGAGTGGATATACCAGGCATGATTAATTAATGGAAACTCAAGTGGACATTTGATTTTATTTATGGAAATACTGTAGGGCTGAACCAGAATCTATACTCTTTATTATCTCCTGGATAATCTTCATATGACAATCCTTCATATTCTACTATATTTTGAGGCGTATCTTTTCTCTCTGCAAATACTTTATAATAACAGTGAATCGATTTATTTGAATGAGTTAGAACTTCTATTTGAGTTCCACATTCGGAAACATTATAAAAGAGTTTTTGATGTTCTCCAATAGAAGTTAGTATAACATGAATTGTTTCTTTATGCACTAATCCTAGCCAATAATCAGGAAGTTCTATGATGTTATCATCTTTTAGAACTCCTTTAATAAAAACATCTGCAGTTGGTCCTTCTGTGCAAACATAACGAAGTCTCCATCCCTTTTTCGTTGGATGTTTAATATCAAAGTTTGGGTGGCCAACTGGTTTTAATGGAGCAAGAGCAGCACTAAAAGTCGGATTGATTCCTGTCGTGTTTGACATATTTCCTTCTGTAACTGCAGTTTTTGCTATCGGTGTATTTTCATTTGCTTGGCAAAAATTTGGACCTGCAGTAGTTTGTGTAGCTGCTTTTGCACTGAATCCTGTTGTTGCAGAAAAAGCGTTTTTAATATCAACTCCTAGTTTACTTGTGGCTCCAAAAATATTAGCAAATCCTGATCTATTAAAAACTCCAAGTTGATTGTTTATTGCTAAAAAGTTAGCAATTCCAGTGACTTGTAAAGAAATTGGTTGTAACCCAGGACCAATCATACAATTTGCTACAGGAATTGGTGCTCCACCAGCACCTATCCAAACAGGTCCATTTAAGACTGATGTTCCAGGAATTGCTGGAACACATCCGGGTAAAAACGAGTAGTCTACCGGACCAACACAAAGTTTGTCACCAATATATTTTACGGGTTCTGCAGGCATAATAAGTTATAAGGTAAACAATCCATATTGAGTGTTATCGCCAGGATAATCCTCTACAGATTCTCCCTCATATTCTTCTATATTTTTATCTACATCTTTTCTTTCGCCAAAAATGAGATAACTATATTTTCCAATTTTTCCTAGATTATTAGAAACTTTTACTTTAGTATTACACTTTAATAATTCTGCAGATAGTTCTTGATATTCTTCAATCGGAGTTAAACTTATTACAATTGTTTCTGAATCAACTAATCCTGACCAATATTCAGGCAGTTCAATAGTATCAGAATTTTCTACTATACCTCTGACATAAACATCTGCAGTTGGACCTTCAACGCAAACATGTCTAAGTCTCCAACCATCTTTTGTTGGATGTTTTATATCAAAAGGTTTTTTAGTATTTAATGCTGTTTGTTGAGTGGGATTAATTCCCGTAGTTGGCCCCACAAAACCCTGAATAATTGCTGCTTTTAGTAGTGGTGTTTGTTGAAAAGCTTGAGAATAATTTGGACCTGCAGTAGTTTGTGCAGCTGCTTTTGCACTGAATCCCGTTGTTGCAGAAAATGCTGCTTTTGTGTTTACCCCAAATTTACTTGTGGCTCCAAAAATATTAGCAAAACCAAATCTATTATTAACACCAGTTTGATTAGTGATTGATAGAAAATTAGCAATTCCAATGACCTGTAAAGAAATTGGTTGTAATCCAGGACCAATCATACAATTTGCTACAGGAATTGGAGGCCCTCCTGCTCCAATCCAAACTGGCCCATTTAAGACTGATGTTCCAGGAATTGCTGGAACACATCCGGGTAAAAAAGAAAAATCTACGGGCCCGACGCAAAGTTTGTCGCCAATATATTTTACGGGTTCCGCAGGCATTTTTATATTCTCCTAATTTTATTACTCTAAGAAAGACTGAAACTTTTTGGCAAGACTTAAAAGTTTTGATAGAATAGATCCTTCACATTCTTCAGCTCCAGATGATTGGCTATTTTGCATAACACCAGTCGTATCAGTTGCTAATGCACCTGTTGAGGCACTATTAGTCATTACTGTATTTGAAACACCCCCTTTAAGATTTTGGATAGGCGCATTTAAAGAAATTTGTTTTCCAGAGACTATTGTCACTTCTCCAGATCCATCTATTGCTTCGAGTCTAATATTTTTACCTCTTAATACTATTTCTCCATCTTGACACTCAATAATGATATCTCCTTTTACCGCTCTTATAATTTTTGCTGGCACCCTATCAGTTCCATCTACACCAGAAAGATCATAAGATGTTTTATTAGTTACTTGTCTATGTTCACCATCTTGAGTAAATTCAAAACCTTGAGAGTGGTCAGTGTAAACCGCATAATCTATCGTTTTTCCACTAATTTTTTGCACTGTTCCAGATTTAACTACAAATCCTGGTTTTTTTTCGTAATACTCTTTTTTTCCAGTATCAGCCATGGTTTATTGTGTATACAGGTTTTTTTTATTTATTTCAGTAACCGTATCCACCACCACCACTAGATCCACCACCACTAGATCCACCACCACTAGATCCGCCACCAGCCGGCGGTGTAGGAGTCGGTGTAGGAGTCGGTGTAGGAGTCGGTGTAGGAGTTGGAGTTGGTGTAGGATCGGGTGTTGTAGTAGTAGTTGTTGTTGTCTCTGTTTGTGTAGTAGTAGTTTGAGTTGTAGTTGATGTGAATTGATTATTTGAAGATGAAGAACTTGACTCAGTTTCAGTCACCAATGGTAGTTCTGTTCTTTCAGATGCTTTGAGAATTTTAACAGTTCTGGCTGGTTGTCCTGGGCAATCTATCACACTTACAAATGAACCTATTCCAACCTGAAGATCAGGATTATCTTCAATAAATTGTGGAACAAACTGTATGAGAGGATAAATTACAGCACCTTGACCTGTTTTAGTCTCTATATCAACATCTGGAAGAGTTTTGAAAATTTGTGTGCAAGTTCCACTAGATTTAAAACTAATAATCGATCCATTAGCTGTAAGAATTGGTTCATATACACAACTACCCACTCTTATACTATCTGCAGATGTATATCCAAGTCCAGGGCTTTCTATAACAAGACTGGTATTAATTCCAACAACTGCATTAGACAATCTACGATCACCAATGTCTAAACATGCAGGAGAGGTTGTTCCTACACCAACGGATGTTGTTCCTACACCAGATATAACGCGAGGGACAGTTTCTTTAGTTAAATTAGTCTGACAATATCCACTACCAGGGTTAACAATATAGATATCAGAAATTTTTCCGTCTTTAACTTTTGTTTTAGCATAAGCTCCTTTACCATAATTTGAATTATCAACTATTTTTATTTCTGGTGGATAAGTATATCCTTTACCAGCGTTACATAATAAGAATGAAACAATTGATCCATTTGATTCAGAAACTATTGCTGTTGCTTCCGCACCAACACCATCTCCGTATATATTAACTTCTGGTGGAATACATTTATAGAATTTAACTCCTATGGGCATCGAAGCAAGATCTTCTTGTTTTTGTGGATTTACAGCGGTTTTTCTACATTCTCTAAATGGTGTATCTGAAGAACCAAATGCAGATAAAAATCCTAGAGAAAAATCTGGAGATCCTAATCCACTTAAGACATCCATATTACTTATGACACCTCTCCAACTATCTAAACCAGGAAAGGTTGCTCCTCCAAAAGGATCCCAAGATGAAACAGATTTACAAGCCAAAGAGTCACAACTCAGAAAACTTAAAATCTGGCTGATCATACTTAATCCACTAGTCAATGCTCCTGCGATTGCACTAATCCCACTAGCTAACCAATCGAGCCCAGATAAGATTGTACCCAATGCACCATCTATCATGTCAGCGAGTTTGTTTATTAAAGATGCTGTTATTTCTTCAGCTGCACATCTAGGTATATTTGGAGTTTTTCCCAAAAGTCCATTTAATAATCCCATAATAAAATCTAGTATCGCTCCAAATAGTTTTTCAAAAATACAAAAAATAATATTTAAAATATTTTTTGCTGCCTCTGAAATTGGAAGTTTGATTGAAGATGGTAGAGTAATTGATAAGAGTTTAAATAGTCTTCCTATTAATTTAAATATTGCATCTCTCATTCCATTAATCACAAATTTCATGATAGACGCAATAAGTCTTGCTACAGATCTAACTGTACTCTGTATATCTATGATCTTATTTCTAATTGGATCTATAAAACCTAATGCGGTTTGTTCAAGACCATTTATTTTTGTGATAAATGTTTGTAAAGCAGTCGTAATCTGAGATAGAATATCATTTCCACAACCATTCGCTCCTTTTACTGGGCCTGGTTCTTTTACTGCTTTTGCAAACCCGGCTTCTCCCATTTCATCAGCAAATAGTTGATCTTTGGGTATGTTTGGCGCTCCATATGCTGCACCAGCGTTAGCAACATTATCTGGCGTATTTGGTAAAAATCCAGTTGTTAAATCTAAACTATCTGGAGAGTCGGTGCCAAACAGTTCATTTGAGAGCATTGTAAATAAAGACCCCGCACCAAGAGATTCTTCTACCTCTTTTAAAGTACCATCATCTTGAGCCTTATTTCTAGTATTTTGTGGACCTCTTGCATATGCACCCTTTGATCCGGTGAAAGGTTGAAATGGATTGGGATTATCTATATTTTCTACTATGGGACTTCTGTGGAAGCATCCCATGATGACAGGTTGTTGAGCTTCTTCTCCATCTAAAAAGAATCCTACTATGGACTCTCCTCCTACAAGAAGTGGTAATTGACCAAATCCCCCTTGAGCTGGAGCTCCTTCTGACGCACTTGTTAAAATGTGAGCCCAAGGCAGATCTTCATCTTTTAATTCATTTCTATCAAAACTATGATAACCAATGATTCTTACTTTACATCTATATCCCCAAGCTTTTTTTCCTTCATCAACACGAACTTTATCGTCACGCCAAACTTTTGGATCAGCGACTTGGCCGATCCACCAGGTAAAGCCATCTTTTCCTACAAAATTAGATTTTAAGAGGGCTTCATCAATCATCAGTCTTCGTAGATTTTACATTCTGCTGCATCTGGATGTGTATCACAATACAACTCTAATGGAGTTGGATCATGATCATCTTCCGGATGATTAGTTTTGTAAGCTTCTAAAGCTTCTAATTCTTCTTGAGTATGTCTTCTCGCTTGTGGGGAAGTAACTGGATTATCAAGAATTTCTTTGTCTTTTGCAATGTGTGTATCTATGTTATTCATTGTTTTGCTCCAGATAAACCGTAGGAGTCTCGAATGAGTTTTAATGATGAAACCATTTGATTGTCTTCAAAATGATGCCTTACTTCTTTAATTAAATAATTACCACTTTGTTGTTCATCAACTTCACCCGATTGACTTGCATCAATTTTTGCAAATTGTGCATAAATTATTGTTCCCGCCTTCAAATTAATGTTCATCGGTACTATCATATTTAGTGCTTGTGTGAACAGCAAATTATAACGAGAGAACGATTTAGCCATATCTGCATTATCCCTTCCAGAATCTTCTGTGCTCCCTTCGGAATCTAACATTCCAACATCTGATGTTCTAAAAAGTATTCTCGATGGTTTATTTTCAAAAACTTCTGGATTTGGTTTAGGTATTTTTGAACCTCCAAGTTTAGACTTGATTTCATTACTCAAATTATAGGTAATTCCATCAACCTGATTTTTATAAAGATCATAAAAATAAGTTATATTTGCATACATACCAACTCTCAAAGACTTCATCAAATCAATATTTTTTTCAAAACCATAATTAATTATATTGAAATTATTAGAAGTAACATTTGATTCTTGAACTCCAGGATCGTATTTGTATTGAGGAATTGATTCTTTTGATGTACTACTAACTTGAGATTGTGTTTTTGATACTAAAGTATCAATACTTCTAAAATTAAATCCGTCTATAGTTTCATAAAAAAGAAATCCTGCGACGCCTTTTGATTGATTTCCACTTTTACCAGAAGACGATGTTGATGGAATTGATTTTGGTCCTAACCAAGTTAAAACATGAAATGGTTTTTTTAGTGTTCCAATAAAACTATATGAGTTTGATGTTCTCTCTATATTTTGTGATTTAAATTTATTTGTTTTAAGAACATCCTTTAATATAGATTCAACATGTTCATTGATTGGCTTTTTCTGATACTTTTTTTGAACCCTTGAGGTTTCGTTTGTAAGAGCTTCTCTAGAACATAGATGTAAAGTAAAAAATTCTTTTGATCCATCTGTAATTATTGAACTTACTTTATACACATACATTGCTTTAGTACCAGTAAGCTTAAAGTTTCCGGTTCCAGTTTCAATATCTAATTCTACTCTTTCACCACCACGAATTGGCAATCCATTATAAATGGAATAATTTGCTGCTATTTGAAGTGTCATCATAATGCATGGTGATAAAATATCTTCAAAGTAATCACAAAATGCCACTGAACCTGTCAGGTCAATCTTTTTTTTAGCTCCAGAAGATCCTTGAATTTCTATAAAATTATATTTTAAAGCAGTTAATCTATTCGACATATTAAGTTCCTGACAAGTTGGTAAAAATCATTGTATTCAAAAAACTATTTAACAGTTGTGATTGTGATGGACCTGAAGGCATAACTGTCGTTTGTCCTCCTTGACCGTTGGATACAACCATTGGTCTTTGTTGAGACGATCCACTTTGATTACCACCACCCATTAACATAGGTATAAGAACAACACTAGATTGCGGTGAGTTATATGTGGGATATTGTTGCATTTGTTGAAGTTGTTGTGTAGAAACTTGAGTTTGTGCAGGTGCAACTTGAGTTTGTGCAGGTGCAACTTGAGACACCATCTGTGATCTCGCAGGTGGACCAGCAGTTGGAATTTGGGTTCTAATTGCAGCAGCAATTTCAGAAGCACTTTTACCTGGCATTGCAATTTTAGCTCCAGATATCATTTGGGCATTACTATCTCCAATAAAAGTTGCACCTGGATTTTCATTTTTAATGTCTTTCGCAGATTGATCTGTTAAGTGAGCATATCCTATGGCACCAGAGTTATCTTTTGGTTTATATTGTGCTTTTCTTACTGTCGCTCCCATTTCTTTTGCAGCTTGTTCAACCGCTGCAGAAACAGCGGCAGGTCCACCTACATCTGATGGAGGAACAACTACAACATTATATCCTTTATCTTGCAATTCTTTAATTGCTTGTTTTACTCCGGCTGCACCAGATTGTGGGGAACCATAATCGTTTGTTCCAGCCATCAATACTGCAGTTGGTTTGCCCGTTTGGCCCATCACACCAGTTTGAGACGTTACTTTTGGTTTAACTTGAATTGATCCACCAAATCTAAAATACTTATCATCGTTATTTCCTTGTGCGGGATCTACCGAACCTGATCCTCTTGGTGCATATTCAAAATGTAAGTGTGGACCTAGTGAGTTACCAGAACCATAGGCCCCCGCTTCTCCTCCACTATATCCAATTAAACTTCCTGGTTCTATTTTTTGTCCTTGAGAAACTGAAGTTTTACTTAAGTGCAAGTATCTTGTATGCGAACCATCTACATGATCAATATAGACTGATAAATTACCTCCACTATCTAAACCACTAAAAGCGACAGTTCCTGGTTGAATTACACTAATTGGAGTGCCAACATTTACTGGATAATCTATTCCATAATGTGTTCTTCCCCACCTCGGTCCATATGGTGATCCTCGTTTTGAACTTGGAAGAGTTCCACCAGATACTGAATAATCTCCAGTTTCTCCGTTCTGTTGATTATTATTTTTCAATTCAGGAGTATCTTTTTCCATTGGTTCTTCACCCATCTCTTCAGTTCCATCATAATCTCCACTTGTAGGACCCAATAATCCCCTAGCTGCAGCTCTTCTAAATTCATCTATAACACTATCAAATTTATCTAATACTTGCGGAAAAGTCGTTTGTGAAAGAGCTGCATCACTCTTTTGTTTTTGTTCCTGTTGTTTCAGTCTTGTTGATATTTTATCTTTTGATTTACCTTCTTTAGCTCCAGTTGCAGCTTCATATCCCCTATCTGCTAAATAACCTCCCAAAAAATTACCTGCCATACTACCAATAACATATCCCAATCCAGGAACAGGAATTAAAGTTTGTCCTATTGCACCTCCTAAGAGTGAACCTGCAAGAGCGCCACCAGCTCCTGCAGCTGCTTTACCTACAGATTCTCCTTGAGCAAGACCAGTTGCAAAATCCAATCCAGCAAATGCTGCATTTGCAACACCAAGTGCTTTTACACCACCTAACCGAACACCTTTACTTTTTGGTATCGGTTTTCCTCCTCTTTGTGGGGAGTCTCTTCTATTACCAAAAAGATTTCCTACAAAGCCTGCTACATCTAAAGCACCACTTGCTAAACTTGATAGTAAACTTCCCGCAGATCCAAATGTAGAAGCGACATTCATATTACCTATCGATCTAAGTTTTGATTTTTCTGGAAGTTTTATTGCTTTTACATTTCTGACTTCCACACTCATAAATCTCAAAAATTGATTATATGATTGTTGAGTGGATGCAATTGTTGATTTAGATCTATTAATACTTACAACATTATTAAGAGCTGATACAAGAGGAGAATTAATACGAGCAGCTGTTATTTTTGCCATATTGTTATCCGTCTATTATGTTGTAAACAATTCTAGAATATAATGTGAGAAAATTATCACTATTAGAAGACGGAAAAAATGGCACAGTTACTCCACCTTTACTCATAACTGGAGTTGGTATTGCCCTATCGCCAACTTTTGTAGATTGTGTTTGTGTGCTCGACAAGTCAAGTGGAACTACTGAAAGTGGTGGAGCAGTATTTTGCGGTGGTTGCGAAACTGTTTGTGCAAGTTGTTGTACATTTGCAGGTGGTGGAGTTGCAACTGTTGGTGTTCCTGTTGCTGCAGTTCCAGTTGGTTGAGCTCCTAAATATCCAATTTTCCCAGTATTATTATAAAAAAAGTTTCCTCCAGGTCTAATCTGAACATCTCCTGGTTTTGCTATAGATTTAGCACCAAAATTTAAAGAACCTTTAACATTTTTTCTAGACATCTCCAAATATCTTGGATCATTTAATATTGTTCCAGCAACACTAGCACTACCTCCACCAAATATTTGTTGAAGTTTATTTAATCCATCGGGCTCAGATGCAACTTTTACTAAATATTGAAACTTTTCTTGTGGAGTTTTTCCAGGTAATTTGGCGGCAATTGGTCCATATTTTGCTTTTGCATCGGGATCCTCACTGTCACCGTGAATTGCTGCAGATAATGGCGAAAATTGATCAAATGCAGATATTACTCCTCCTAATCCTCCTTTTTTACTATATCCAGAAGCAGTTCTATTAAGCATTACTTGTAATGCATCAGCAGCATTTTCTGGAGAGGCAGCTTCCATACTTGCAGTAAATGCCGCTAACTTTTCAACTCCTGGAGCAGAACTTACGGCGGTAGGATCACCACCAGGCCCCGCCCCAGGCGGCGGTTTTTTTGTATCAGCTTTGCTACTAGAACTAGAACTAGAACTTGATGATTTAGCTGCAGATTTTTTTCCACCAAGAGAGTTTAATGCTTCAGAAAATTTATCTAAAATTGAACTAAAACGATCTAATAAATTACCAGGTATTGTTCCTTCCTCCATTGGTGCCGCTTCAACACCGCCACCGACATCCGCCATCGCACTTGTCACTTGAGTCCCTGCAGTCACAGCACCAGCAAGACCCGCTCCTGCAGCTGCCATTTTCAATAACCCACCAGTTCTGCCTCCAGGCATAGACCTTCTTAATGGTCCGCCTGGAACATTAATATCTAAGTTTAATCCTCCTCCTCCACCCGTTGCTTTAGGTAAATTTGAAAGTTGTTTGACTATTCTTACAATAGTTTGACGAATTATTTTTGCCACATCAAATGTTTCGGCAAAAACACTCTGTAATGCTCTTAAATTATCTCCAAGAGTTTTTACATTTTTTCTATTTCCTAAGAATTGAATGTATCCAATTGCAGATTGATAAGCCTTTAAAAAGTTTTGTAAGATCGAATTTGGTGTAGCAGCGTCAATTTGATCTACTCTTGACTTATAATCAGTTTCTAAATTCTTAAGACTTCCATTAACCAATTGAGTTACATTTTGATTTATGGATTGTACTCTTGTTTCTACATTATTCAGAATGTTTGTTGAGAGAGTCTGAATAATTCCTTGTAGATCTGGTGGTCTCGCAGCAACTGCGGCCGCACCTCTTTGGAACCCTACGATTTTATTTGCAGCACTTGCAACAACTCCTTCACCGAGAGGAGACCCGCCAGTGATAAAATTTTGAGCAGCTGCAGCCGTCGTTGGTCTCTCTCTTGCAATAGTACCTGGATTAAGTGGGGAACTAACTGCCACGGTTTGCTGCCTGTTGTGCCTTTAAGTTTTCTTCTTCAATATGTTGTTTCAATAGGGCAAGGTAAATTTCTCTTTCCCAAGGCATTAAATTTTCAATCTCAGTCAAAGAATATTTATGGAACTGCATGAGAGCAAAGTTGATTCTAAAATACGACTCAAGATCAATATGAGCCATGATTAGCCGAAAAAACTTGTTAGCCCTTCTAATGTCACAGTATTTTCTACATTGGTCTTTGGATTAACAACTTTTATAGTGTGAGATAATTTGGGCATGGTTTCAAAAAATTGTTCAATCTTTTTGAATTGATCAGCATTCATACTTTCAATGAACTCAATGAGTTCTTTCTTGGTACAATCTGCAGCAGCCCAAGCTTCTTCCTCCGTAAAAATAGATTCAATACAAGATGAAATAATATCAAAAGATTTTTCAATAGTTGATATGGATTCTTGAGTTGTAAAATCAAAATTATTTTTGATAAATTGATCTAGTGAAGGATACTTCATTTTGATCATAATTTTATCATCTATTTTTATATCTGTAGTGTGATCTTCATTTTTTTGTACCTTGACTTCATCCACATAGACTTTGACAGGAACTTCCGTGGTTCCATCGTCCGAACAAGTTACAACTAAATCTATGGCTTCTCCAACAGATTTTCCTCGAACATTTAGAAAGATGTATTCGATATCAAAAGATGGAAGGTCTTCAACCTTAACTCCTTTTGTAAGAATACAATCTTTGAGAACTGACTTGATTGCAAGAGTAATCTGTTTTACTTCTTGGCTCTCCAGGGCTAGAATTAAAACTTTTTCTTCTTTAACTAGAAATGGTCTGTACTTAACAAATTTTCCAGTTGATGGTAATTCCAACTCATATGTTGGTGTAGAAATTTTAGGTAATGGCATATAATAATGTAATCAGTTAAATTTATTTATGGCAGTGGTCTGAAGTTAGCAGGGAGGTCGATGTTGGAGGCAACTCCATATGTTGGATTGGTGAATGGGGTTGCATCTGTACCTTGTCCCCAAGTAACTGAAGGAACTGCAAGAGAAATTTGTTGTCCGTCTTCGGTTGTTCTGAGATTTTCTGATTGTGTATATGAATTAGCGCCTGTACCAAAATGATTTAGGATTACATAACGATCATATGTAAAAGTAACACTTGTTTTTGTAATTGTACTACCATCATATGATAACGGCAGCGCAGTTAACTGAGTTGGAAATGCATTGATA
>Ga0169931_10009852_pt1 | contig 13705 bp, 14 predicted proteins | sample Kivu_15m_20L_FD_129675 | JGI IMG/M metagenome (GOLD analysis project Ga0169931, IMG submission 129675) | Freshwater microbial communities from Lake Kivu, Western Province, Rwanda to study Microbial Dark Matter (Phase II) - Kivu_15m_20L... | ecosystem: Environmental > Aquatic > Freshwater > Lake...
CCCGCCAAGAGTTTGAATAATCAATATTATTCGGCCGCGAAGCGGCCGAATTCAAACTCTTGACGTCCCGCCAAGAGTTTGAATAATCAATATTTTTCGGCCGCGAAGCGGCCGAATTCAAACTCTTGGCGTCCCGCCAAGAGTTTGAATAATCAATATTATTCGGCCGCGAAGCGGCCGAAATGGCTTCCGGAATGGCTTTCATGTTTGTTCGCGAAAAGAGAGGCCGCCGAGCGGCGGCCTCTCTCCAATCGCTCAGAGCGCGTGCGGGTCAGGCGGCCGCTTTGCGCTTCTTCGCCATCATGAAGATGCCGACGAAGATGCCGATGCCGAGGACGAGCAGGATCACGCCGAGCACGGGGCGATAGACGATCCAGGCGATGGCGATCGTGACGAACGACAGCGGCGCCGCGAGCGCGAACGCGACGATGCCCGTGCCCATGCCGACGATGCTGCCGATGAAGGGGACGACGTCGGCGACGACGCTGAGGGGCCTAAAGATCATCGAGAAGCCGATGAGCATGCAGAGAAAGCCAACCAAGCGAACGATCCACGTGCGCGTCTCATTGGCCGACTGCGCCGACGTGAACATCTCATCAGACGTCTTCGTGCCTTTCTCGACCATCGCGATCGTCGTGTTCTGCGACGTCGTCCACGGCACGAGCTGCTTGCCCGTCTGCTTGGCGACGACGGTGACGTCCATGGCGCTGGCCTTCGTCAGCTTGATCTTGAGATCGCCGACGTGCGGCTTGCTCGGGTCACCGACGTAGATGCCACCGTCATGCAGCTTGGCGCGCGAGCGCAGGCTCTCGGGCAGGGCGTTGATGGCGTTTTGGTCGAGGGTGACGGGGTCGCCGCCGGTGAGCGAGTTGACGAGGCTCTGCGACATGCTGTGGGCGCCGAGGATGACGTCGTTGGCGACGACGCTGCCGCCCTTGACGGCCATCGGCGGGTTGACGACGCGCTCGCCGTCCTTCTCCTTGATCTTGAAGTTGGCCGACGAGACCTCCGACGACGACCACTCCTTCACGTACGTCGTGGTCTTCGTGGTCTCTTCCTTGCCGCCGACCTTCTTCTCCTTCTTGGTCTCGGTCTTCTCGACCCACTGATACATCTCGACCATGCGCTCCATGCGGATGGCGCCGGGGGCAGAGACCTTCGTGACGGCGTCAGTGACGCCCTGCTGCGACGAGGCCTTGCCCGTCATGTGCACGAGCTTGCCCTCGAGGGCTGGGTTCACGGCGGCGGACTGACCGGCGACGACCTGGCCCTTGCCCTCGTCGAGGCCCTTGCGGATCTTGACCGCGCAGCCCTCGTTGGTGAAGAGGATCGGGAAGGCGGCGATAACGAGCACGAGGCCGATGGCCACGCCCTTGATCGACTCCATGATCCGGCTCAGCCACCCTTGGCTGCTGGTCTCAACAACGTCACCCATGACTCACTCCTTGGTGGGGCGCACACTCGCGGCGAGCGGCGCGATCGAAACGGTGCCGTCATACGTGGCATGGCGACGGCGAGGCCGACACGACATGTGTCCAGCGCTAGACGGAGAAGAACGAGCGTCCTCTAGCGTGGAGTGCCGCTCGCTGTCGACCGCCGCAGGGGTGTCGTCGTTGCCAGCGGGGTGGTGAGATGATCACTTCACCCTATGATGCGCGCCGTCGTCCTCGCTGTTGTCCTCGCCTTCGTCACGCTCGCCTGCGCGTCGACGACGCTGATCGCCGCCGGCAGCGCCGCCCCCGACTTCGCCGCCAAAGACCAGACGGGTGCCACCCGCACGCGCGCCGACTGGGCCGGCAAACCCCTCGTGCTCTTTTTCTACCCAAAGGACGGCTCGCCCGGCTGCACCAAGGAGGCCTGCGCCTTCAGAAACGTCTGGCAGAAGTACGAGGAGAAGGGCGTCGCTGTCGTCGGCGTCTCGACCGACGACGTCGCCGCCCACAAAGCCTTCGCCGACGAGCACAAGCTGCCCTTTCCGCTCCTGGCAGACACCGACGGCGTCGTCATGAAGGCCTACGGCGTCGACAGTACCTTCGGCCTCGCCGCCCGCGTCACGATCCTCGTCGACAGCGACGGCACCGTCGCCAAGGTCTGGCGCGACGTCGACCCCGGCGTCCACGCCGACGAGGTGCTCGCCGCCGTCGCCCCCGCCGCGCTGCTGCCGCCGCCGCCCGGCTGACCGACGCCTGCGGCGGCTCTGCACGTCGTCACGCCTCGACACGAGGCGTTCAGGGTGCGAAAGCGCGGTCATGGTCGTCGTCAGCTCGCCTGAACCCACTCCCACGCCGTCGTTCCTCGCCGCCTTTCGCGAGGTGCCAAAGACCGGCGTCATCTTCGTCTCGAGCGAGGCCGAGAAGCGCGGCTACAAGGGCGGCGACCCGAGCTGGTGCAACCTCGGCCAAGGCCAGCCCGAGACGGGTCCGTTGCCCGGCGCTCCCCCGCGCCTTGAGCAGCTGCCGATCTCCGAAGACGCCTACGAGTACGCGCCCGTCGCCGGCCTGAGGGACCTCCGCGCCGCCGTCGCCGACTGGTACAACCGCACCTACCGCAAGGGCTTGCCGTCGCAGTACACGGCAGAGAACGTCGCCATCTGCGGCGGCGGCCGCCTCGCCCTCGCCCGCGCAGTCACCGCCCTCGGCGAGGTCAACCTCGGGCACTTCTTGCCCGACTACACCGCCTACGAAGAGCTGCTCGGGGTGTTTCGGCTGTTCAATCCGATCCCGATCCTCCTCGAGAGCGACCGGCGCTACCACTTCAGCGTCGACGAGCTGCGCAAGGAAATCCTCGGCCGCGGCTTGTCGGGCCTCTTGCTCAGTAACCCCTGTAATCCGACGGGTCGCACCGTCGCCGGCAGCGAGCTCGCGGCTTGGGTTGCGACGTGCCGGGCGCTCGACTGCGCGCTGATCGTCGACGAGTTCTACTCGCACTACATCTGGACCGACCCAGACGGAACCGGCAAGCAGATGGTCTCCGCGGCCGCACACGTCGAAGACGTCGACCGCGACCCCGTCGTCATCATCGACGGCCTGACGAAGAACTGGCGCTACCCGGGCCTGCGCATCAGCTGGACGGTCGGCCCCAAGAAGGTCATCGAGGCCGTGAGCTCCGCGGGCTCCTTCTTGGACGGCGGCGGCTCGCGCCCGGCTCAACAGGCGGCGATCGCCCTGCTCAACGACGACATCGTCACCAAAGAGACCGACGCCATCCACAAGATCTTCGCCAAGAAGCGCGCGTTCTTGCTCGGCGCGCTCGAGTCGCTCGGCGTGCGCGTCGATCTCGCGCCGCAGGGCGGCTTCTACGTCTGGGGCTCGGTCGCCGATCTGCCGAGCGGTCTCGACGACGGCATGAAGCTCTTTCGCGCAGCACTCGAGGAGAAGATCATCGTCGTCCCCGGCGCCTTCTTCGACATCAACCCCGGTCACCGTCGTCAGAACCGCAAGAGCCGCTTCGAGCGTCACGTGCGCTTCTCCTTTGGTCCATCGCTGCCGACGCTGCAGACGGCGATGGAGCGCCTGCAGGGGCTCGTGAGGCAACGGGGGGGCTGAGCCCTGCGTCGTCGCTGTCGACGTCGTCATCGACGCGTCGTCGACGTTGTTCCTTCTTGTGGTGGCGCCGAAGCTGCCGGGGGTGACCTGTGCTCGTCCACGACTTCCTCTACTCCTTCGCCGTCGTCTTGTGCGTCGCGGCCGTGACGACGGTGGTGAGCCAGAAGCTCAAGCAGCCGGTCGTGCTCGGGTACATCTTGGCCGGCCTCGTGGTGGGGCCGCACTTGCCGGTGCCGCTCGTCGCCGACCCGAAGATCGTCAAGGCCCTCTCTGAGCTCGGTGTCATCCTGCTCATGTTCTCGTTGGGGCTCGAGTTTCGGCTCGGCAAGCTCTTAAAGGTGGGCGCGACGGCGGGCGTCACGGCGGTCATTCACTGCTCGTTCATGTTGTGGGCTGGCTTTCAGGTCGGTCAGCTCTTTGGCTGGACGACGATCGAGAGCGTGTTCTGCGGCGCGATCGTCGCCATCTCGTCGACGACGATCGTCGCGAAGGCCTTCGACGACCACAAGATCGACGGGCCCTTGCGCACGCTCGTGCTCGGCGAGCTCATCGTCGAAGACCTCATCGCCATCTTGCTCATGGCTTCGTTGACGGCCCTTGCTTCGAGCTCAGGGCTTGGCGTGTCGCAGATGGCGCTGACGACGGCGCGGCTCGGCGGGTTCTTGTTGGTGGTGATCGTCGTCGGCCTGCTGGTCGTGCCCCGCGCGGTGCGCGCCGTCGTGAAGCTCGGGCGGAGCGAGACGACGCTGGTCGCTGTGATCGGGATCTGCTTCGCGATGGCGCTGCTCGCCGAGAAGTTCGGCTACTCCGTCGCGCTCGGCGCGTTTCTCGGCGGGTCGCTCGTCGCTGAGAGCGGGCACGAGCACGACATCGAGCACCTGTTGCACCCGGTACGCGACGTGTTCGCCGCGACGTTTTTTGTCTCGGTCGGCATGCTCATCGACCCGCGCTTGGTGCAAGACAACCTCGCCGCCGTCATTGTGCTCGTCATCGTTGTCGTCGTTGGCAAGGTCTGCGCCGTCAGCTTCGGCGCGTTTGTCACGGGCGCCGGCGTGCAGGGCTCGGTGCGCGCGGGCATGAGCCTCGGGCAGATCGGCGAGTTCTCGTTCATCATCGCCGGCCTCGGCGCGACCCTCGGCGTGACGGGCAGCTTTCTCTATCCGGTCGCTGTCGCTGTCTCTGCGATCACGACGCTGTTTACGCCGCCGATGGTGCGCTCCGCCGACCACGTCGCCCGCGTCGTCGACCGTCGCTTGCCGCCACGGCTGCAGACCTTCGCCGCGCTCTATGGCTCTTGGATTGAGCAGCTCAAGAGCTCGCGCGCCGAGACAAAGCCGCTCGTGAAGAAGGCCAGGCTCCTCGTGCTCGACGCCGCGGTGCTCGTCGGCCTCGTCGTCGTCACCGCCCTGTTCGCGCGACCCCTCGCGGCAGGCTTGCACAAGACGTTCGGCGTCCCCGAGCACCTCGCCCTCTACGGCCTCGTCGGCGCGTCGGCTGCCGTGTGCCTGACGCTCGTCGCTGGCCTCGTGACGGTCGCCCGCCGCGTCGCCGTGAACCTCGCCGAGCGGGCGATGCCGGTCGCCGTCGACGGGCGCGCTGACTTGCTCACGGTGACGCCGCGGCGGCTCCTCACGGTCACCATCCAGATCGCCGTGCTCGCGCTCGTGGGCATCCCCGTGCTCGCATTCACGGTGCCGTTCTTGCCGACAACGCCATCGGTCGCCGTCATCGTCATCGCGCTTGGCGCCGGCGCGGGGGCGCTGTGGAAGAGCACGCTGTCGCTGCAAGGGCACGTGAAGGCCGGCACGCACGTGCTCATCGAGGCCCTCGCGCGCTCGATGAAGCTCACGCCGGCGCCGCACGCGTCGTCGTCGACATCAGCTGCGGCACAGACTCCAGCGATATCACCAGCAGCGGCGATGGCCGCCGAGGAGGCGCGCCAAGGTGTGCTGCGCTCGATCCTCACGGGCCTCGGCGCGCCGTCGTCGGTGACGCTCAAGGCTGGCGACGACGGCGTCGGCAAGGCGCTCGCCGACCTCGACGTCCACGGCAACACCGACGCGACCGTGCTCATGATCGTGCGCGACGGCCACGGCGTTGAGCCCGAGGACGGCGAGGTGCTCTTGGCCGGCGACCTCATCGCGCTGGCCGGCACGCAGGCGGCGGTCTCTGCCGCGTCGACGCTGCTGACGGGCTCGGCGACGTCGTCGACGCCGCTTGCGCGCTCGACGGGGGCGGCGCTGTCGCTCAGCGAGGTGCAGGCGGCCATCGCCGAGGCCGAGGGGGCGCCGACATGAGGGACGGCGTGAACGATGGTGAGACTCAGCAGTAGCTGGCTAGCTAGATAGGCGAGCGACCTGCTCCGGACGATGGTGCACGAAGCGACAAGCCCAACTAAGCGGCGCCGCTTTCGCCGTTGATTCGGTGGATTAGAGGATCGTGGTGGTCCATCACTCGCAGTCAACTCTCCAGTCGTTGCGGCGCGCCCGCGACGGCATGGGCGTTTCAGTGCGCGATTCAACCTCGCACTTGGGTTTGCCAATCGTTCGGACCTTCGGCGCCGTTGGCGTCAACGAGCGGGGTGCGCTGACGAAACAGAGTCTCGAGGAAGTGGTCGTTACGGTTCGGCTCAGCGTGGAGGTCTGGGATTTGCCGAGCGTTGAGCGTTTTGAGGTGCAGTTCGCGGAGCCAACGTTGGGTTGGTGCTCCTCTCAGCCACCAAGGTGGACCCTATCATCCGCGCATTCGGGTCAAGCCCAAGCGCAATCACACTCCACCTCTATCGACCTGAGCCAGATGTTGCAGTCACGATGGAGAACGTCGTCGTTGATCGCCTGCGATGGTCAGAGACCATTCCACGCGACCTCAGCGTCCTGCAGCAGTTGGGCACTCCGCGCGAGGTGATCATCGGCGATATTCCTGACGAAGGCCTACCACTCATCGAGGAGTATCCCATTTGGCTGATCGCGCAGCGGCCAGACGTGCGGTTCGAGGTGTTCCGCGACGGCGCGCCACTTTAAACGAATGGGGCTGTGACCTGGCGAATCCTGTCCCTTGATGTTTCCCTCGGTTTCACATTGGTTCCGTAGCCCTTCAGAATGCGGAGTCAGCATGCTCGCCGCGCAGGCCAGCTCCGGCGAATGTGCGCGTGATATAATGAGAGGTCATGGCCAGCCTCCCGCCTTACATCGCGGCCCTCGTCGACCGGTTCAAGGTCGGCCTGCACGGCCGCTTCGGTGAGCGGGTCCTACGCGTCACGCTCTTTGGCAGCTACGCGTCGGGCGTCGTCCACGAGCAGAGCGACGTCGACCTCTTCGTCGTGATCGACGGGCTCACGCCGATGGAGCGTATCGAGGTGTATGACCTCGCCGGCGAGCTGTGGGTCGAGACGGGCGTGCGGCTGTCGCCGCTCGCGCGATCGGCGGTGGAGGTCGAAGAGATGCGTCGCCTCGGGCGCGCGCTCATCCGCGACATCGATCGCCACGCCCTCGTCGCGCCCGAGCAGCACACATGACCGCCGAGCAAGCCCGCGCCAACGCCGACCTCGCGCTGAAAAAGGCGCGCGCTGCGCTGACAGCGGCACAGGCGCTGCTGGCGCTGAGCTTGTGGGATGACGCCGTCAGCCGCGCCTACTACGCGGCGTTTCACGCAGCCCAAGCGCTGCTCGTCTCGCGTGGCCTCGAGGCCAGGAGCCACGCGGGGCTCGGCGCGTTGCTGTGGGAGCACTTCGTGCGACCCGGCGTCGTCAGCAAGAGCCTCGGTCGCGACCTCTCGTCGCTGCAGAAGTTCCGCGAGGACGCCGACTATGACCTCAACCAGCGCTTCGACGACGAGAGCGCGCGCGCCGAGGTCGACAAAGCGAGCCGCGTCGTCGCCGAGATCGAGGCGCACCTCCATCAGCCCGACGCCACGGCCTAGCGGGCGAGCGAACGGCGAAAGACACTCCGCTCACTCTGGGCCCTCTGGGCGAGGGGAGCGCGGAGCGCGGGGGTGAGGGTCCTCAGCTGCGCAGCAAGGCCGGCAGCGCCGTGCGGCCGTTGAAGTCGATGTCGAGCGCGTGAGCCAGCGCCGAGTACACGTCGCCCTCGTGCATGAGCGTGCCCGGCGCGGGATCGCCCGTGACGGGGTTGAAGCCGAAGGTGAGGCCCGTGGCGGTGTCGACGCCGCCGTAAGCGCGGCCGCCGCGCAACAGCGGGCTGATGATGACGTTGCCGTTGTTCAAGTGGTGGCCCGAGCCGAACTCGAAGGAGCCGGGCGGGCGCGTCTTGTCGCGGCCGAAGTCGGTCGCGATGTAGACGACGCTGCGGTCCCACATCTTGCCTTGTGAAGGGTCGGCGTCGTCCCAGTCTTGGGCCTTCAACAGCGTGATGAGACCGTCTGTGACCTTCAAGATGCGCGACCACATCGCGTACTGCGTGAGCACGTGGTTTGAGTGCGAGAAGTCGAAGGCGAGGGGCGTGTTTCGCAGTCCGCCGTCGAGCAGGGGGTTAAACGACGGCGCGATCGACATCGCGCAGCTCACCTTGTGGCGGGCGAGCAAGAACGCGAGGGCCGCTTGGGCCTCGAGGGGATCGGTCAAGAGGTCGGGGAAGCGCGCGCGCACGGCGGCGCCGTCGGGCGAGCTGTCGAGGCCGAAGTCATTGAGCGGGATCGCGCCCGGCACGTTGGCGACGGCGGTGAGCTTGGTGATGAGGTCTTGGGCCTCGATCTGCGGCGTGAGCGTTTCGCGCGCCTGCAGGTAGCTCTTCTCCATCGACGCGTCGCGAAAGGTGAAACCGTGGGCGCTTGTGCGATCGAGCGTGCGGCGCGCGCGGCGGGCCCGCTCGAGCAGCGAGCGTGATGGCGCGCCGCGGATGCCGCGAAAGCCGTCGGTGGCGAAGGGGAACAACAGGGCGTCGGCGACGGCGACGGCGCGCGCGCTGTCGGGGACGGAGGGATCGTCGCCGGGCTCGAGGTAGCCCGACTCGCACATGTTCACGTTCGGCAAGAGCAGGCCCTCGCCGTGGCGCATCGCTTGGGCCTCAAGGATGGTCTTACCGCCGTGGACGCCTGCGCCGGTGAGCGAGCGCTTCTGGGCGATGATGTGGTTCACGCTCGTCGACTCTTGCGTCATCACGAGCATGTCGCGGCCGTGTCGCTGCAGAAACGGCAGCAGGTGGCCGTTGACGCTGAAGCCGCCGAGGTTGATCGGCACCGGCGAGTGCACGCAGCGAAAGCCGTTGCTCTCGGCGATGAACCCCGCCGGATAGCTGACGATCGACGAGTTGCCTGGGTCGGTGATCGGCAGAAACGAGTCGATCAGGCTGCCGCCGCCGGCCGCAGCGACGACGAAGAGCAGCTTCTGATCGGCGCTCGCCTGCGCGCGCGCGCGCCGCGACGACACCGTCGACGAGGCGACGGCGGCAGCGCCGAGAGATTGCAGCAGCCGTCGACGATTGAATGAGGGCATCACGCGCTCCATGCCAATCAGTAAAAGAGTCCTTCGACCATCGTGCCGATGGCGAAGCAGGAGGCGATCGCGAAGTCGCGCGGCGGCACCGCGGTCCCCTCGTCGTCGGTGAGCCCGCGCAGCTCGGCGAGCTCGTGGGCCTCGGGGTCTCTCATGAGCAGGCGCCGAAAGAGCGCCGTGATGGTCGCGTCGGCCTCTTCGTCAGAGACGGCGCTCGCGCCGAGGTCGAGCGTCGTGAACACGACGGGCGCTGCGTCGATGTCTTTGGTGACGCGCGCGACGCAGGCCGACAGCACGACGCGCTCGACGGCGATCGGCGTCGTCACCGTCGGAATCGCCAGCGGCTCATACTGCGACTTCACGAACGGGTCGTTGCCGCCGAGCGGCACCTGGTGAACGAAGTCGATGCAGGAGAACTGACCAAGCTCGTTACAGACCTCACCTTTGGCGAGGACGAGCGCCGTCATCAGGTCGCTCTCGAGCGCGCGCTGCCGCTTCCAGGCGACTGCACCCTTGGTGCTGATGGCAAAGGGTGGCGGCGGTAATGGCTCTTCGCCTTCACCTTCACCTTCGCCCTCGCCTTCGCCCTCGCCCTCGCCTTCACCTTCACCTTCACCTTCACCTTCACCTTCGCCCTCAGCGGGCGCGACCGGTTCGGTACACGACGTCGACGTCACCATCGCGCACGAGGCGACGAACGTCAGCAGAGACAATGTGAGGCGGCGCATCAGGGCACCCCGAAGGCGTCAGTGTCGATGAGACGGTGGAGGAGACGTTCGGCGCGGTAGTTGTCGACGGCCGGGTCCATGAAGCCGTCGGCGAGGGCGCTCAGCTCGTCGAGCTCGTCGGGGCGGGGCGCGCGGCCAACGGCGTGGGTCAGAAACATCGACGCCATCGTCTGCGCAAACAGCGGCGAGCTCGCCGCCTGCTGCGCCCAGTCGACGACGCCGCGCGTCTGCACGTTTTGCAGCGGCACGTCGAGGATCATGGCCTCGACCGCCGACGGCTGCCACGACGGGCGGTTCTGACGAAACGCGCCGTTGCCGCCTCCACCGCCGATGCCGTTGTAGTAGGCGAAGGCGTAGGCGAGGGGGTCGAGCGTGCTGTGGCAGTAGACGCAGGTGTCTTGGTCGTCGACGCCTTTGTTGTCGATGTCTTTGGGCTCGCCGTCTGTCGGCAACAGACCTTCAGAGCGAGCGATGTCTTGGCCGAGGTAGGCGCGGTAGGCCTGCGCCGCCGTCGTACGTGGCAGCTCTGAGAACATCGTGTGGACCATCAAGAACCACTGCGTCGTGATCATGCCGGCGCGCTTATCGACCGCCGACGGCTGCCCGCCGACCTGGTCGCCGCCGTTGCCGGGGATGACGCCAGAGACGCGGGCGCCGTCTGGACCCACGTGGTAGGTGGCCGTCAGCAGGTCGCGCGCGTCGCGGTCGTCGCTGAGCGCGTGCACAAACAGGCGGTAGTCCCAGGAGTAGTCGGCGAGCGGAATCACGCCGTCGACGTTGATGGCCTGCAGGGGTCGGATGCGCTTGTCGGCGAGGCGGGCCAGGCCCTCCGTCTGCCAATAGGTCGAGTCGAGACAGGCGTTGAGCGCGTTGTGGCGGGCCTGCGCTTTGTCGGCGGCGGCGGCGAAGGTCTGGCGCTCGTCGTAGGTCGGTGAGCGGCCGCAGTAGGCGATCGTCAGGCGGCGGTAGGCGAAGGCGTCGTCGTAGGTGCCGACGGAAAACGCCGGGTTCTCTGGACCAGACGGCGCGGCGGGGGCGACAAAGAAGCTCTGCGCGTCGCCGGGGCGCGTGCCGAGGACGAGCTCCTCGAGGTTACTGAGGCCGTCGTTGTCGCTGTCTTCGCCTTCGACGGCGGCGAGGGCCGCAGGCAAGACCTCGTCGTAGTCGCCGCTGAGAGCTGACGCGATGGAGCCGCCGTAGGCGTTGAGCTCCGGCGGCGCCGTGTGGCACTGCGTGCACGAGACGACGGCGCCACGGCAGGCGGGCGTGTCTTCGTAGTGGGCGCAGTAGAGGCGCGGTCCGGTCGGGCGCGCGAGGGCGGAGGTGCTCAGGAGCACCAGCGCGATGGGCAAAAGGGTGAGCCGCATGGTGAAAATCAGACACCGCAGCCCGCGCCGACGCAAACGTCAGTCGTCCGATGCCGAGCTCAGGACCCAGAATCTGGACAGAAACCCTCTTCTGTCGGTCCGATCGGAGGTGTCCGGCCGTAGACGAGGGGAGGGCCAGGTGGCGGGGGCCGGCGCCGCAGGGCTGCTAGCCTCGGCCTTATGGGTCTTCCTCCGCAGCTGGTCGCTATCAGCGATCCCGACGCTGAGGAGTCTGCTCGCCTAGACGCCATCACCCGGGCCCGCCAGGTCGTCACAGACGACGAGCGCGAGGCGGTCCTCGACGCGCTCGTCCACGCCCTCAACGAGCCCGAGCTCCGGCGAACCAGATCATGGCGACCATCGGCTACCTCGACCGTTGGTTGTTGGTCGGGGTCCGCCACGGCCTTCTGGCGCGCGCGCCTACCGCGCGGCACGACGCCCAGCTCGATGAGGACCTCGCGTACCATGACCCCGACCTGGGTCAGGTGGTGGATCTGGAAGCGCTCGACGAGCTCATCCCCGCCCTGGCGGACCCGCCGCAGTGGTTGCTCGATCGCGCGACGACGATGCGTGGCGAGCGAATGCGATGATCGCTGCGGCGAGCCGGAGCCGATCTCAGCGCATCAGGCGAGGGCGAGCTTGACGCCGGCCCGGGCGACGACGAGGCGCGTCACGGTGGCAAAGAGCTCGTCGCCGCTGCGCTTGTCCTTCCACGCCGTGCCGTCGAAGCGGAAGTGCCAGGCCTGCCGATCGGCCGCCAGCCACACCTCGCGCACCGGCCGCTGCATGTTGAGCACGTAGGGCAGGCCGCTCGGAAACGACAGCTTGACGACGTCGGCGTCGGGCACGCACTCGATGACATCGGGGTCTTGGGCGTCGACGGCCGCGCGCACGCGCTCGATGGCGGCCTTCGCCATCGACAGAAACGTCACCTCGTCCATCGTGTCGCTCGTCGTCGTCATGCCCCGACCGTTGGCCGGGCAGGCCGATCCGTCAAGGCGCCACAGACCGCCGACGCCGGCGCAGCGCCAACGCGAGCGCCGCCGCCGCGCCCGGCAACGGCAGCCCCATCGACGCGCAGCCCGACTCGCCCGGCGGAGCGTCGGCGCCTAGCGCCCCGTCACACGGCTCGGCTGTTGTGTCGACCTCAGCGTCGCTGAGGGCGCCGTCGCCGTTGTCGTCGACGCCGCTGTCGATGCGCGTGCCGCCGGCGGGGCAGGTGTCGGAGGCGTCGAAGCGCGTCGTCACCATCCGCGCCGTCGTCACCATCGCTGCCGTTGGCGGGCACGACGGCGATCAGGCTCGCCGACCGCTCGCCTCGGGCTCGCAGACAAAGAAGCTCACGTCTTCTTCGCCGCTGTCGAGGACGCCATTGTGGAAGTTGGCGTCGGCGCCGTCGTCGAGGCCGGCGCGCACGAGCACGCCGCCGGCGGCGCAGTTCGGGCCGATCGGTTCGGGCACCTGAACGATGAGCGTGGGAGAGACAATCTCGAAGGCGCCGATGTCGCAGTCGGTCGATGGCCGCGGGTCGTACCGACGCGGCAGTCAAAGGTCCCGATAGGCGCGGCGATGACGGGGACGCGCAGCGCCTGGAGCACCAGCGGCGGTGCGAATGCCCTCGCGCTCGTCCTCATCGAGGTCTTCGGCCGTGTTCACGAGCAAGATGCCGATCTGCATCACGCCGAAGGCGATGGCGGCGACGACGATGTGTGGGCTCGGCCACTGCTGAAAGACGCCGGCGATCATGACCATCGGCCCGACAAACAAGATGCCGACATACGCCGCGAGCTGGAGGAGGCCCCGACTCTTCAGCCGTAGCGGCGGCGCAGTGTAGCCGGCGCCGACGATGACGCCGACGACACCGGCAGGCGCGAGCCACGGGCGATCGAGCGTGAGCGCGAGGTGCACGCCTAAACCTGCGGCGACAAGCGATGACAGCACGATTTGCGCGAGCAGCGAGCGGGCGCCGACCCGGGCGATGGCCTCGGCGAGGTGGGTCTTTCGGTGCAGGTCGAGGTCGCGGTCGAACCAGCAGTTGATCATGTCGCCGACATTGAACAGCAGAAAGAACAAGATGACCGCCTCGAGAAACGCGAGGCTCAGAAACGACGACGGCGAGGCTGCCGCCAACAATGCGGGGATGAACAAGATCGGCAGTTCAGCGCGGAAGAACTCTGGCCGTCGGACGCGCCATGCCGCGCGCAGCGTGGCCCACCAGCGGCGATCTTCGTCGAGAACATTGACGCGATACAGGTGGCGCGGCGCCCCGCTGGCGAACGATCGCCGACCGTGCAGCAGCGCGTGGTTGTCAGCGACGATGTAGTCGCCCTCTTGCCACGGCACCGCCAGCTCCTCAGCGTGCAGTGCCGTCGCCAGCTCGCTCATCAGCTGCGTCGACTCTTCATGGGTCAAGTCGATCGGCTCAACGCTCGGGTTCGCTTCCTCGACGAGCACGCCCACGTCGCCATCGTCGGCCCCGTGGGCACCGACAAAACCTTTCTGGCCCACGCTCTCGGGCACATCGCGGCTCGACGAGGACACTCCGTGCTCGCCGTCTCCGCCGACCACATGCTCAAGGGCCTGAAGCACGCGCGCCTCGACAACTCCCACGGCCAG
>Ga0169931_10009853_pt1 | contig 13705 bp, 9 predicted proteins | sample Kivu_15m_20L_FD_129675 | JGI IMG/M metagenome (GOLD analysis project Ga0169931, IMG submission 129675) | Freshwater microbial communities from Lake Kivu, Western Province, Rwanda to study Microbial Dark Matter (Phase II) - Kivu_15m_20L... | ecosystem: Environmental > Aquatic > Freshwater > Lake ...
GCGTCTGGATCAGTTGGAAATGTTCCGCGGGCAAGGGCCGGTTTGACCGGCTCCCACCCTTAACCCGCCTTGGGCGGTTCATTTCTTTCAAGCCACCGGCTTTGCCGGTGGTCGCTGACTGTGATGGACTGGCTGGCACTGGCCGTGGCACCCCGGTCGTCCGTCACCGTCAGCGTGGCGGTGTAGTTGCCGGCCGTGCTGTAGGTCTTGTTCGCGGAAACGCCGGTCGCCGTCGTGCCGTCGCCGAAATTCCATGCGTAGGCAACGATTGATCCGTCGGAGTCGGACGAACCGGAGCCGCTGAAGCTGGCAACCAGCGGCGCGGTGCCGCTCACCGGCGTGGCAGCGATGACCGCAATCGGAGCTGCATTCGGAACCGTCACCGTGCCGGTGATGGCATACTGTCCCAACGAGCCGTAGTCTGAATAGCCCGTGCCCAAGGGATCACCCAGACCGGTGCCACCCACCGCCAAGTAGTAGGTGCCCGCGTTCAGGGTGCCCGTGAAAGCTGCATTGACGCCGCCGGCCGGGTTGGCCGTGCCCAGCAGGGTCCCGCCGGAATCGCGGAGTTCGGCGATGATGTCCAGATTGGGTCCGGGATTCGCCGCCGCCACGTTCAGCGTGATGGAGGAACTCGCCCCGACCGAGAACCAGTGGACGTCCACGTCGGCCGCAGTTCCGATCACGCCGGAACCGCTCAGGGAACTGCCGCCGGCGAGTTGAGACGCAGTAGCCGGAGTGTCACCATGATCGTCGGCCCGGCCCGGCAATCCGTAAGTGGAGATGATCGCCAAGTCGTTCTCCGTGTTGTTCGCGCCCAGATACTCGCCGCGGCTCCACTGCGACAGGTTCTGGTAATAGCCGACACCCATGATCGGAGCCCAACCCGTCTCGCCGGAACCGTGACCGGAGTAATAGCCCACGCTGGCGGTGCCATCATGGCTCAGGCCGAGGTTGTGGCCCGCCTCGTGGGAGGCGGCTTCGGCAATGTTCTTGGCGGACCAGCCAAGGTTCTCCGGAAACACCAGCGCCGGCTTGTAGTAGTCGCCGACGGCATCAAACACGCCGACGTAGGCGATGCCACCATAGCTGCCCCAATACTGGCTGATCGCGCTGATCAGCACCCGGGTTCCGAACACCGTGTCGGTGCTGCTGCTACGGGTAAGGAGCGCTTCGCTTGTCAGCTCGGTGGTGACATCCACGTCGAAGGGCGCGAAATCCTCCGCCACCCGCTGCCACGTCTCGATGACGACGTTGCGTTCGGCCGTGCTGAACGAGCCCGGATTGCCATCGGTATCGAACGCCGGGGCGACGATGTTTGCGCCCCCGTTATAGTTCGCCGTCCACGCGTTGCCGGACATCGTGTGGCCGTTGAAATCGAGGTAAATCGTTCGGCTCGCCCCGGGACGGCTGTGCAGCGTGAAGGCATTGACGGGATCAATGGCCGAGACGGCGGGCGTGCCCGCCGACACTCCAACCGGGCCGAGCGCCACGGTGGAATCAAGGTAATGCAGGCGACCGGCGGAATCGGCCGTCAAGTCCCGGTCCCGGAGAAACAGCGTCCGCAGTGATGCTGCTTGGAGTCCATGGGCGGCCGCCACCGCGGGAAGATGTTGACCGAGCTCCGCAACGGCAGCCCGCCCGGCGACTGGTCCGCGCAATTTCACCGCGGGAAACCCGTCGGCATCCGCCCCACGTCCGGGACCACCGAGCGCGGAAACGAGCCCGACCGTGAACATGAGCACGCAACCAAGTGCGCGTGGGAACAGGGAGTGGATTGCAATGTGACTCTTCATAGACTTCCGACAGCATTCTTCGGCAGAACGGTCCGGGAAATCGTCAAAAACAAGTAGCGGCCAACCTCCTTCCAAAGCCTCTTCCGGAATTGCCCGGCCGGCTTGGTTGGCCCACGCCCCATTGACCCTCAACCTCCCTTCCCCACCGAATTTGCGATGTTGTCCGATCGCAGATGCACAAGAAGTAACCAGAATCTGTTAACTGTCCATCATTGTCTGGAGTCGAGTTATGGCAATGTGTCCAACCAACAGTCTCCGGACCAACTTTCCCCGCCAGAGCTGGCCTTGGTGGACCCTTGGCTGCCGCACAAAACCCGCAGTCGAGCCTCTTCCGAGTAACAAGGTTTAACTTCGTTCCGCCCGCACCAAGTCACCCCTCCAAACGCGGGGCGATCGGGGCGAAATCGCTGAAGGAGAATTGGCAGCGCACGAACCGGAGAATCTGATTCTTCTGGGCCAAGGTTGCGAGTCTTGGGATACCAATCAGCATTTATCTCCCAACCAGGGCTACTTCCGCTGCGCGCTCCATTCCGTCGTGATGGGATTTCCATCCATCTCTGCCTCGGTCTTTCCGTTCAGCTTGCCGTCCGCCAGCGTGCCGGACATCCGGTAAACCATGGTGCCGCCATCGGCGCGGTCGCGTTTGATGATCCAGCTCACCTTCGCGCCGTCCACCCTGCCGTCCTGAAGGTCCAGGAACTTTCCGGCCTGTTCACCGCGGGCAACCCGTCCGGTCAGGCGGCTGCCCTCCTGCTTGAACATCGCGGGAAAGTTTATCGGGCTGCCGTCCGGTCCCGGGATGGTCAGGACCCAGTCGCCGCTCAAGGTGCTCGCGCCGCCGTCGGAGGCCTGCACCGGCGCGTCTCCCAAAACCGCGGACAACTGCGCCTCGATGGACTCGGCCCAGATTTCGTATCCGCGCTTCGACAGGTGCAGATAATCCGGCATCAGCTCCCGCGGCATGGTGCCGTCGTCGTTGAGGAACCGGTGCCCAAAATCCACCCAGATCACGTTTTGGCCATCGGCGGCCCGCTGGAGCACCTGGTTGATCTGGGCCAGTTTGCCGCGCTGCATGCTGAAGTTCTCGCTGCGCGGAAAGATCGCCAGCAGCAGCACCTTCGTCCCGGGCAGTTTTGCCCGGAGTTTCTCCACTATGGCCCGGACACCGGCCACGATCTGCTCGGGGGTGTTGTCCTCGCCGTTGGAATTGTTGGTGCCGATCATCACCACGGCCGCCTTGGGTTTCAGGCCGGTCAGGTTGCCGTTGTCCAGGCGCCACAGGACGTGCTGCGTGCGGTCGCCGCCGATGCCAAGGTTGATGGCGTTGCGGTGGGCGTAATGTCTGGCCCACACATCCTTCCCCTCCCCTTCCCAGCCTTGGGTAATCGAGTCGCCGATGAAGATCACCTGCGCTTTGGTCCCGAGCGCGGCGACGTTGGTGTTGAACGACGCATGACGGTCCTGCCACCACTTGTCCGGCTTGGCGACCGGCTCAACCGCCGAGTGGGCCCGTGCAAGAATCACGGCCAGTTGAACTCCGAGGGCGGCGGCAAGAATGCGGGGAGACGGCTTCATTGATATTGTGAGCAACAGACTGAGGCGAACCTCGGCGGCGGCAAGTCCGCAGTCGGGATACATCGCGCTGTGGACGAAACTTTGCATCATCGCTCCTTCGCGGCTGTTGGATGGTCGCCGCCGACCCGGGGCGGCTGCGCGGCAGCGCAGACTTACCCCCGGGGGCAGAACTGCCGCTCCGGGTTGGGCTGACCACCGCAACAGCCAGCAACGGTGTTTCCGGCAACGAAGGAAATTTTCGCCCTCGCGCTCCGTCCGCTCACCGAGCTGCCGATCCCCACGGATGGACTGGCCCGAGGTGACGCCGTTTCCTGCCAGGCCTAAAAAAGCAAAAGGCCCGGTGGAATCGGAGTCCACCGGGCTTGGATACGTCAATTTCGCGTCAGCCGATCAGCTTGAGGACTGATTGCGGGGTCTGGTTGGCCTGCGCCAGCATGGCGGTGCCGGCCTGGACCAGGATGTTGTATTTCGCGAAATTGGAACTTTCCTCGGCGACATCCACATCCTTGATGCGGCTGGTGGCCGTGAGGAGGGTGTCTTTCAGCACCGACAACTGTTCGTTGTAGGAGCTGAGCACCGAGATGTTGGCACCGACAGACGCACGGTCGTTGGCCACTGCATCAATGGCTGTCTTGATGTTGGTGAGGGCGGTCGCGGCGTTGCCCAAGGTCGTGAGATCGTCCCCGGAGAGATCATACGCCGTGCCATCCACACCGGTGGTGGTGACCACGTTGCCGTCGCTGTCCGTGGTGACGTCCAGGTCGGTTCCGTCGAAAAGACTGATGCCGTTGAAGTCCTTGCTCGCCAGGTCATTGATATATGCCGCGAGTTTCTGGAACTCGGTGTCGTAGAGACCCCGGTCGGTGTCAGACTTCGTGATGTCCTGGGCCAGCAATGACAATTCACCCATGCGGTCCATCGCCTTGCTGACCTTCTGAAGAAACCCGTCCTGGGTCTGGTTGAACGAAATTGCGTTCCCCAGATTCGACCTCGCCGCCCCGATCCGGGTCACCTGTGAGTCAATGCGCGTGGCAACTGCCAGGCCGGCCGCATCGTCTTCCGGGGACACGATTTTCGAGCCCGTGGAAAGCTTGGATAGCGACTTGCTCAGCATGTTGCTGGCGTCTGACAGCAGACGCGAACTGGTAAGGGCGGAGATGTTTGTATTGATGACCATAACTCAATCCGTGAGTGGCCCCTCTCGGGGCGGTTACTTCTCGCGGCTTCCTTGCCGCGGACGAACTGTTACCGGGGACGTTCGTCGTTCTCCCCGCCGGTTAAACAGGGCAACCAGCAGCCAACTACACACCGCACACATCGGCACGCCGGCCATCGACTTGAGCCCACCGGCGAGGAGGACCGAGGATTTCGGACCGGCGGTGCCCGGCGCTCAAGCGACCGCGAGTTCTGCCGATGCCACTGAGAGCGGTCGCTGGGCGGCCGCGCGGCTACCTGTTGAACTCCCAAGCCACAACCCTCCCCCACGGATTGGCGCAGGCCGACGAGCCCGAAGTGCTCGCCGGCTGGTGGCGCCGGCTGTTTGACAGCTCGGACGAGGCACAGCTCGTCTGCCGGGAAAGCGGCGAGGTGATCCGGCTCAATCGCCGCGCCGCGAGGCTGTTTGACTGCGATCCGTCGGCCGACGGTCCCGAGCTCTGCCTCGCCGACCTCCTGGGCGCCGAGGTCGCCTCGATGCTGGCTCCGAGCCTTTTGGGTGATTCCCCGCTGCCAGAAGTGCGCAGCGACCTGATGCTGCGCCGCGAGGGCAAGCCGGCGCTCCTGGCCGAACTGACCATCGCGCACCTGGGTGACGCCTGCTGTCTTGTGACAGTGCGCGATGTCGGTCGCCGATACCGCATGGAGACGCACGTGCAGCGCCTCGTCACAGCGATGGACTCGACGCCGGACGTGATTTATCTCACGGACACCGACGGCAAGATCACTTTCGTCAATTGCGCTTTCCAGACGACCACGGGCTATTCCATCGAGGAGTCCCTGAACCGGCCCCTGAGTTTCCTCCGCGCCCCGACCGAGGCCGCCCGGATCACCGAATACAGCTCCCGCCTTGCCGTCGGCCTCGAATGGCGCGGTGAACTCACCAACCGCTGCCGCGACGGCCGCACGTATCCGGTCGATGTCACCTTCACGCCGGTCTACACGCCGCGCGGGGAACTGCTCGGACACGCCGGCTACGAACGCGACATCAGCGCCCAGCGGCAACTCCAGCGGGAACTGGAACTCCGGCACGATTTCGTCCGCTCCATCATCAATTCGATAGACGCGGCCATCTACACGCTGGACCGGGACTTCTGCCTCACCGACGTCAACGATGGTTGGCAAAAGATGCCGCCGGTCCACGGCTGGCTGGAACTTTCCGGGGCACCGTTGCCGGGCAAGCCGCTGTTGGACTACGTGCCCAACGAAACCCGCCGCCGGGAACTGCGGGATATCCTCACGGGCGTATTGCGGACCCGCGAGCCGCGCGAACTGCAGGCCACCTCCGAAGACGGCCGCCGCTGGGGCATCAAGATCTCGCCCTGGACCCATGCGGGGCTCGTCAAGGGCCTGACCTACGCGGTCACTGACCAGACCTCGGTTCACCGTCTGCAGGAGCAGCTTTTCCAAAGGCAAAAGATGGAGACGATGGGCTGTCTGGCTGCGGGCGTGGCCCACGACTTCAACAACCTCATCCAGGTCATCCTCGGCAACACCGGCCTCCTGCTGCTGGAAAAGCAGCTCCCTTCGGTCTGGCTGAACGGCCTTGAGCAGATCGATTCCGCCGCCAAGCGGGCGGCTGACATCACGCGCCAGCTGCTGAACTTCACCGGGTCAAAGCCGGAACGCGAGGTCGTGTTCGAGGTCAATCACTTCCTCAAGGATGCGGTGCAGATGGCCAGCCGTTCCATCCATAGTCGGGTGAACCTCGTCGTGGAGCAGGCCCCGCGGGCACTCCACGTCAAGATGGACGCAACCAGGGCGCATCAGCTCGTTCTCAACCTCTGCATCAACGCCCAGGATGCGATGCCCAACGGCGGTGTGCTCACCGTTTCCGCCACGCCCGTGGAACTGACCGCCCAGCAATCGGCCCTCGCCGGCAAGCCTGTAGGCACAAGTTTCGTCCGCTGCAGCATCGCCGACACCGGCACCGGCATCTCTCCCGAGGATTTGGGACGAATATTTGACGCTTTCTTCACGACCAAGGCGCCCGGCAAGGGCACCGGACTGGGGCTTTCCATCGTCCATACGGTGGCGAAGGAGGCCGGTGGCTTCGTGGAAGTCGTCAGCGAGCTCGGCCGAGGCACCACCTTCCATGTCTTCCTGCCCGAGGCTGAGGCTCAGGCAGCCGAGGCCCCCAAGGAAACGCCGAAATCCGCCAAGCGCGGCTGCGGCCGGGTCCTGATTGTGGACGACGAAGAATCCATTCGAACCTTCACGCAGCGTCTGCTGCGCAGCAATGGGTTTGAAACCGCCCTCGCCGACGACGGCGAAAACGCGCTCCGCATGCTCGAAACCGGAGCCTGCAAACCGGACCTGATCCTGACCGACTATCACATGCCCAACATGACGGGTCTGGAACTCATCCGACAGGCCCGACTGCTGAAGCCGGAGCTCAAGTTCGTGCTCGTGTCGGGCTATCTCGACGACGACACGCGGCAGATGGTCGAGTGCGATCTGCGCGCCCGCATCCTCAACAAGCCCTACCAGTTGGAAGAAGCGGTGAATCTCCTTATCGAAATGCTCACTCCGCCGGCGACTCCCGCCTAGGCCGCTTTTCCGCTCCAGGGGCGCAGAGGAACCAACGGTGCGGGAGCGACATACCACACGGCCTCGTGAGCGATACCCCCATCCCGACCTGAGGGCGCAGTGGGTGCAGCTGACAGTGGGATTCGCCCTTGAACCCTGCGAGGTTGACCCGGGCTAACTTTCGGCCTGCCTGCAATTAATTGCCTTCAGGGCGAGATGGAGTCGCTGGTCGCCAAGGAGATGTTTCCGGGCCATTGAACAACGTCATCCGCGCACCTCCAGGCCGACGCCCCGGCCACCGCTCCGCTCGCCATCATCGGCCGAATGACCAATGGGCACACCCCGCATCACGCCGCGTCTCTGCCGATTCCGGGTGAGCATAACCTCAGGGACCTCTGGGCTTCGTTGAGCCTCCACCACCCGCTTGGTCCCGCTCTCCACGGAGCGGGGCAGTTTTCGTAGCTTCGCCCCGCGCCTCAAGCGCCACGTTTCTGCCTTCGCCGCTGCCACGCGAAGACAGCCAGACCGGCGCCGGCGACCGCGGCCCATTCCTCCGGTTCCGGCACCGGAGTGGTGCCTGCGTCCTGGCCGAGGCCAATTCCGGACTCCCCACCCAGGCCACGGGCAGTGAAGCGGATCATACCCGAGATTGTCTCCGAGTCACCGGCGGCAATGAAGTTGGGCGTCAGCTCCTCCACGTCGAACAGCGAGGTGGAGAACCCGCCGGGTGTGGAGTTGAGATAGCTGAAGTTGATCGGCGTCCGGGTGGCCCCGCCGGTCCAGTTCGCCTGGAGTTCAAACTGCACATACGAGCCGGGCGAGCTGCCCACCACACCGGTGATCAGTGGAAAATTCGCATAGCCGAACGCCACCGGGCCGAAGGCACCAACCATGTTCCAAGTGGCGGTGAAGTTGATTGTCACCGTCGCAGCCGAATGGGCCAGCCCTGACGTGTCGAATTGGCTGACCCCGGTGCCGGACGGAACGTTGACCGCAAACAGGTTGGCGGACTCCAGGTGCCACATGCCTGCCGCACCACTCGCCAGCAGCGGAGCCGGGTTTCCAGCGCTCAACTGGGTGATCGGCCCGCCGGCAGGAATAGGGTTGGCGTTGACCGTGGTGATGTTTCCGTCGCCCGGATCAAAGATGAAGCTGGCCCCGCCGCCGCCGAAGACAGGAGCAGCCAGAGCCGGGACGAAACTCACGGCGGCTCCAAGGAGGATCGCGCCGACGAATGAGGATTGCATGTGAGGTTGCAGGAATCGGCTACTCGCCACAGACGATAGCCGAATCCATGCCATTCACAACGTCGCGACGCTCACTTCATGGTAAACTCCCACGGATCGGACCAGCGACTGGCGCTTCCAGGCGCACCGGCTTGCCGCACCCGGACACGATACGTGCGGCCCGGCTGCAGCTTGGCTACCGGCAATTCCACTTTCGCGCCGACGCGCGCGGTCCATTGAGCCTCGATTTCATGCGCCCAAGGCGAACGATCTCCGCCGGCATCAGCCGGTCGGCTCACGTCCGCGAGACGCCATTCACAGTTCGATGCGGTAAGCCCCGACCCGCGCGCGGTAGCCACAACCACGGGGAATCCGGCCTTCACTTCTGCTGGACCCTCCACGGTTGGCGCCGGCGGCGGTCGATAACCCTCGAGCAGCCGGCCGAGGTGAGTTAGCCGCTGTATCACGTAGCGCTTCATGTGCGCGATCATGACGTCGAAGCGTTTGCCAGAATCACCGAAGTAGAACCGCCCTGGATCGCTCTTGCCCGGCGTCACCTGGCGCGACGACATGATCGGGTGATGGTCCCACTTCGCGCGGTCGGCATCGGCCAGTGAAAGACGCTCCCGCCCTTGCCAGATCATCGCCGCATGCTCGTCGATCAGCCGGTCCATCGCGGCCGGGTTGAACAGGAGGTCGACGAGCTCCGCGAGCCTCTCCCGATACGCTTCGCGAAACGGACTTCGGTTCAGGATCTGCGCGAACGGTTCCTCGCCGTCGCCATACATGTGGTCACCCCACGAGAGGTCCACATCCCACGGGACCGTTTGCCAACGTCCAGAAGTGAGGTTGTGGTAGAAGAAGTAGTTCTTGCCGGAGCCGATGTCGTAGTGATGCGCCGCCTCCACCACCGCGCGGTAGGCGTAGTAAGCGTCGAGATTCAGCGTGGTCTGCCACCACGAATCCCCCCCAAAAAGCGGAGCCCGTGTGCGGCCCCCGCCTCGCATCACCGCGGCCATGAATTCCCGCGCGTCGCGGGCGTCCGCCGGCTGACCGGCGACAACGTGCTGGGCGGTCGGCCCGAAACCCTCAATCTTGTAGAGGTTGCCGTCGGGCAGGCCGTGTTCCTTTAGGAAACTCTCCTCAATTTCCTCCACTGCCAGATACAGGCCCCAGAAGTCACCCCGGTATTGATCGGCGGGAGTTTCTTCCGCCTCGCTGATCACGCGGAGGTGAACCCAGTGGGTCCGCGGGGCGGCGGTGCCCGCGAGGTTGAACATCCGGAAGGTCACCGCCTCGAACATGCCCTGCTCCCCGCGCATGCCGTAGTCGCCCTGCTGGATGCAGGCGCCGAGGTTGAGCTTGTCCCACTTGCCGAGATAGCGCCGACCGTAGCCATCGCGCGCGGCGAGGCGGTGGCCGGGGTTGAAGTTGAACTTCCACATGTTCTTGCCCATGGAATGCCGCCAACCGCCGCCCCGGGCCCGGAACTTCACGTGGTCATAAACCACGCCGTCGTAAACGAAGGTGCCGGTGTGCCGGTAGGCGTGGCGCGGATCCTCGGCGTCACCATCCCACCGCGGGCGCCACATGGCCGCCTCGACATCCTGTTTCGCGGCCAGCAGATGGTAAACGGCGACGTTGGTCAGCGTGGCCGCGGGAAACGTCTTCACGGCCCGTGCTTCACCGCTGCCGGCGGGATTCACTGCGCCCTGCCAGTCGGGCACACCGGCATGGACGAAGTAGGCGTAGTTGCCCTGCACATCCTCGGCCGGCGGCAGGAGGACAGCCTTGGAATCTCCGGCGCGGATCCGGTAGCGCATGAGGTTCCGGTGCTGCTGCAGTTGGGCGGGAACTTCCGCCGTGAAGCCACCGTCCGCGGCCGGCTTCAGCGGGAACGGCTTCCAGTCCCGTTCAAACCGCGGGTCGGCCTTGGCCACGTAGTCGCCAGGGTTCACCACCTGGACTTCCAGCACCGGCTTGGGCTTCGCCGGCAAGCCGGCCGCCACGATGATTCGAACAGCTTCGCCCGGACTCGGCTGGGTGGGCTCATGGAGAGCCGCCGCTGGCTTCGCCGCCAACGGGAAAACGCCACCGAGGGCAAGCACCAGGGCCAAAAAACGGCCCATGGCCGGACACCATCGGAAAAACGTGGACAGGTTGGTCGGATGCATCGCGGGCAAGTAACGGTTTCGGACTGTGCCGGCGAGGAATCGTTCGACCGGCGAAAGAATTCCCGCAACAGTTCAAAGTCTCTTCCGCACGCCCCCCTTTCCGGACATGAACTGGCATTACGCACTCAACGGCGAACAACGCGGGCCGGTAACCACCGAGGAACTCGATCAACTGATCGTCGCGGGCATCATCAGCGAGTCCACGCTCGTGTGGCACCAAGGACTGACCGGCTGGCAACCGTTGCGCGAAGCCCGCCCGGCTCCGGCACCATCGGCCACCCCCAGTGCGCCTCCGGTAATCGGTCAGGATTCGCCTTCCCCGGCCGAACCGGCCGCCGACCGGGTCCGTTGCCTTGAATGCGGCGGGCATTTCCCGGAATCCGAAGTCATCCGTTTCGGCCCCACTGCGGTCTGTGCGGGCTGCAAGGTCCGGCATTTGCAGCGACTCGCGGAAGGTGCACCGGCAGCCCGCCTCGGCGGCGGTCGTTCCGGCGCGGAGATCCTTTCCGCCCGGAGCGAAATCAGGATAGGCCATCACTGGGACCGTGCCTGGGCCGCGTTCCGGCAACGGCCGGGCTTGGCCATTGGCAGCACCGTAGTCGGCTATTTCATCATCATGCTCGCATCGGCCATTCCCCTCGTAAGCATGGTGGCTCCAATTCTCATCCAGGGACCGATCCTGGGCGGGTTATTGCTGGTTGCACTGGGCCTGCTGAGGAACCAACCGACCGAACTGGGCACGCTGTTCGACGGATTCCGCCGTGGTTACTGGCAGCTCGTGGTCGCTCAGTTGGTGCAAGGCCTCATCATCGCGGCCTTGGTGGCGCCGTTGGTTATCATCGGCGTTGCCCCGGTGATCGTGGCCTTCGTGAAGGGCCAGTCTTCGGGTGGCACCCCGGTTGCAGCCATCGCCGCCGGCACCATCGCGTGGGCAGTGATCGTTGGCCTCGCGGCCGTCGCCCTCAGCATGCTGGTGGGGGTGCTTTGGATGTTTTCGCTACCCCTGATCGCGGATCGCGGACTCACCTTCTGGCCGGCCATGGAATTCAGCCGAAAGCTCGCCTGGCGAAACTTCGGCCGACTGGTGCTGTTCGTGGTGGTGATCGGCCTGATGAACATCGCGGGCATCCTCGTGTTCTGCCTGGGCGGACTCGTCACCCTGCCGGTCAGCCTCTTGATGCTGGCCAGCGTCTTTGACGAACTGTGCGGCGACCTTGATCCGACCAAACCCTGAATTACCCAGAAACCGCACCGCCGGGCGTGCGATTCAGAGCGGCGAAACCGGGGCCCGGCGTTCCAGGCGGCTGCGCGCCGTGCGGACGCGGGCAATGGCCTCGTCCACGGTCGCACCGGTCGCCGTGAGATGGCCCATCTTGCGGCCCCGCCGGGGTTCGGCCTTGCCGTAGAGGTGCAGCTTCACCAACGGGTCGGCGAGCACCGCCGGCCAGTCGGGCTGCCCGTCGGCGTTGAACCATACGTCGCCAAGCAGGTTGCACATCGCCGTCGGCCGGCGCAGTTCAGTGGAGCCCAATGGAAGTCCGCACACCGCCCGAAGCTGCTGTTCGAACTGGCTCGTGACGCAGCCGTCAATCGTGAGGTGCCCTGAATTGTGGGTCCGCGGCGCAAGTTCGTTGACCATCAACCGCCCGTCGCGGCTCACGAACATCTCCACCGTCAGCAGGCCGACAACATTGAGCGCCTCAAGGATTCCGCGGGCGAGTTCGGCCGCCTGAGGTTCCAGTTCCGGCGCGATTGCCGCCGGTGCCACCGTCACGTCCAAGATGTGGTTCGTGTGCAGGTTCTCGAATACCGGAAAAGCGGCGAACTTGCCGTCGAGCGTCCGCGCGGCCACGACACTGACTTCTTTGGAAAAGTCCACGAAGGACTCGAAGATGCCCTCGGCCCCTTTGAGTCTTGCGAATGCCTCGGGCAATTCCGCCGTCGTCCGGAGCTTCTGCTGGCCTTTGCCGTCGTAGCCGAAGCAGGCCGTCTTGAGCACCGCTGGCAAACCGAGGTCCCGGGCGGCGGCTTCCAAATCGGCCAGCGACCGGATGGGGCGGAAGGGCGTCACGGGAAACCCGTTCCGTTCGAGGAATGACTTTTCGCGTAACCGGTGCTGGGTGATGTGCAGCACCTCGCCGTCGGGCCGCACGGGCACGATCTCCGCGCAAGCCCGGCTGGTAGCGCTCGGCACATTCTCAAACTCGAAGGTGACCACGCTCACCCCGCGCGCAAAGTCGCGGACCCGGTCGAGATCCTCGTAGGGGGCCACGAACTCCACGTCGCCGACCTGCCCTGCCGGTGTATCCGAATCCGGCGAATAGATGTGCACACGGTAGCCCAGACGCCGCGCCGCGATGGTGAACATGCGGCCCAGCTGTCCGCTGCCCAGCACGCCAAGCGTTGCCCCGGGTAGAATGGGTCCTGCTGCCATTGAACGACTCGACCCTAGCCAGCCACCCGCCCCGGCTGCAATGGCCACGTCGGTTCGGCGGGAGTGCCCTAACTGGGAAAGCGGTTGCAGGCGTCGCCGTGCCAGACCAATCTCCCGCCGCCGGCAAGATCCCCCGCTGGCATTCGGATTTCCCCACCATGACACCGAAATCCCGGAAACGTGCCTCTCCCCGCGCCGCCGAGTCCCAACCGACCCGGCACGCGCCAACCTTGGTTGGTCCGAAGGCGTTGGTTCCCAAGCAGCCCGCCAAAGCAGCCCGCAAGTCATCACCCACTGCGGCCCTGGAACCGATTCCGGCTCCGCCCCCTGCGGCAGGGCCCGCGAAGCGCCCGGCTCCGGCGAAGCTCGTCCGCCCCGCGTCCGCTCCGAAAACCAACTCCTCGGCCAAAGCTGCCGCGACCGGGAAACCCGCCGCCAGCAAACCAGCGGCCGCTGCCCCCCGGGTCGAGGAACCCCAAATCACCACGACCGCGTCCGCCAACCCAGCCACCAACGCGCCGAGCATCGCTCGAACGGCTGCGGCAACCGCACCTCCAATCAAGGTTCCTGCGGCGACGACGACGCCGACACCGAGCGCGCCAGTTGCGGCAAAGTCTCCGGTGGCCAAAACGAAGGCAAAGTCCGCTTCGCCGGGAAAGAGGCCCCGGAAAGTGAAGCCCACAGTCCCTGTGGCAGGTCTCGCGGCGACAAATCCCATGGTCTCACCGGCCCCGCCCGCGACGATCCCAGCCATCC
>Ga0169931_10009854_pt1 | contig 13703 bp, 11 predicted proteins | sample Kivu_15m_20L_FD_129675 | JGI IMG/M metagenome (GOLD analysis project Ga0169931, IMG submission 129675) | Freshwater microbial communities from Lake Kivu, Western Province, Rwanda to study Microbial Dark Matter (Phase II) - Kivu_15m_20L... | ecosystem: Environmental > Aquatic > Freshwater > Lake...
CAATGGATACACCTACACAGGCCCATCTGGCCCCGACTTTCTACATTGACAGTGATCATGCCGATGTGATCCGTTTCGCGATGAATGCCATTGGCGATGCCACCACCGACAGCGAGAAGGCAGCACGCTTGTATCTGGCCGTGCGCGATTCACTGTGGTACGACCCGTACGATATCAAACTGCGCCCGTCAGAGATGACCGCCAGCGCTGTGATAGGGCGCGGACGCGGCTATTGTGGGGAAAAAGCCACAGTGCTGGCGGCTGTGGCACGTGCGGTGGGCATTCCGGCCCGATTGGAGTTCGCTGATGTGCGCAACCACATCTCGAGCCCGCGGCTGGTGGAGCATCTGCGCAGCGATGTGTTCGCATTCCACGGCCTCACACAATTATTCGTGGATGGCCGTTGGCTGAAGGCCACGCCTGCATTCAACAAGGAGTTATGTGCCAAGTTCAATGTGGCCCCGCTCGCATTCGATGGTACTCAGGATAGCGTTTTCCAAGAGTTTGACGGTGGCGCCAAGTTCATGGAATACCTGTACGGCCACGGCACTTTTGACGACCTGCCACGCGAGTATTTCATCGGGGTGATGATCAGGCATTACCCGCACCTTTTCCCGCCTGAGGTGATGCGTGTGCTGCTTTGGGACTATATGCGGCCGTGAAAGACCTCGGGTTCATTCGAAATTGAGCTCCACACCCGATGACATGGTGAGGTCGCTCCGCACCTCAATCTGATAGCTCTTGTTGCCATCTGTGATGGTCATGGTCACTGTACTGGGCGGTATGGTGCCCAGGTTATGAGCGTGGAGGAACAAGAAACAGCGTCTGTAACCGGTACCATCGAAGCTCAGGAACTTCTTGCCTTCCGTAAGCGCATGGTCGGCCAATATCAGCTTATCGTCTACATACAAAGAGATCACATCGCCATCGATCACCTGAGCATCCCACACGGCTATCTCCACTTTCGGTTTCATGAAATAAAGACGGTGATCGGTGCGCACGGGTGGCACCCTTCGTCCAAGGAAACGCTCGGGCAGGATGCTCAATTTCCGTCCGGTCGAGTCAATGGTACTTGCCACCGCGGCATGGTGCACAGGCTGCCTGTTCTCTTGCACGGCTGGCCTGTTGGTCGGGGCCGGGACACTCTGCACAGGCCGTTGATCCACAGGTCTTGCAGCTTCTTTGACCGGCTCCTTGGCTGGTTCGGGCTTGGCCACAGGTTTTGAGGCCGGCTCAGCCTGTTTCTGCGCAACAGGCTCTGCCACCGGCTTCTGTGGCTCGGTCAACACTGGCTTATCAGCCTCCTTCAATGGTGCTTTCTCCTCTTTTTTCGGTTCAGATGCAGGAACAGGTGCGGGCTGTGGGGTGGTCACAGCAACATCCTTCTGCTGTGGCGGTGCCTGCACTACTGTCGCTTGCACAGGTTCCACCTTGGCAGGGGCCGGTTGCGCTACAGGTGCCTGGGCAACGGCTGCGGGCTTCGGTGCTTCGGCTTTCGGTTCTTCGTAAGTTATCACCTCGATCTTCTGCTCGGGGCTCGGTTCCTGAGGCCGTTTCTTTCCCTTCTCATCCACCAAAGGAGCATCGGTTATCTTCCAGAGTTTGATGCTGCGGTCCATGCTGCCGCTCAGCAACATGGTCGGGTTGGCGCAGATGTCGAAATCGAGTACGGTGCCCTGATCGCTCGATTGGTCGAGGGCGATGGTGCGCTTCTCGAGGTCCCACATGTTGAACCGTGCGGCATGGTCGCCCGTGACGATATACCGTTGATCCTTGGTGAAATCGAGATTGCTGAACTTGCGGTTGCCGCTACCGCTGCGGAACGAGGTGCGCAGGATCATGGTGTTCGGATCGCGCATGTCCACGCGGGCGTTCTCGCACCATGTGATCACACGGCTGCCATCGGCCGAGTACTGTATGGCATTGATCACGCAGTCGCCCGTGTTGAATTCCTTGATCACTTTGCCTGTAGACGGGTCGAATAGCAACAGCAGTTTACCGGCACCTAACATCAGTCTGGCCCCATCGGGCGACAGCTGTGCGCAACGCATCGGTTCGGTGCGATCGGTATAGACCACCTCGCTCTGCTTGCCGATGGTGCGCATGAAAAGGCGCTGATCATGGCCTGCGTAGTAGATACGCGCATTGTCGTCAGTGAGCAAGGCGAAGCGCACTTGCACCTGGCCGTTGGCATCGGGCGGATTGAAAGCCTTGTCAATGGCTTTGCTGGTAGTGAGGTCCCACACTATCACCTGACCGTCATCGGCACCGCTCACCAGATAGCGGCCGTCCTTGCTGAAACGCAGATCGGCCACACTGGCCATGTGTCCGCGCAGATCTTTGAGCATGGCACCGGTGGCCACGTCCCACAGATAGATCTCGCCTCGGGTGCCACCACTTGCAAATCGTTTGGCATCGGGGCTGAACACCACTTTGCGGATGCCGAACTGGTGGCCCGTGAATGAGCGCACAAACTCAAGGCGCAGATCCTGAGCGCGCCCATTAAGCGCTACCCACGATGCCACGAGAAACATCAGCAGATGCCGTGCAAACCTCAAATCGGTACAGTAATGGTTTTTCCCCTGCACAATAATACAACCTTGTGAGAATGAGGGGAAATGAATCAACCAAATGATGATCCTACGACTAATAATGAAGGAATGCGAGGAAACACGGGCGAATCAGCACCCTGATCCGACCTTGATCCATCTGTTCATGAGAACGACTGACTTGATCAAGAATAGATGGACCAAGGGATCCAGGCCGATTCAGAGGTTGGCGAGCAGCCCTTATTTACGGAAGACCCTGCGTGCCATGATCTCGGTTCCGATGGTGCCGAGAATCACAACGGTAATGCTGCTGAGCGGCATCAGCACCGCGGCCACCAAAGGCGACACGAGGCCTTGAACTGCGAGTATGATACCCGTGGTGTTGTAGAGGAAGGAAGTGATGAATCCCGCACGTACCACTTTCAGCGAGAGGCGAGAGAAACGCAACAACCTCGGCAAAGTGTGCAATCGGTCAGCTTCGAGAATGGCATCGCAGGCAGGTGTGAACTGGGCCAGATCATCGACCACGCTGATGCCCACATCGCTCTGACGCAGAGCACCGCTGTCGTTGAGGCCATCGCCCAACATGAGCACCTTGCAGCCCTGGTTCTGTAAGGCTTGGATGCGGTCGCGTTTCTCGAATGGGCTCTGCCCGAAATGCATCTGACCGACCGGGAAAAGATGCTCGAAACGGCTGCGCTCGGTGTCGCGGTCGCCCGAGAGCAGGTGTACGGGCATGGTGATGCTCACCTGCCTCACTGCATCCTCTACCCCATGCCGCAGCGGTTTGCTGATGGCGAAATATCCGCGCACAAGGCCGTCCACTTCCGCATAAACGCGGGTGGTGCCATCGGCTTTCGGGGCATTATCACCCAAAAGCCATGGTCCCGACCCCAAACGGAGCCGCGTTGCCCCTACTCTACCGCTTATTCCCTGACCTATCGACTCAACAAATCCGAGTACCTCTTTGGGTTGATGCATAGATGCTTGCGTCTTGCACCAACGCGCCACAGCCCTGCTCAACGGATGAGCGCTCTGAGCTGCCAGGTCAGCGAACAAGGACTCGGCCGCATCGGGCAGGTCACCAATAAAAGTCACCTCGGCCCCGTCTGACTCAGTGAGTGTGCCGGTCTTATCGAACACGGCCGTGTCCACCTCGGCCATGCGTTCGACCGAGGCGGTGTCGCGCATGTGGAGGCCGTTGCGGCTCAGTATGCGCATGGCGCTGCCCAATGCGAACGGTATGGTGATGGCCAACCCGCACGGACAGGCTATGATGAGGACCGAAGTGACCACATCGAACACCCGGGTGGGGTCAATGAATGACCAGGCCACTCCGGCCACCACAGCGACAGTTATTATGTACAGGGTGAATCTGCGGGCCACACCGTCCATGATAGTGCCCACGCGGCCCATGGCGTCTTTGCGCTGATCGCTCCGTTCCCAGAGCTGCGTGAGGTAGCTCTGAGTGACCGAGGTGCGCAGCCTTATGCGGATGGCACCGCCCACTTGCCGCCCCCCGGCAAATAGCTGCTCGCCCTTGCGCTTGCCCACAGGGTCGGCCTCGCCAGTCACGAAACTGTAATCGATAGAGGCTGACTCGCTCACCAGTTCAGCATCGGCCGGAATGATGGCATTGGAACGGATGATCACCTCATCGCCTGCGCGCAGGTCGGCAAGCATCACCGGTTCCTGTACCCCTCCGCTCACACGGTTAAAAGCCATTGGGAAATACGACTTATAATCGCGATCGAACGAGAGGGCGCGATATGTGCGCTCTTGGAACCAACGGCCTACAAGGAGGAAGAAGATTAGCCCGGCCAGCGAATCCATGAAACCGACCCCAGTGCCGCTCAGGATCTCATAGGCACTGCGACCGAACAGCACCACGATGCCAAGGGCCAAGGGAACATCGATGTTCAATGCTCTATACCTCAGCGCAGACCAGGCCGACCGCAGATAGATCATGGCCGAATAGAAGAACACGGGTAGGCCAAGAAGCAGATTGAGCAGGTTGAAGAAATATTGATACTGCGCTTCTACCACACGATGCCCGCTCAGGTACTCCGGGAAGCTGAGCAACATGATGTTGCCGAAACAGAACCCTGCCACTCCTAGTCTATAAAGCAGGTCGCGGTCTTCTTTTGCTGGGGCGGAAGTTTCAAGGTCCTTGAGCGAGAGGTCGGGCGGATAGCCTATCCTATCGAGCAAAGTAGCGAGGGCCGAGAGCGGTAACTGACCTATACGGAATGTGACCGTAGCTTCTTTGCGTACGAAGTTGACATTGGTGGCAAGCACCGCAGAATCAAGGCGTGGAAGATTCTCTAGCAGGTAGATGCACGAACTGCAATGAATGGCCGGGATGCGCATGACCAGTCGGGCAATGCCACCTTCATCAAATGCCAGAAGACGCTTGCGCACCTCTTCAAGATCGAGGAATGAGTACCGGCCCGGATCGCTCCGGTGGTCCATCTTTCGGCCAGGACGGTCGTTCAACGAGTAGAACTCGCCCAGTCCGCTATCGCTCAGCAACTCATGCACGGTGGCGCAGCCCTCGCAGCAAAAAGTGTGACCACTCCGCTTAAGGGTGGTCTCAGCGCACGGGTCGCCACAATGGAAACAGGAAGTCGCCCCTTTCACCTCGGCCATGATGGTGGCAAATATTCCGTTGTGACATAACCGACCTATTGACTCACATCAGCCCGATTCCTGACTTGGCCCCATCCTATGGACATTTGTGCCATGAGTCGTGGGGTGAGGTTTATGCTGGTAAGCACGTTCGCATTCTCGCTCATGCAACTGTGTGTCAAGTATCTGCCGCATATCCCCACGCCCGAGCTCATCCTCTTCCGTTCGGTCATCTCGTTGGTTCTCAGTCTGGCGTTCCTTCTTCAGAATGGGATCAGTCCGCTCGGCAACGACCGCAAGGGCCTTTTCATGCGCGGTTTCTTCGGAATGATGGCACTCACGCTGTTCTTCTTGACGCTACAGAACATGCCCATGGCCACGGCCGTCACATTACAATACCTCTCACCCATCTTCACCTCGGTCATTGCTGTGTTCTTTTTGAAAGAACGTATCCGTCACATCCAGTGGGTGTTCTACATATTGGCCTTTGTGGGTGTGCTGCTCATCAAAGGTTTTGACGAACGAGTCACACTTCCCTATCTCTTGGCGGGAATCGGTTCGGCCATGTTCGCAGGTGTGGCCTACAATTTCATCCGCAGGGCGCGCAACACCGACCATCCAGTGGTAGTTGTGCTCTATTTCCCTTTGGTGGCTATCCCAGTGATGGCCGTGGCCACGTGGTTCATGTGGGTGACACCCAGCCTATGGGATTGGCCCGTCATCATCCTCCTCGGCATATTCACCCAGATAGGTCAGGTGTACATGACCAAGGCCCTGCAGGCCGAGAAAGCCAACATCGTCACCAGCCTTAAATACCTTGGTGCTGTTTATGCCCTGCTATACGGCTACTTCCTGTTCGGAGAGAGTTACGGCCTCGTGGCACTCATCGGCTTCGGGCTGGTCATTGCAGGGGTTGTGGGAAATGTGATGCGGGGCGGGAGTTGACCCCGCCTGAAATGAGATTCACAGCCTGCTTACTTCCGATTTGAGTATAAAAAAAGCGGTGCCGTCAAAAACTGTTAGGGTTTTAATAGCTAAGGTGATGGACATCCAATTAGAGGGTGCGTAATGGCAAGCATGGGCCGATGCTCATTCAGGTGGGCCCATCAGGCTTATCCACAGCCTTGTATATAAAATGTGAAAAGAATCTGGAACATGGTGCCGTTGGGTAATGCAATTGCCCCGACTTTCACCATTCCATGCGATTGAACATCGTGGTTCCATACATCCTGTTCATGGCGATGCCCGGTGGCCTCTGCGCGCAGGAGCGCCTCATGGACCGCCCAGATGCGGAGCGCCATGCCTACGTAGATGAGGAGTCGCGTACTGTCCTCGGCTTGAGCCCGGACACGGATGATGGTCTTGTGCTGCTCACGTTGCTCAAGCCTTTCCAATGCCCCTGTGTGCTGCAGGTGACCGATATGGACGGCAGCTCGGTGTACCTCGAGGATGTCGATCTTGGTCAGGACGAGACCTATCCCATAGAGCTTCCATTATCGGGCCACCGCTACATCCTCACGTTACGCAGCCCCAGCGAACGGGCCACGGCCATCGTCATGCGCCAATGAGTCTTTCGAGTTCCGAATTTTTGGCTTTTTAGGTTCCTTTTCATCGGCCCATTTTTCTCAACATTGCAGCCGCATTGGTGTTGCTCTCTATCATCAACCTAAAAAGACACGACACATGACACGCGTTGCTATAAACGGATTCGGGCGCATTGGGCGCATCACCATGCGGGCCCTGTTGCAACGGCCCGGTATTGAAGTGGTGGCCATCAATGACCTCACCGATGTGCCTACGCTGCGCCATCTGTTCCGCTACGATTCGGTACATGGCCGATTCAACGGCACCTGCGAGATAGCCGATGGGGGCCTGAGCTTCAATGGCCGCCCTGTGAAAGTCTTCGCAGAGAAGGACCCCTCCAATCTGCCTTGGGCCGCACTGGGTGTAGATGTGGTGATTGAGAGCACAGGCCACTTCCTTACCCGCGAATCGACCAAGGCTCACCTGCGGGCCGGAGCTAAAAAAGTGGTGATCTCGGCCCCTGCCAAGGACCTCGACATCCCATCGGTTGTTTTGGGGGTGAATGACGATAAGGTGGATCTGACCGACAGCATGATCAGCAACGCATCGTGCACCACCAACTGTGCCGCGCCCATGGTAAAAGTGCTTGATGAGGCTTTCGGGGTGGAACGGGCGTTCGTTTCAACCGTTCATGCCTACACGGGCGACCAGCGTTTGCACGACTCGCCACACAAGGACCTGCGTAGGTCGCGCGCAGCCGCTCAGAGCATCGTACCCACCACCACGGGTGCTGCAAAGGCACTTGGACCCATATTCCCGCATCTGAAAACCAGTTTAGGTGGAGCGGGAATACGTGTGCCGGTCATAGACGGGTCGCTGACCGATATAACCTGCATGGTGTCAAAGCCTGTCACGGAAGCTGCGGTGATAGAGGCTTTCCGCGCGGCCGCCCTTGGACCCCTTAGCGGAATACTCGAATTCACTGAAGACGAATTGGTGAGTGTCGACATCATTGGCAATCCTCACTCGTGCGTGTTCGATGCCAAGCTCACTTCGGTCATAGGGCCGATGGTGAAGGTGGTGGGTTGGTACGACAACGAATTCGGCTACTCGAATCGCTTGGCCGACCTGATAGTGCTGCTGCGTGACCGCGGATTGGTCTAACTGACCTCGGGTATCTTCTCCAATCGTAGCTCGGCCCCGTCCCATACAGCGCAGTGCGGGTCGCGGAACCATGCTCCCATGTTGATGTAGCGTGAGCGGTCGCCAACTGGCATGTCGAGCACCAGATGCCGATGGCCGAAGATGAACGCATCGTAATGCTCTTTGGCCAATACCTCAACGCAGTATCGGTAGAGCCACTCGCCTTCGGTGCCTTGGAAAACCTCGTCAGCCGCCATATTGGCCTCGCGGCTGCGGCCGCTCCAGAAACGCGCCAGACCGATACCGATATCGGGGTGCAGCCATCCGAACAGCCAAATACAAACCGGGTTTGCGAACACCCGCTTGATGAACTTGTAGCCGTGGTCGCCCGGACCGAGCCCATCGCCATGGCCGACAAGGACTTTAAGCGCTCCGAGTGTGAGCGGCAGGTTGCCGCGGTGCATGGTGGCGCCCAGCTCCTCCTCGAAATACCGGAACATCCACATATCGTGGTTGCCAGTGAAAATATGGAGAGCCACCCCTGAATCGGCCAGTTCGGCCAACTTGCCCTGTATGCGCACAAAACCCTTGGGCACTGCCGAGCGGTACTCGTACCAGAAATCGAACAGGTCGCCCACGATGTATAAAACTGCAGCATCGGCCTTGATGCTGTCAAGCCAGCGTGCGGCCCGCTCTTCGCGTCTGCGCGAAGTGGCAGCATCGGGCACGCCTAGATGCAGATCGGAGATGAAATAGATCTTGTCTCGGGCCAATGGACAGGTGCGTTGCGCAGCGCGAAGATGCGAAGTGTGCGGCCGAGGTCAGTATGCAGGGCAGTCGTCAGGGTGATTGCTCTTCAATCCACCCTTCTTTCTCAACTTGAACCGCTTGCGTTTCCCTTTGCACTTAGGGTCTTTGAAAAGGCTCACTTTCAGGTTGAAGTAGATATTGAACCCGTACACATCGATAGGAATGAGGAACGGAATGATGTTGTCGCTTCCTATGATAAGGCTGTAGAAACGGAATGCCAGACCCACCTGAGGGTAACGGTAGTCGTATAGCGATATGGGCAGTGATGCCTCCACCCATTTAATCTCATAACGCGGGGTGATGGAAATGAGACTGCGCCTCATTCCGGTCTGATGGGCCGACATCTTGAAACCCTGCACGTAGGTCAGGTTGGCGTATACATTGTGCCCGAAATTGTAGTCGAACTGCAACGAGGCGGCCGTGGGCAACCACCAGCTGAAAGAGGGCGAGGCCAGTCCTGCACTCTGGTTTGAAGGGAAGCGGGAATTTATGGTGCCATCGAGTGCATACACCCCATCGAACGGAAAATCCTCGTAATCCTGCCAAATCGTAGGGGCATTATCGAACCTGCGGTAAATGCTCTGTGTGCTGTAGTTGATCTGACCGAAATCGATGAGCGAGAGCCCGATCCGGTAGCGATAATCCACCTGCTTGCATTTGTTCATCGGGTCGAACGGCACGTAGCGCGACCCTACCGGTTCTTTCAATCGCTTATACGTTACGCCAATATCAAATGCCCAGCCGTGGCCAGCTACTCCGGGCTCGGCAAGCGCGTACTCTGCCGAGAAATTGTCGATACGCCAGTTGAAAGTGTCGAGCACGTTGTATTGGAACCTGTCGGCCTGCAGGCTGGCGTGCGCGGCTCCCATCAGGTACTTGGCAGTGATGCCGACATTCCACATACTACGCCTTTTGAGGTGTACAATGGTGCCGTAGCTCAACCCGAATTCGCCCCAGGCATTGGTATACACGCCAAAATCACGGTTATCGTAGGTGATGCCGCGCTGTGGTCGGTAACTAAGTCCCTCGAAAATATGTTTAGCTACCGGCTCGGGCGCATGTTCGGCAGTAGCGAACACCCGGGCAGCCGTGCTCAGACCAAAGGCGTGACGGCCCCAGCGCAAAGTGGCCGATGGCCCATCGACCCTCAGATTCACTGTGGCATCCTTGAGCGACCCATCAAGGTTGTCGCGTATGTCGGGCATCTGGGCCGCGGGCACATTGGTCCAGAAATAGAAATCATCCTTTGAATAATAGACGTAGTTGTTCCAGACAAAAAGGTCGAGACCGATGATGTTCACATCGAGCCAGACTTTGTCATCGACCATGGACGAAGGATTGAGCGGGACGCCCAATGTGCCGGCATAGTTGCTATTGGTCACACCCACACGCTCCTGTGCGCTTGCAGCAAGTGTCAATAGAAACATTACGATTGAAAGGCTTCCCCCGTGCCTCATATAAAGGGCGAAGTTACCTTTTAGGCCACAGCACCACTTGTGCAGAATGTTGCACGTGATGTGCGATTTGATGTCAGCGCAATACGGCTGGCCGGAACATCAGCTATTGCTGCCCTCAACGTATGCCTTGAAATTTCCGAGAATTGATTGCCACCCGGCCCGTTGCATCTCGGCCGAATTCTGATCCTCGGCCTCGAAAACCTCCGTTACAGTGGTCAGCCCGTTCGCCTCAGTGAAGGTGACCCACACTCTGCGATCATCGCCCAGATTGATGACAAGGCTCCGTTCAGGTTCAACTGATTCGTAAGATCCTTCAAAATCGAAACTGAACGAGCCATCCTTAGCAGCCATGGTGTAGCTGAAACGGCCGCCCACCCTGAGATCATTGCTTGCCTTTGGGCAATGCCAAGTATCAATAGCGAAGTTCCAGTTGACGATGTGCCGCGGGTCGGTCCAGTGTTCCCAAACGGTCGGCAGGTCAGCTTTTACATCAATGCCGATGGTGATCTTGAGTTTGCCCATGTTGTTAGATGAATAGGTCCATTGTCAGATGATCTCGAAGTACCGTTTCAGCTCCCAATCGGTCACAACCTTACTGAACTGGCGCCATTCCCACTCGCGGGTCTGACAGAAGTGTTCTACGAAACGCTCACCGAACAGCTCTTTAGCCACATCGGAGTTCTTCATGGCCTGAGTGGCATCCCACAGATTGCGCGGAAGGATACCGGCCCCTTGATCACGGTAACCGCTGCCACTGGTCTCCGGCACATCGAGGGTCAGGCCTTTGGCGATGCCATACAACCCGGCCGCCAGGCAGGCCGACATGGCGAGGTATGGATTGGTGTCGCTTCCAACCACGCGGGTCTCGAGCCTGCATGCGCTCGAACTTCCAGGCAGAGCACGTAGCGCCACAGTGCGGTTGTCAACAGCCCAGGTAAGGGTTGTAGGAGCCCACGCCCCTTCAACCAGACGCTTGTAGCTGTTTATTGTCGGTGCCACCATGGGCAGCATGTGAGGAAGGCAGTACAGTTGGCCAGCCATATAGCTCTCCATGATGCGGCTCATGCCATGGCGGCCCTTAGGGTCGTGGAAAAGATTGTTGTTGCCGTCCTCGTCCCACAGGCTCTGGTGCACGTGGCCGCTGCAACCGGGTAGGTCGGCCCTGAACTTGGCCATGAATGTTGGCATGATGCCATGCATATGGCCCAGCTCCTTGATTGATGTCTTGAACAGCGTGGCACGGTCAGCTGCATCGAGCACATCGGCATAGTATATGGCGGCTTCGAGCACTCCAGGTCCTGTTTCGGTATGGAGACCTTCAACAGGCACATCAAAAGCCTCCAACTGATCGAAGATGTCGTTGAAGAACTCCTTGTTCTGCGAAGCACGCAGAATGCTGTAACCGAACATCCCCGGGCTGAGCGGAAGCGGACTGTCAAATCCCTCCTGATGCAGGCTGTGGCTGTTCTCGCGGAAATTGAACCACTCGAATTCCTGCGAGAATATGGCTCTGAAACCCATGTCCTCGGCCCGCTGACGAACGGTGCGCAAAAGGGTACGCGGGCACACATAAAGCCCTTTTCCATCGCGGTCTCTGAAATCGGCCAGGACAAACGGAATCCCACCATCCCACGGCACAAAACGTAACGTGTTGAGGTCTACTCGAGCCAAAGCATCGGGATAGCCCGTATGCCAACCGGTGTAAGTGGTGTTGTCGTAAGCCACATCAGAGCTGTCCCACCCGAACACCACATCGCAGAAACCGAACCCTCTCTCGGCCACACTTATGAACTTGTCCTTGCGGATGTACTTGCCACGCAGCACACCGTCAATGTCAGTAGCTGCCACTTTCACTTTCAGATGTTCGCTGTTGCGTATCTGATTCACAATGTGCTGCAGGTCTTGATTGGTCTGGGCCATGGTATTGCGTGTATGGGTGCAAGGTTAACGACATACAGGCTTTGTGCGCTTGCCGCTGCGCAGCGGTTTGCATAACATCGTACTCAGATTCTGAACACATATGGATGCACGCATAGCCTCTCCTTTATTGTTCTCCATTCTATTCGCTAACACTGGTTGCAACGAATGGGACGATCGATTTGACAAGGAGTTCGAATGCTCTCCGGAATTCGCGGCGCTCGACACGACCGAGAATCTGAGCGTGATAGCGTTCGGGTCGTGCGGAAGGCAGGACGACCCACAACCGATCCTTGCCGATGCCGCCCAAAGTGGGGCCGATCTGTTCGTGTTCCTTGGAGACAATGTGTATATAGACTCAGAAGATTGCGAGGTATTCTTTGATGAGTATTCCAAGCTGGCCTGCAAGGACGAATTCGCGCAGTTGGTGGGCACCATACCCACCCAAGCAGTGTGGGACGACCATGATTATGGCAAGAGCGATGCAGGTATGGAATACCCCATGCGCGATGTGAGCAAGGACGTTTTCGTGCGTTTCTGGCGAGAGCCCGATCACAGCCAACGGTTGGCGCATCCTGGCATCTACCACAGCCTGATCATAGGCGATCCCGACCATCGGGTGCAGCTCATCCTCTTAGATATGCGCACATTCCGAAGCCCACTCACGGAGGGTAGCGACAGCTACATGGCCAATTGGGATCCTGCCAAGACCTTCCTCGGTGCTATTCAGTGGGCATGGTTCAAAGAGCAGTTGAATGTTCCGGCCAAGATCAGGATCATTGCATCGAGCACCCAGTTCGGGATACAGCACAACGGATGGGAGGCTTGGGCCAATTTCCCGGAGGAGCAGAGGCGCATGGCGGCAGCAATTGTCGAGGCACAGGCCGATGGAGTGGTGTTCCTCAGTGGCGATGTGCACTATTCCGAGCTCAGCCGCCAGCAGATAGGCCAATGCTACCCGCTCTATGACTGCACCGCCAGCGGATTCACCGATATCGATGACCCTGCACCCAACATGTATCGCATAGGTGAGCCCGTCACTGAGTACAACTTCGGAAAACTGACCATCGATTGGGATGCCACGCCCATCAGCCTCACCTACTCAATTCACGGGCTGGGCGGCACCACCGTTTACAGCCACACTTTCGGGCTAGACGAGATCTCTTTCTGACCCAGGACTCATACACCGAACACCCCGTCACGCATGGTCAGGGTGCGGTCGGCCATGGCTGCAAGTGCCTGGTTGTGGGTCACTATCACGAAGGTCTGGCCCAGTCGGTCGCGGAGCGTGAAGAAGAGTGAGTGCAAGGCTGCGGCATGCTCGCTATCGAGATTGCCACTGGGCTCATCGGCCAGCACCACGGCCGGATTATTGACCAAGGCCCGCGCAACAGCCACACGTTGCTGTTCGCCACCCGAAAGCTGACTGGGTTTGTGCTGTGCGCGGTCAGTCAGATTCAGCAGACCCAGCAGTTCCATGGCCTTGGCCTCCGCCTCTTTGCGGTCCGTGCCGGCTATGAAAGCGGGCATGCAGATATTCTCAATGGCCGTGAACTCGGGCAACAGATGGTGGAACTGGAACACGAAACCCACCTGCCTGTTGCGGAATGCCGAGAGGGCGCGGTCGTCAAGTCTTGTCACATCGGTGCCGCCAATCAGCAATGTGCCAGAATCG
>Ga0169931_10009856_pt1 | contig 13701 bp, 9 predicted proteins | sample Kivu_15m_20L_FD_129675 | JGI IMG/M metagenome (GOLD analysis project Ga0169931, IMG submission 129675) | Freshwater microbial communities from Lake Kivu, Western Province, Rwanda to study Microbial Dark Matter (Phase II) - Kivu_15m_20L... | ecosystem: Environmental > Aquatic > Freshwater > Lake ...
CGCCTGGGGAAGATCGTATCTGGCGGCCTGCGACCCCGACGCACGACGCCTGGGACTACTGCTGGCCGCCTTGCTGGAGCGCCTGCGGCGCGTCGGCGGCGCGGCCCCGTCTCCCGACGACGAGCCGTTGCTCAACGTGGTGGCAGGCTACGGCGAGGGCCTTTTCCGCTGCCTTGCGTTTCCCCGCGCCGCCCACCGTCCGGCCTGCTTTCACCGCGAAGAACCCGAGCGGATCGCCGTCAGCCCCGCGGCGCTGGAGATGGCTGGCCTGCTGGTCGCGGCGGACCCCGCCCATCTGGGCCGGCTGGACGCGACGGCGGTCCGAGCGATCTACGCCGAGGTGTCGCTGCCGGTCGGCATGTGGGCGCCGCTGCTGGGCGACTGGCTGGAGTGAGCGCCTGGCGGCCCGCGCCGAGGTCGTCGGCCCGTTCGGAACGCGTTGCGGCTACCGGCCGACCGCGGCGGCGAAGCCGACCAGCCACCGCTGCATCAAGCTGAGCTCGGCCCGTTCGCGAAGCACCGCGCGGGCCAGGTCCGGACGGTCGGTAATCAGATTGTCGACGCCGCGGCTGAGCATGCGCATCATCGAGGCGCGGTCGTTCAGCGTCCACGCGGCGACTTCCTTGCCGCGGCGATGGGCTTGCTGGACGAAGGCGGCGGTCGCCAGCGCGTCGCGGACGGCCAGAAAGTCGACCTCGACGCGCGTCAGGTCGCCCACCGCCACCGCCGTCAACAGTCCCGTCCGCCACGTCGGCCGGAGTCGTTGGAATCGGTCGAGCAGCGACCGCTCGAGGGACATGACGGCCACGCGTCCCGCCATGTCGTGCTTCTCCACCAGCGCCGCCACCCGCTCTTCCAGACGCTGGTTGTGTCCGTAGTCCTTCAGTTCGATGTTGACCTTCACGCGTCCGCGGGACAACTGCAAGACCTCGTCGAGCGTGGCGATGCGCTCCCCGGCGAACCGCGCATCGCGATGGCTGCCGACGTCGATCCCCCGCATCTCCGCCAGCGTTGCCTCCCAGACCTTCAGCGGACTCCCGCCGATCCGCTGGAAATCGCTGTCGTGCATCACGACCACTTCGCCATCGGCCGACTCCTGCACGTCGACTTCGATCCAGTCGGTTCCCGCCTCCATCGCCAGCCTGATGGCCGCCAGCGTGTTCTCCGGGGCGGCCGCTCCGCCTCCTCGATGCGCCGTGACGACCGGGCCGTCGTCGACCTCGACTCCGGCCAACGACAGGGCCCCTAACGCGGTCGATGCAACCAGCAGCACCGCCGACGCCGCGAATTTTCGTCGGAGGCTCCACGACGCCAGTCGCCGCGCGTGCCGAGCGAACGGTCCGGGGGCCGAGGCCTCGCCGACGAACGCCGCACGAGGCCGCCTCGCAAACAGCTGCCACAAAAGGGTCGCCAGAACGACGTTGCCAGCCAGGTTCGCAAACGTCTGCAACGCCGCATGGACCACCAGCAGAATTCCCGCCGCCAGCGCCACGAGGGCCATCGACGTCAACGAATCGGCGGCCCAACGGCACAGCGCGAGCAGCGCCGAAGTCAGCAAACCGGCGGCGGCCGCCGCCGCCCCGAGCCAGCCCGCCAGCCACAGCACGATCTCCCGCTCGCGGCCCGCGGTCTCGACGCAACTCCGCGCGAGCGCCTCGCCGGGGGTCAGATGCTCGGTCAACAGCAGGGGCAGGCTGAAAGCGCGGGCCGACGCCCAGCGTCCGACCCGCCGCACCGCCGCCGCGGCAAGCACGACGCCGACCATGACGGCCGCCACGAATTCCGGAGGGCGTTCCGCGAGATAGTAGTTGACGTCGTATCGAGACAACAGCGTCCAGGCGACCAGCGCCGCCGCCGCGGCAAAGGGAAGCAAACGCAGCACCGCGCCCCCCAGCAACCGTGCGGCCAGGGAGATCGCCGCCCCGCACCGGGGCAGGCACAGTCGCACGGCGTCGCTGCTGCGAAGCGCCACGCCCGACTCGTCAGCCCACAGCACGACCGTCAGGGCAAGCAGTTCCCAGACCAGCGCCCCGCAGACCAAGGCGCCGACCACGGCGAAGCAGACCATTCCGACGGGAGTCAGCGCGAAGAAAAATATGTCGGCGTCGGCCAGCGCGTCGCGTCCCGACGCGACGAGAAAGCCCCGCAGGGCCAGACCGGTCAGCGGCGTCGCCACGGCGAGCACCAGCAATTTGACCGTCAGATCGGCCAGTGCCAGCCGCCAACCGCAGCGCCGCAGCGTCGCGGCAAGGTCTCGCACCATGAGCACGCGCTCCCTCCCGACAAAACGCCTTGCCCGTACGGTCCGACCGTCTCCGTTGAAAACGTCTGCCAGGCGTTTTTCCAGCTCGCGTTCCGCTCGACGCGGCTTGCCGCACGAGCCCGTTCCCGCGCTCGCGTCGTCGTCGCCTCCCGCGACGCCCCGGTCCGTCGTGTTCAACGGTCCGCTAGCGGGGCGGAGGATGGACCGCGAGGACGGCCGCGAGCCGATCCCTGACTTCCGGTAACGCACGAGCCAGATTCCGGGTTTCCAGCGGATCGACTTCGTAATCGTACAGTTCGTACTCCGCCGGCTCCTCGGCATCGACGGTCGAGCGCCACTCCACGAGCCGGTAGCGGTCGGTGCGAATCGCCCGCCCCAGCCGCTTGCCGCGCGGGTAGCAGTGGAACGCGTGGTCGCGGACGACGGCCGCCGGGTCTTTGAGCAAGGAGACCAGGCTCTTGCCGTCCCGAGGCTGCGGCCCGTCGGGAGCCGGCAGACCGGCAAGCTCGGCCAGCGTGGGGTAGAGATCGACCGACTCGACCAGCGCCAGGGTGCTGCTGCCACGCGTCGTCGTCCCCGGCGCGACGATCGCCAGCGGGATGCGGTTCGCCTCCTCGTAGTTGGTGTGCTTGGTCCAGGCTCCATGGTCGCCTAAATGGAAGCCGTGATCGCCCCACAGCACGACGATCGTCGTCGCCTCCAGTTCCAACCGGGCGAGTTCGTCAAGGACTTTGCCGATCTGGGCGTCGACGTAGCTGACTGAAGCGAAATAGCCATGGATCAACGTCCTTTTCAACGACGCGTCGAGCGGCGGCTCGAGCGGCGCCGGCTCGTACTGGCTCAACTCGCCCAACGTCTTGCCGGCGTATGCGGGAGCGTCGACGGGAGGCTGCTCCCACGCCGGCTGGGGCAACTCGGCCGGATCGTACAGGTCCCAGTACCTGGCAGGCGCGCAGAACGGCAGGTGCGGTTTGACGAAACCGAGCGCCAGAAAAAACGGTTCCTGCCGCTCACGCGCCGCGCGGAGTCGACGAATTCCCTCCGCCGCGATTCGTCCATCGGCGTAGGCTTCGTCCGCCACATCGGCGCGCTCCCACGCGGGACCGCGAGGAAGACTGGCGACGCGATCGAGCGCCTGGTTGCTGAAGTAGGCTTCCTCGCGCGTCAGACCGCCGCGCGAATTGCCGGGGATTGCGTAGCCCACGGCCCGTTCGGCTTGGAACGGCACGCTCCAGGATTCGGGATCCCCGGCGTTGCCGTGTCCGATATGAAAGACCTTGCCGACCCCCTCGGCGCGGTAGCCGTGTCGCCGAAAGTACTGCGGCAGCGTCACGGCGTCCGGAAACCGTCGGCGAAAATTCAGCTCCAGGGAATAGATGCCCAGGCTTGTCGGTCGAGCGCCGACCAACAGGCTGTTCCGCGACGGCGCACACAAGGCCTGATTGCAATACGCGCGATCGAACCGCATGCCGCGACGGGCCAGCCGATCCATGTGGGGCGTGCGGGCCCAATCGGCTCCGTAGCAGCCCAGCGCAGGCTTCAGGTCGTCGACCAGCAGCAACAGCACGTTGGGCCGCGGGGGGGGTACGGCGACCTCCTCGGCCGCCAGGCACGGCCACGCCGTCCAGCATGCCGCCGCGACAAGTGCCGCTCCGGCCAGCCGCCGCGCGGATCTCCCGACTCCGCAATTGCCCGGGAGCCTTCGACGCATCGGCAGCGTGCACGGCATGGATTGAAAACCTCGGCCGAAGACCGCTGGCACGCCCGCGACGACGCCGGCGCTCTTGCGAGCACGACGCGACGGCGTCGCCTCCGCTGTCAGGAAACCTACCGGCTTTTCGACCCGCGGTCCACCGACCCCGGACTTGCGGCGTCCCTGCCCCAGGTCCCTTGACGGCGCCGCCCCGTTACAATGCCGTCCCGCCGCGCCGCTTTCCTCTCTTGGGTCGGCGCGGCTCATGAGCGGCCGCTCGTGTCGCGCCTCCGGCTTGTGCCGACGGGAGGAGCGGCGGCCGAATTCATCGACTGCGCAACCGCCGCTTGGAGACCGCACCGCCATGAACCGTCGACTGACCGCCGCGGCGGCGAGCCGCTACGGACTCGTCGCGACAACGCTCTGTCTCGCGACTGCCGCTGGCGGCGCCGAGCCGACAGCGCCGCCGCCGAACATCGTGCTGTTCTACGCCGACGATCTCGGCTACGGCGACCTCGGCTGCTACAACCCGCGATCGAAGATTCCGACCCCCGTGCTCGACCGGCTCGCCGCCGAAGGCCTGCGGTTCACCGACGGACACTCGTCCTCGTCGATCTGTTCGCCTAGTCGCTATGCCTTGCTCACCGGCTGCTACCACTGGCGCAAATTCCACCACATCGTCGACGCCTTTGGCCCTTCGCACTTCGCTCCGGAGCGGCTGACGCTCCCGGAAATGCTGCGGCAACGCGGGTACCAGACGGCTTGCATCGGCAAGTGGCATTTGGGTTGGGACTGGGAAGCCCTGAAGCGCGCCGACGCCCGACCCGAGCGGATCCTGGAACAGGGCCGCGAACGCCTCGTCTGGGGGCACGAAGATTTCGACTGGTCGCTGCCGGTGCAAAACGGTCCTTGCGACCACGGATTCGACGATTACTTCGGCGACGACGTGATCAATTTCCCGCCCTACGCGTGGATCGAAAACAAGCGACTGATCGAACCGCCGGACGGTCCGCTCAAGCTCGCTGGGAACCCCCAGGAGGGCGCGTGGGAAGCACGGCCGGGACCGGCTCGGAGCACGTGGAACTTTTCGGAGAATCTGCCGACGCTCACCCGGAAGGCGGTCGACTACGTCGCGCGCCGCCAGCACCAAAACCGGCCGTTTTTCCTGTACTTTCCGCTCCCCTCGCCCCACGCGCCGATCGTGCCGGCCCGGGAGTTCGACGGCAGGTCCCAGGCCGGACCCTACGGCGATTACGCGGTGCAGACCGACTGGGCGTGCGGTCAGGTGCTCGCCGCCCTGGAGGCGGCCGGCCACGCGGAGCGGACGCTGGTGATCTTCACCGCCGACAACGGCCCCGAGAGGTACGCCTATCGCCGCGAGGTGCAATTCGGCCACTGGTCGGCGGAGCCGCTGCGCGGCCTCAAGAGAGACCTTTACGAAGGGGGGCACCGCGTCCCCTTCCTGCTGCGATGGCCCGGACGCCTGGCCCCCGCAACGCAGTGCGACGCACTCGTGTCGCAGATCGACGTGATGGCCACTCTCGCGGCCGTGGTCGGCTACGAACTCCCGAGCGACGCGGCCGAAGACTCCGTCAATCTACTGCCGCTCCTGCAGGGCTCGGGGCGAGGCAGAACGACCCTGGTGCACAACACCTATTCCGAAAAGTACGCCCTGCGGGAAGACTCCTGGGTGCTCATCGACGCCGAAGACGGCTACCACAGCCCGCGCGACGCCGACTGGGACCGCCTCCGCGGATACGGCGACGACGGATCTCCCGCCAGGCAGCTGTTCGACTTGGCGACCGACATCGGAGAGCGGCGAAATGTCATCGACCAGCATCCGCAGAGGGCCGCGCGCATGCGAGAGACGCTCGCCGCGCTCCGCGCGCACCGGGGGTCGACGCCGCCACTTTCGGCGAGCCAAACCCCCTAGCGAATCGTCAGGATCCCGCGACGCCAACAAGCTCTCCGCACGCAGCACGCGCGTCGGCCTGCACGGTTGCAGCCGCTGGAGCCAGCTCGGCGGGCAGTGACCGCTGCCGGCGCTGCCGCCTCCGCGGATCAATTCAGCGGCTTGACGTTCTCGGCGCGCGGACCCTTGGGGCCGCGGCCCTCGGTGTACTCGACCTTTTGGCCTTCGCGAAGGCTGTCGAAGTCGCCGCTGACAACGGCCGAGCTGTGGAAGAACAGGTCGCCACGTTCTCCCTGAATGAACCCGAAGCCTTTGTCGGTGATTTTCTTGATCGTTCCCTGGGGCATGTGCCAAACTCTCCTTGTGCGCAACTCACTTCAACGTAACGTAACGTAACGGGCCCTCGGCCCTCGAGGACTGCATCGGGCGAAAGCATCAGGCGCCGAGCACCCCGACCGCCGAGCGCTCGCCGCCCGACGTCGGCCGATGCTCGGCTCGCCCGTACTTTCCGGGACGCGCCGGGCCAACGCCTCTCGAGGGAGCCGACGCGGGTCGACCTCGCCTGAGCCATCCGGCAGGATCGCCCACGGACGCGTGACTTCGGCGCCGCGACAGCAGCCCCCCAAAGCTATCCGCACCCGTGGCGAGAGTCTAGCAGCTTTTGGGGAAAAGGGGGAATCCCGGTGGAATCGGACGCGTCGCCTGTCTCTCGCGAGGCCGCGGCAGGTCGCCGGGCGAGCGACTCGGCGGTCCGCCGAGTCGCGCTCTCCTCCTCGTTGCCGCGAGGGCTAAAAAAACCCCTCGCGGTGGGGGTTTTTAAGTCGATTCGTCCGACGGTCGCGCTGGCGCGCGACTTCGCTCGCCGCCGATCCGCTTCGTCGCCGGGAGGAGCAGGCTTTTCGGGTCCATGGAGCCACAGCCGCCCACAGGGCCGCCAAGACCCTCGGCGCGCGAAGCCGCCTCTCCTGGTAGAGAAACTCTCGCCGGATTCGTCACGCGACGTTATCGTTTCGGGGGTATGGCCGTCCCGTCGAAGGCGGAGGCGGTCGCCGCGCCGCGAACCCTGAGGCTTTCGATGCCCGCTGCACGCCGATTCCGCCGACCTGTGTTCCGACCGTTCCCGATGCGTGGATCGGGGGGGGCGGCTGCCGACCCGTTGGCGGCCGGTCGCTGGGCGTTCCTGCGGCGGATGGGGGCGGTCGCCGTGGCGGTGGGGGCTCTCGGCGGGCGACCGCCGGCCGCTGCGGCCCAGGGCCCGAACGTGCGCGGCTACGCGACGATTCCCGATCCGCTGCTGCTGCTGCTCCGCGAACCGGCCGTGCACCAGGAGTTGCGGCTGACGGACGCCCAGCGCAGCCAACTCCTGACTTGGAACGCTCAGTGCGACCCGACGTTGCTGGCGGCTCGGGGCTGGGACCAGGAACGATCGGCAGCCGAGGTGCAGAAGATTCTGGTCGCCAGCCGACAGCGGCTCGAAGCGTCGCTCACCGCCGACCAACGAACGCGGCTCGACCAATTGGCGTCGCGCGTGCGGGGGATTTCGTGCGTGCTCGCGCCGACGGCAGTCCAACGCCTGCAACTGAGCGACGCCCAGCGGGAGGCGTGTGCGGCGGCCGTGGCCGAGGCTGACGCCGGACTGGCCGAGTTGCGCGAGCGGATGAACGGCGGCGAGCTCGACTCCCGCGAGGCGGAAAGCGCGTCCCGCGCGCTGCAGGAAAAGCAGCAGCGGACGATCCTGGAGACGCTTACCGAAGACCAGCGCCGGCGGTTCGCCGAGCTGATCGGTCCCGTATTCGACCTGGGCCGTCTGGGCCGCGTGTCGTTCAAGGCGCCGTCCGTGGCGGCGGAGGGCCCGTGGATCAACTCCGCGCCCCTTGACGCCGAAGCGTTGCGGGGGAAGGTCGTGGCGGTCCACTTCTGGGCCTTCGGCTGCGCGAATTGCATCGAAAACTATCCGTGGCTTCGCCAGTGGCAGCGGCAGTTCGCCGATCGCGACTTCGTGCTGATCGGCATCCACGCTCCCGAGACGGAGGCGGAGCGGAGCATCGAGAGTCTCCGCGCCGCCGTGAGGAATGAGCAGCTGGAGTTTCCCATCGTCGTCGACAACGAACGACGGCTCTGGGAGACGTGGGGCAACACGATCTGGCCGGCGGTCTACCTGATCGACAAGCACGGAAGCATCCGGTACTGGTGGTACGGCGAACTCAATTGGCGCAACGCGGGGGGCCAGACGCTGATGGCCGCCAAGATCGCCGAACTTCTCGAAGAACCGGTCGCGGCGGAAAACGCAGCCCAGTCGGCCGCTCCGCAAGCCGCGAGCCTCGAGTGAACCGCGGGCCAGGGCGGCCCTCGCCGGAACGCCCGGCCTTCAGCCGCGGCTCGCGGCCCGGTCTGCCGACGGGCCGGTGCGATCGCGTTGCCCGGCGCCGCATCCTGTGCGAGCCATCGCGCGCTCGCGGCTGCCGGGCCTGCTGTTGCGAGCTCAGGGGGACGGCTAGAATCGGCGTGAAGGGGGCTGGCTGGCAAGTGGCCTGAGTGCCGGTCGGCAGCGGCGCGGCGGGTCGTCGCCCGGTCGTCGGCAGGCGCTGCCGACGCGGCTGGAACTTGACGGAGAGCACGGCAATGCATCGGCTTCTCGACATGCTGGCGGTCGGCGGCGTGGCGGCGTGCGGCGTGGCACTTGCGGCCCGGGGGGCGACCGCCGTCGCGGAAGAGCCGATCCCCGAACAGACGCTGGCCGCGATTCGCGAGGCGTTGCCCTCCGCAGCGCCGGCGGCAGTCCAACGCCCGCGGAAAGCGCTGGTGTTCACCAAGACCAACGGCTTCCGCCACGATTCGATCCCGGTGGCCGTCCAGGCGTTGACGCTGCTCGGTGCGCAGACGGGGGCCTACCAGGCGGTGCACTCGGAGGACGATGCGCTGTTTGAGCCCGAGACGCTCGAGCAGTTCGATGCGGTTTTCATGATCAATACGACCGGAGAGGTCTTCCGACCGAGGGAGTTGCCCGCAGAGCCCGCCCAACGCGAGGCCGCCTTGCGACGCGAACAGCAGCTGCAGCAGGCGCTCGTCGATTTCGTCGAGGGAGGCAAGGGGTTGGCTGGCGTCCACTCGGCGACCGACACCTACCGCGACTGGAAGGCGTACAACGACATGATGGGAGGAGCCTTCGTCAGTCACCCGTGGCACGAAAAAACGCCGATTCGCCTGCTCGACAAGGACCACCCGCTGAACCGGGTCTTCGGCGGTCAAGGATTCACGATCGTCGACGAGATTTACCAGTTCCGCGACGACACGGCCGACCGAGCCGAGCGTCGGATGCTCCTGAGCCTGGCGCCCGATTGGGAGGGCCTGTCCCGCGGCAATCGCCAGGACGGCTTCTATCCGATCAGCTGGATCGACGTCTGCGGCGCGGGACGGATCTTCTACTGCTCGCTCGGGCATCGCGAAGAAATTTTCGCCAACCCGATCGTGCTGGAGCACTACCTGGCCGGATTCCAATTCGCCCTTGGCGACCTGGCGGCGGAGGCGGAGCCGATCGACGCGGCCGGCAGTCCGTGAGCGCCCGTCTGCCGACAGGGGGCCTCGGGCCCCCGGCAGCTTCGCCGCTGCGACGCCCCGTGAGCCTGCACTGTCCGCCTCCGGCGGAACGCGCAGCGAGAACTTCCTGTATCCCGCGGTCGACTCCTGCCGGCGCGTCGCCCGCCGAGTCGTTTGAACGCCGATGGAAGGAGAGCCCCCGTGGCCCGGCCGCTGAGTAAAATCGCCCCCGATTGGTGGGATTACACCACGCTGGACGAAGCGATCCTGGCTGACGCCGCGCGGCTGACGCCTCAGGACATGGAAGGCATGTCGCGCGAAGGTTTTCGGGTGGTGATGTACGACACGCTCGAGGATTTTTACCTGGCCGAGGCGCTGGAGTACGTGCGCGCCTGGCAGCGTTCGACGCCCGACAATCCGGCGGGGATTTGCGGCCCGATCGGCCCGACCGAGCAGTTGCCGCTGGTCGCGCGGCTGGTAAACGAGTTGGAAATCGACGTCCGCGACGCCCACTTCTGGGGCATGGACGAATGGGTCGACGCCCACGGCCATCCGGTTCCGCTCGACCATCCGCTGAGCTTCGCCCGCGCTGACCGCGAACTCTGCTTCGACCGGATCCATCCCCGGCTCCGCATGCCCGACTCCCACCTCCGCTTTCCGATCGACCTGGAGGCCTATTCGGCGAGCTACGACTCCATCCGCTGCGTGCTGATGCAAGGGGGGCAGGGCGAGGTGAAGCACTGGGCCTTCAACGACCCGCCCCGCCGCACGGGCAAATACCTCCACGAGCCGCCCCATCCCGAGGAATACGGGGCGCTGCGGACCCGCGTCACCGACCTGCACCCGATGACAATCATCCAGAACGCCCGCACCTCCGGGGGAGGCCAGGTGGCTCTGGTGCCGACGCAGGCGGCGACGGTAGGTCCCTATGAAACCTGGAAGGCCGAGAAGGTGTCGATCTGGCAAGCGGGGGTCCACGACAACCCGTTCGGGATGCGGCTCACCACGCTGATGATTTCCCACCGCTTCGTCGACGCCAGCGTGCCCATGTCGCTGCTCGGCAACCACCCCGACGTGCAGTTCAATTTCTACCGCGGCGGACTGGGGACGGTGGCGACGGAAATGCACTGATTGCCGGCCGAAGGAATTCGCCTCCCGACGCGGCCTTTCCCACGCATGCTCGGCCTCGGCCCCTGCGACGCGCAGCGTGCTGGCGACCTCGACGGGGCCCGGAGGCGGCCGCTACGGCGCGGCCTTGGCGGCAGATCGCTCCCAGACCAGCACCGCCGCTTCGCCCGGAGGCAGGGCGATTTCGTAAGCGCCGCCCGTCAGCGGCTGCTCGACGCCGGGATGGCTGGCATCGGCGACGGCGCCGTCCGGGGCCAGCGCGATCCGCACCGACTGCGGGGCTGCGTAATCGCGATTGACGACCATCAGCAGGTCGCGCGGTCCGGCGGCGAATTCCGCGACGATCGCCCCGGCGGCCGCTTCGACGCCCCTCACCGGCCAACGGGGGACGTACGCGGCGGTTCCGGCAGGCAACTCGGCCCCGACGTGGGCCGCGCGCCGCCATTGGGCCGCCGCCAGCAGCGGAGCCAGTTCGGCGATACGGCGATTGGTTTGCTTCACAAGATCGTAGGTCGCCGTGCGTCGGCCGTCGTGCCCGATCGGACCGTCATGAAAATTCCACGTGCCCGGCTCGGGCGTCCAGTAGGTGAAATACTGGATCACTCGGGCCCCATGCGCGAGGTTGCTCAAGGCCTGCAGTTTAAGGTGCCCCAGCTCAGGCTGCGGATACGGGTCGTGAGCGACGGAGAGGACGAACGCCCAGAGCGGCCGTTGGCTCCTTTGGGCAGCGTCGGCGACGATGCGCAGGTTGTCGTAGTAGTTTGCCCGCAGGCCTTTGAACGTGATGGGGTAGTGATCGAACGAGAGCATTTGCACCGGCACTTCGCTGAGAAACCGCGCGACGTACTCCTCGTAGGACGAAGCTCCCAATTGCTCGCTCGACGCGTACGAGGGAAACAGGTTGACGTACCGCAGCGGCCGCGGGTCGGCCGCCTCCAATCGGGCCGCCCAGCGGGCGAGTTCGGCAAACTGCCGCGCGCCGGGCTCGTCGGCGAGGTTGTAGCCCGCCAGGGCCGGATGGGCGTGCAGCCGCCGTGCCGCCTCGAGCGGATCGCGGGTCAGCTCGGGGCAGGCCAGAATGAGTCGCACGCCGGTTTGCTGGGCGACGTCCAGCGCGCGGCTTGCCGCCTCGAGATCGGGAAAGTGCCCCAAGCTCAGGGTGAAGCCCGCATCGGCCAGCTCGCGATACCGCTCGAGCGTCGTCTCGTCGCTGGGCGGGCCTTGCCAGGCAAGAATCGGGATGCTTTCCGCGGGCGTCTCCGGCAGAGCGGCCTCGCCCCAGGTCTCGGCCGCCATCAGGGCCGCGGCCATCGCGACGGCCCGAGACGCTCGTCGCGGCCACCGTCGTTGCAGTCGGTTCGCCGTCATGAGTCTGGTACTCCTTGTCCCGGCCGGATCCGCCTGTCGACACGCGTCGCGAGAGGTCGGCTGCCCGCGCGGTACGGCCTTCGGGGGGCAATTCCTGCGGACCTGCGCGGCCGCTCAGGTCGATTCTACTCTCCCGCCGGCCGCGGGGTCGGGGCTCCGCTTCGAAGGACCGCCACCCCGCAGGCCGAGGCCGTGCGGGCGCGCCGGCCCGGCGACGGACGTCGGGCCGCGACGATGGTCGCGGACCTCGGCGCGATGCGGGCGACGACGCTCGTTGCATCGTCCCGCAGGGCCTATTAAGCTGGCGGCGCGGCGCCGCCGCAGGCCGCCCTGCTCACCCCGGAAAGAAATCGCCCCATGACTCCTCCCGGATCCCTGAACCGACGCGGCCTGCTCGCCGGCGCCGCATCGGCCGCCGGCGTGCACCTGCTTTCCTCGGCCGCCGCGCCGATTTCGGCCGCCGAGGCTTCCGCGGCCGGCGCGAGCGAAGCGATCGTGCTTCCTCCCGAGGATCGGCGGATCCTGCTGTCGTGCAAGCTGACGATGATCGCCAGGGAGCGCGACGGCCAGCCGCTGGGACTGGCCGACCGCCTGCGGCTGGCGCGCGACGCGGGTTTCGACGGCGTCGACCTCGACGAGGCCGGTTCGATCACGCCGCAGGCGGCGCGCGAGGCGGTGCGGCAGTCGGGCGTGTTCGTGCACAACGCCATCAACCACGCCCACTGGCAGGTGCGGCTGACGAGTCCCGAAGCCGAACAGCGGCGGCAAGCCCGCGAGAACCTGGCCCACTGCATGCGGGTGGCCCATGCGGCGGGAGGCAACGGCGTGCTGATCGTCGTGGGCCGCGGCGACGACGGTCCGCCGGAGGAGATCGAGGCTCGTTGCCGGGGCGAACTCGAGGCGTTGCTGCCGCTGGCCGCGGCCCTGGCGCAGCCGATCCTGGTGGAGAACGTGTGGAATCGCATGTTCTACGACCACGACGCCCCTCCCGAGCAAACGGCGGAACGGTTCGTTCGGTTCATTGACTCGTTCGACAGTCCCTGGATCGGCATGTACTTCGACATCGGCAACCACTGGAAGTACGGCCAGCCTGACGCGTGGATCCGCGACTTCGGCCGGCGTTGCGTGAAGCTCGACGTGAAGGGCTTCAGCCGCGCTCGCGACGCGTTCACCGAAATCGACGCGGGCGATTTGCCGTGGGATCGCGTCCGCGAGGCGCTGGCCGCGATCGGTTTCGCCGGCTGGGCGACGGCGGAGGTGGAGGGAGGCGACGCGGTACGACTCGCGACGGTCCGCCGCCAAATGGAGGGCGCGTTCGGCCTGACGAGTCGCGGCTAGCCGAGGCCGGCCCGACGGCGCGCCGCGGCGCCGCGGCGGCTCCGCGCAGCGCCTCCGCCGGTCGTTCCGCGGTCGGATTGCATCGCCCGCTCTCGCCGCCTCGCACGCTGCGCTGCGGACGTCACTGCCGGGCGAGCCAGCCGCGCAGCGCGGGCAGCTGGGTCTGCAGGAACACCAGCCACGCCAGCCCGAAGTAGAACAGCGCGCAGGCAACCATGCCCGCTCGGGCCGCCCACCCCGGACGCAGCGGCGGCGGCAGCATCCGCAGATTGTTGCGCAGGATCGCCAGCGCCGTGAGGCCGAGTGCGAGATTGTTGAAATTCGCGATCACCAGGAACATCAACTTGGGGCTGCCGTACGCCCCGAACAGCCAGGCGCAGAAGTACGACCAGACGACGTACAACCCGAGCATGCCGTAGTACACCCACCGCACGCTGCTCTCCGGCAGGTTGTCGCGCACCC
>Ga0169931_10009857_pt1 | contig 13700 bp, 10 predicted proteins | sample Kivu_15m_20L_FD_129675 | JGI IMG/M metagenome (GOLD analysis project Ga0169931, IMG submission 129675) | Freshwater microbial communities from Lake Kivu, Western Province, Rwanda to study Microbial Dark Matter (Phase II) - Kivu_15m_20L... | ecosystem: Environmental > Aquatic > Freshwater > Lake...
CACCACCTCAGCCCCGTCGGCGGCACACACCGTCACACCCGACACCAGGCACGCGCCGACCCCTTCGTTGCAGGGCGTCCCAAGGTCAAAGCCTTCATCGGTCGCACCGTCGCAGTCGTTGTCCAGCCCGTCACAGCGCTCGGCCCCAAAGTCAGGCGGCTCTGCACAGAGCCCGGAATCGGACGTCAACGCCTCGGCGCACACCCCCTCACAGACCTCATTCCAGCAGCACGGCAGGTCAGCACAAACACGCTCGTCGGTCTCCCCGTCGCAGTCGTTATCCAGTTCATCGCAGACCTCTACGCCCACTGGACTGGCGCTACCGGCGCTGTCATCGCAGTCGTCTGCGTTATCGACGTACTGCACGGGCGCGGAGCACGAAATGACGAAAACAGAAGCGTCTCCGTATCCATCTCCATCACCGTCGCGCCACCACGTCGATGTGACCCCTTCGTCTACCTCGCCGTCGCAGTCGTTATCCACGCCATCGCAGATTTCCTCGCCCCAGCCATCTGGCGCAGTGCACTCACCGCTTTCGTCCAGCTGCGCCGACGCACAAATGCCAATGCACGAGTCCGTAAAGCAGCAGGGCTCGCCCGCGCATACACCGCCCTCATCCACTCCGCCGTCACAGTTGTTGTCGACGCCATCGCACAGCTCACCGCTGACCGCGGCCGTCGGCTCGCAGTTCAGCAAACCCTCAACGCATACGGTCGTGCCGGAATCGCAACGCCCTGCAAAGCCGGTGTTGCAAGGGCGGCGCTCATCCAGGGGATTCTCATCGATGCGCTCGTCGCAGTCCTGGTCCACACCGTCGCACACCTCATCGGCCGCCGGGTTGATGTCGGCCGAGCTGTCGTCGCAGTCGCGACCGCGACAACCGGGTCCCACCCCAAAAGCATCGCCATCCGCGTCGATGCACAGGTCAGAAGGCACACAGCGCTGCACGGCATCGTCGCCCGAATCCGCCAGCAACAGGCAGTCAAAGCCTTCCGGACAGTCACTGTCGTCGGCGCACGGGTTCGAGCAGAAGGCGGAATCGCCATCCACCAGCGTCACGCACTCCCCACCCGGGCAGTCGCTGTCATCTTCGCAGGGTTGCCCTTGCGACGTGTCTTCGCGGTCCACCGTCTCGGCCCCGTCATCGGTGTCGTCCGTGACACGACCGTCGCGCGCATCCTCAAACGATGGCAGGTCCGGCTGCGTCTCCACGTTATCGGTCAGTCCATCCTCAGGCGCGTTCAGGTTACTGTTGCCCACATCTGAGTTGCAACCCATGGCCAGCGCTACAACCAGAATGGCGGTCGTAAACGCACGCATCGCTGCTCGTACCGGTTCAACAACATGCATACAGACATCCAGAAAAGCACCTACAACGTGCCAAAAATAACAGACCGAAACGTACAAGTCACGCCCCCCGGGCCGAGCAAGCTGACGAACCCGGTCCAGGCACAGACCGGGACGTCGCATCGCCTGCATCGTTCCGTCAGCAAACCGGTACGCCAATCGTGCTCCCAACTTATGACAGCCTTGAACAACCGGGGGCTGCGTGAGTGCAACGCGCCGACAGCCGCCACCTCTCACAAACGCCCGGTACCGGTTGTGGCCTACCGTTGCCCACCTGCGTGGAACCTGATCTTCGTTCACCGGCATCACTCTTACCCGGGGCCGCGCCAATGGACCGCTCCCACGAACTCCTCGTGTCGCTGTATTTTTCAGGGCGTTGCACGCACGTGCGTTTTGCGTACACAGGTGAACGCAGCGCGTGCCTCCATCGTGGGTTTAGCAGCAGCTCAGCCTAATCAGACAGAAACTGGTCACCCATGCCGGATGCTACCGACTCGATTATCGCGTTCCTTGCTCAGATTGGGCTCCGCGTACGCGAAGGTACGATCGCAACGACAACCTTTCTGCCGGGTATCGACGTGATGAACGGCACCTTGGTGATCGACAGAGCCCAGCTGCGCTACCCGGGAGATTTGCTTAACGAGGCGGGCCACCTGGCTGTTCTTGAGCCGTCACATCGTGCGGCGGCGTCAGGCACGGTAGAAGGCGGCGGCGCCGAAGAGATGGCCGCCATCGCATGGTCGTGGGCAGCGCTGGTTCATCTGAACCTGCCGCCGGAGATTGTGTTTCACGCAGAGGGCTATCATGGCGGTTCAGCGGGCATCATCGACAATTTCAGCGCAGGTCACTTCTTTGGAGTGCCCTGGCTGGCCTGGTGCGGACTGACACGGGAGCGCCCCGACCCTGCGTCTCCCGACGCGGCCGTGTTTCCGCGTATGCAACGCTGGCTGCGGGAGTAACGGTCGGTCGGCAGGCAAACGCCGGCTCACCACCGACTTGTTGCCGGACCGGGTCACTACACATCGCACGCACCTGCGCGCCTGCCCGGGCTGCAGGGCATAACTGGCCACCACAGCCGCGGTGGGCTAGGGTGCCGTACCGGATACCAACGCCGCCCTGCCCCGGTCTTCCATGTCGCGTGCCCCCTCTGTTGCTGCTGCTGCGCTGTTGCTCGCTGCGTCCATTCTGGCTTCGCGCCTGCTGGGGTATCTGCGCGACGTGGTGCTGGCATGGCAGTATGGCGCGAGCGCGCAAACCGACGCCTATCATGCGGCGTTCTGGCTTCCCGACCTGCTGAATTATTTTCTGGCGGGTGGCGCCCTGTCACTCACCTTTATTCCCATGTATTCTGCGCTGGTGGAGCAGCAAAATCAGGACCGCGCCTGGCGATTGTTCTGGACGCTGGCGCTCACAACAGTCGCACTTCTGGTTCCTTCCATCACGCTCGCCTGGATATTTGCGGCCGACATCGTGCGGGTGATGTATCCGGGGTTCAACGCCGAGCAGATGGCGCTGACCGTTCAGCTGACGCGCATCATCCTGCCAGGGCCGCTGTTCTTCGCGCTGGGCGGGCTGATTGGCGCGACGGAGTTGGCCAATCGGCGGTTTGTCGCAGCTGCCCTGTCCCCTCTGATTTATAACCTTTGCATTGTGCTGGGCGGCACCGTCGCGGCGCGCTGGCTGGGGATCAGCGGATTTTCGGTGGGCGTACTGGCTGGCGCGGTGCTGGGTCCGTTTTTGCTGACGGCGGCCTTTGCCGCGCGCCATGTCCGTTGGGTCAGCCCGCTGTCGTTGCGGGAGCTGGAGGTGCGGCGATACTGGTGGTTGGCTTTGCCACTCATGCTGGGTGTGTCGCTGACCACGGTGGATGAGTGGCTGGGCCGATGGGCCGCGGCGTCGCTCGAGCCCGGCTCGCTGACGTGGCAGAACAATGCACGCCGCCTGATGCTGGTTCCGGTGGCGCTGCTGGGACAGGCTGCCGGGCAGGCTGCTCTTCCCTTTCTGTCGAAGTTGTACGCCGAGTCGCGCGAGCTGGATTTTCAGCGGGTGCTGGGCGAGTCGCTTCGACTTACATGGAGTCTGGCGACGGTGATGGGCGTGGGGCTTGCGGTGGTTGCAATTCCCATATCTGCGACCGTTTACGGATGGGGTGCGTACAACGCGCAGGACGTTCGCGAAACGGCTGGGGTGCTCGCGGTGCTGGCGTTTGCTGTACCCACATGGTGTGCGCAATCCATACTGACGCGGGCGTGGTATGCACGGCAACGCATGTGGGCTCCCATGCTACTGACGACCGCCAGTGCACTGGTCATGATTCCGCTGTATCGTCTCGGCGCAAACGTCGCCGGACTGTCTGGCGTCGCGTGGGCGACGGTCGGTGGTCTTGGGCTCACCTACGTCGTACTTCTGGTGGCAGGCGAAATCACGGGGGTGTCTCGCGCCCTGTCCGCAACATGGTCGGGGCTGTGGCGCGGTGGCGCATCAGCAGCGATCGGTGCCACAGGCGCATCGCTGGTCGCGCTGCCGCTGGCGTCAACCGGTGCGGTGACACAGCTGTTGACGACGGGCGCCACTTACGTGGCGTTGTCGCTGTGCCCCATGTGGTATCTGGACGCTGCAGCCCGAGATTGGATTACCGGTCGGCTGAAGCGTGTTTCAGGACGCATTCTCAGGCCGTCGAGAGAGGCCTGAGGGCCTCTCAGAGGCTGTCCTTCAGCTTCGCGGCGGGCTTGAAGCCGACCGACTTCGAAGCGGCGATCTGGATCTGCTCCTTGGTCTTGGGATTGCGGCCTTCACGGGCAGCGCGCTCCTTCACAGAGAAGGTACCGAAGCCGGGGTAAGAAAAGCGGCCTTCACGGATCGCTTCGCCCAGCGCCTCGAAAGTAGCGTCGACAACTTCGCCGACCTGCTTCTTGGTGAGTTCGCCGCCGCCGATTCCGTGGACCTTATCGATAAGCTCAGCCTTGGTCATGACAACACTCCGTTATTTGAACGAATGGGGTAAAGGTGGCGCGTGCACCCTGTGCACCCGCATGAGAACGCAACCGCGCGGAATAAGGCACGCGAAAAACACGGTGTCAAGCGTGGCAAACGCCTTCTTTTCTTGGTGTCAACGAGGTTTCACCCACCCGGGCCTCTCGCGACACGCGCGAAACGCCCTAGCCACAGGGTTCGCGAACGTCTGTACACCCCAACAGCAGCCGGTGTGACGCGACCGTTCGCGGCGACACCGGTTCGCATAGTTCTGAAATCAATAAAGAATCACTCAGCGTCACACCACCGTCATTCGATTGGATCGCGTTGCGCTGTACTCGCACAAGCGGCCAGATAAACGACGGAACAACGGAACGCGTCGCGTGATCCTGAAACGGAGGTGCATCCACATGGATCCAGCAGGGCGACGCGTACGCCTTCATGGCGCGCAGCAGGGGGCTGTCCATTGCCGGGAGCTCGGCGCCCACTCGCAGCACAGGCACGACCTCGAACTGCCGAAAAGAGCGAAGCAGAGACTCAGCGGCATCGCTCGTCAGTGTCTCGGGACACACGGGAACACTCAGCACCTCGGGCTGCAAGGCCAGCACGCACAACCCGTCTATGCCGCCAGCGGTCAGCCACAACTCAATGGGAAGGTGCGTCGTGGCTCTGAGCGACGAGAAGGCGTCACGCGCTGCATCCATCCATCGCCAGGGCTGTCCAGCAGAGGTATCGACCTGCACCGAGACCTGTACGGGCGAATCGGCGAAATCGTCGCGTGACGCGGCACATGTGCCAGCGTCCAGGTGCAGATATCGCCCCGGAGCCGCAGCCAGCCGGAACAGCTCCTCGAGATCATGTTTTCTGCGATGGCGACTCATCGGTGGCTCCTGCCGACAGGTTGACGTTACCGGGGCACGAAAAAGAAAAGCCGCCCTGGGTAGAGGCGGCTTTACAGCTCCGGTTACAAGCCGGCGTCAGACATCAGGGGCAGGGCGCGCCGGTGATGTTGGGGTAGATCTGGTCAATGAAGGTGATGGTGCCTTCCGGCCAGGTCACGTCAGCGACAACCCAGAACACGTTGCTGGAGGGCAGCTCCTTGGTACGCTCCAGTACGATGCTGCCGAAGATAAAGATACGGACGGTCACGATGGACGGACCAAAGCCGTGGTCGTCGTAGTAGTTCACGCCGATACGGTAGGTAGCAGACTCGGGGTTATCGAGGTTGATATTCTCGGGGCCTGCGCCGTTCACGTCGTCGATGTCGAGAGACGGGTCATCACCCGAGTTGCCGGTGACGCCCCAGTCCGGGGTCTTGTTCCGCCAGTGGCAGTCCCAGGGGAGGCGGGTCCAGCAGCCCTTGGAGACGTTCAGGAAGTGCAGGTCAACGTCAGAGCCAGACGCCAGGCCCTCGTCGGTCTCATCGGGGTCACCGGGGGTGGTCCAGACGAGCTGAGCGGAGATGTCTTCGTCGTAGGTGGCCTGAACGTTGATCGTAGCAGGCGTGCACGCCGAGGCGCCGGCGTCATCGACGAGGTCGAGCTGAAGCTCGTAGGGACCTGCGATATCGATGAACAACGAGCTGTTGACCGCGTTTGCGCTGTCGAACGTGGTGGTGGAGCCTTCGGGCTGGCTGAGTACCGACCACTGGTAGCTGATGATCGTGCCACCATCCGGATCCGACGACGCCGAACCCGAGCAGTCGAGGGTATCGAGCGGAACAACGAGCAGCTCATCGGAGGGCAGACCGCCCGAGCCGCGCACGACGCACGTTGCGACGGCGTTGGGGCAGGCGTTGTTGCTGCCCAGACCGGTGATCTCAATGTCGAGCGGCGTCTTGACTTCGTCGTTCGAGACAATGCTGAGGATGGTACGGTCCGCAATGTCCAGCTGGTCGGGGGTGTACGTCACCAGGAACGTCGAGAACTCCTCGGGCGCCAGCTCAAGCGGGAACGCGGGCAGGTTCTCCAGACCGAAGTTGTCGTTCAGGGGAACGGCCGGGTCATCCAGGAACCCGAGCGAGGTGACGATCAGGTTCTCACCGTTATCGCCGCCCGAACAGTTGGTGATGGTGAAGAGCTCGGACTTGGTCTGGCTGATGAGGCTGGGACCAAACGAGAAGCCTTCCTCGTGGGTGACAGCGATGCACGGCGCAGCGCCGTTGGCTTCCATGGGGATGGGCGACTCCTGCGTGGCTTCGTCGCCGTATGCCCAAAGCACCAGCAGCGTGGAGGAATCGCGGTTGTCTTCGGCAGGGCAGTAATTCACGACGACGACCGTCGACGATCCTTCCTGACCCGAAGGCGCCAGCTGAATCGGGAAGCGCTCAGCTTCGCCTTCCGCCAGCGTAAATTCGCCGGTCGGATCCACCGGAAGCACACTCTCGACATCCACCGCCACGTTGCCGCGGTTCAGCAGGGTCACTTCCTCGCTCGAGCAGGTGCCGGCTGCCACGCGACCGAACTGCACCGGGTTGGGGCTCACGTCCAGCAGACCTTCCGGCTGAGTCGTGCGAAGGATCACCTCAGGGTCGCCACCGTTCGTGTCGATCTCCACGGTGCCGCGCACCTGATCCGTCGACTCGGCTGTGTACGTGAACCGTACGGTGCGCTGATCACCGGGCTCCAGCGTTACCCCTTCGAGATCCTCGATCGCAAACGGGCCCTGGCTGGGTGAAAGCGTGTAGCCGTTCACCACCAGCGTAGAACCACCGACATTTTCGATCTGAACGAACTGTGTATCGGTAGAGCCGACCGCGATCGGGTTGAACAACACCTCTTCCTGAATCTGAAGGAGAGGCGGATTGCTGTCCTGGATACCGTCCTTGCAGCCAGCGGTGAGCAGGCCAAACAAAGCCAGAGCGGGTACGGCGACGATCGCCGAACGGGTCAGAGGCCAAGAGTACACAGTATGCATGAGTCGTTACCTCAGTTTCAGCGCCCTGCCTGGCATAGCAGGGAACGGAATGGTCGGCGAAAGGAGCAACCGCAGCACAATAGAGGCAACTTTGCCCACGGTCAACCTTCTCACTCGCGTTTAGACGACACGTTCCCCTGATTTTGCACAGGCTTGCAAACCTGTCTCCAACCGACTGGATCCTACTACCCGTCGGCAAACCATGCCCCAACAGATTTCCTGAGAACTTTTCTGTCAGACGCGCGTCTTCAGATGCGTCAACTCCCGTGTGCACAACGGCCAATCTCTCGCGTCAGGTGTCCCATGACTCAAACCGCCCTCAAACCGACACCCCCTCTCGCCGATCCCGAGCTCGTGCAGCGGTGCATCGCGAACGAGCCCGACGCGTGGCACGAACTCGTCGTCACCTGCCGCGACCACGTTCGTTGGGCCATCACCCGTGCGGGGCGATCCCATGGGGTCCGCTTCAGCGAATACGACCTTGAAGACATCGAGTCCTCAGTCTTCCTGGGCCTCATGGACGATGACGCGCGCCGTCTGCGCAACTTTCAGGGCCACGCCACCCTCCGCTGCTGGCTGCGCGTCGTCGCCGCCAACCTCGCCATCGATCGCGCACGCAGCCAGCACAGAGCAGCAAGGCGCGCCATGGCACCCGCCCTGTACGATGACCACGAAGGACAACAACAACTCCTTGATTCGCTCCCCGACCCCAACGCCGATATCGAAGCGCAACTGCAGCAGCGGCAGCTGCATGAGCGACTCCACGCGCTCTTCGCGCAGCTCAGCCCGGACGACCAGAAGTTCACCGACCTGTTTTTCATTCAACAGCTCGGCTACGCCACGATCTCCCGACTCACCGGAGTCTCTGAAGAAGCGCTCTACACGCGGAAAAATCGGATTCGCAAAAAACTCATCCAGCTCGCGCATCAGGATGGCTGGTTCGACCACAAGAAAGGAGCACGGTCATGATTGACGCCCTGCTGGCTCAATGGCTCGCCGACCCCGACCGTGCGCATGCGCTCGCCGCAACGCTGAACGCACCCTCGGCACAGCACCTCGACGACGAAGCCACCGCCGCAGCCCTCGAAGGCACACCGTCGGTCAGCGTCCTCGCACACCTCGTGCGATGTCCGCGGTGCGCCCGCCACGTCGAAACCCTCGCGGCCCTGCAGCTGGAGCGCCCGTCCACGAACGACACCCGCATTCACCATGCCGTGCCTTTGCTGGTGGCATCCATCCACCTCGCCGCTGGCCAACCTCCCGACGTAACCGCGACCTCGGGCTCTGTTCGTATGGTGCCCTCCCTTGTCACACGAGCGGGTGACGCGTCACCCTCGCTGACCCTGCGCGATTCCACTGAACGGCCCTGCTTTGAAGTCGGACTGGTCTGCCCCCCCGATCAACTGCGCTTTGACCTGCACGTGAACTGGTTGCAGGGCGGTGCTCCTCCTCAGGAGCTGCTGGTTACCCGTGCTGGGCGCATCCTCTCCCGTAGCCCGTTCCACGCGAACCATGTCTCCGTAGAGAGCCTGCGGGCGGGACCCGTGCACCTCACCCTGCAGCGCGCTGGCAGCATCATGGCGCGCGCGTGGCTTCACTGTGAGCGCTCATGAACGCCCTGGCTCTCGCCTTCATTCGCCACGGCGAGCTGCTGCTGGTGCTCGGCTCACCCTCCGGCACGCTGCAGGACTTGCGCGCGATGGGTTCCTTTCTGCCCGACTGGAACGGTGTCGATAACGCCGCCCGAACCATCTCCGCGTCGTGCCAACTTGCGGATCAGTCAGGTGAAATGACACCTGACGTGCAACGAACGATCCGCCGTCTGGGCGCCTGGCTCTTCGATGAGCTGCTCCCATTCGAGGCCAAGTCCTGGCTACGACACCCATCTGGTGCCCCCCTGACGCTCTCTCTGGCACCCGAGCTGTTGCACATCCCCTTCGAGCTTCTGCACAACGGAGACGTGTTTCTTGCCGAGAAGTGGTCCATGGGGCGCGTCGTACAAGCCGATGTGGACCCCAGCCTGCGACGAAAGACCCGGCCCGGCCAGAAGCTGTCGGTCCACATCATCGCCGACCCGGATGGCACGCTCGACGAAGCCTACGTCGAAGGAGACACCCTGATTCGGCGCATGGCGCGGTCGCCCGGCGTGCTGGCTTCCATGCGCGCTGGCGATGCCGACCCCGATTACCTGCGCCACCACCTGCGCGATATGGATATCCTCCATCTCGCCGGACATGTGGATCGCGACGGCTACCGCATGACAGACGGACACTTCGGTGCCGCGGCAGTACGCAGGCTGTCTGGGACACCCGACCTGCCGCTGCTCGTCTTCGCCAACGGCTGCGGCTCTGTGCGCACCGATGGCGACCCGCTGCTTCTGGCGTGGGTCAGCGCAGGTGTGCGCCACATTATCGGCCCCCTGCACGCCCTGCCCGACCGACTCGGCCTGCTGTTCGCCGACGCCTTTTATCGGGAGCTGCTCGCCGGCCGCGCCATCGGCGATGCCATGCTTCGCGCCCGGCAGAGCGTCGCCCGACAGGTCGGCAACGGCTCGATCCCATGGGCAGCGTACGTGTTGTACGGCGACCCGGGCACGGTCTATTTTCCTGTCGATCGGCCGCTCCAGCCCACGCCGCGTGCACCGGATACGACGACACGACTCGCACCCGCAGCGACCTCATCGGCACCCGAGATCATCCGCAGTGGCCCGCCCGAAGCCAACCTGACACCGATACGCCCGTGGTACGCCGACCCTGCGCTCGTCCTCCTGCTGCTCGTGGCGGTCGGTACGGCGTTCTTCTGTGCAGGCCTGCTCTTCAACAGTCATGACGCCGGGTTCAGCAGTTTTCCTTAGCGCGGCCGCCACCTCTGACCGGAATGTCAACTGGCGCGTCGTCATGACGTTCCAGACCTTGCTTGAATAGTTGCCCTTCGTGCATCGTCTCTGCCGGGTCACGCTGCGCCATGCGCCCCCGTACAGTGCCCCGAGGTTCATCATGTCTGGCCGCTTCTCTATCCGTTTGATCGCTGCTGCCATCGGTTTGGCGCTGGCCTCGGGCGCAGGGTGTCTCTGGCTGGATAATGACTGCGACACCGTGGTGACCGAGTGTTTTGACGTCTGCGATACGTACTGCAACGGCTTCACCTGCTGGACAGAGTGCTTTACCGATTGCGACGATCGATGCGTATCTACCGGCACCACCGCAGGTCAGGGTCCCGTCCCGGTGGACCCAACAGGGTGTCAGAACAACACGGAGTGCGCTCGGGGATATGCCTGCTCCAGCACGGGAGAGTGTGTGCCGGAAGGTGCCGGCGCTCAGTCCGGGCTCTGTGAAGCCTGCGCCACCCGCGCCGACTGCCGCGAAGACGGCGCGTTGTGCCTGGTGCTGAACTCGGCGTCCGAGAGTGGGTTCTGTGGTCGCCCATGTCAGGCCGATGCAGACTGCCCACAGGATTATGGTTGCCGCAGCGCAGCCGGCACTCTGCAATGTGTACCTGATGACACTACCTGCTCGGACCAGGTGCCACTGGATGGCTGCGAGGTGAGCAGCGACTGCCGCACAGGATTTGTCTGTGTGGACGGATTCTGTGGGCCGCCCCCCATCCCCTGCGAAACCGACGCGGACTGTGCGCGCGGTTTCACCTGCAGTCAGGGCGAATGCAAGTCCGGTAGCTAACGTTCGTTCCCTCGACGCGTCACAAGACGCCAGTCAACTTCGCTCAGGTCTGCATCGTGCGGTCAGGCTCACCTCGCGAGAGCCACGCGAAGGGCTGGGTCACGATGTTCGGCGAAGCCTCAACTGTCCAGAAACGATCGAAGATGGTCGCTGCGAACGGGCGCGCGCAGCTTGGCGAGCGCCTTCGCCTCGATCTGACGGATGCGTTCCCGGGTCAGGGAGAAGTCTTTGCCCACCTCTTCGAGCGTGTGGTCGGTCTTCTCACCGATTCCAAACCGCATGCGAAGAATCTTCTCTTCTCGTGCCGACAGCTGCGAAAGCAGCTGCTGGGTGTGGCGGCCCAGCTCTGTCTGTTTGGCCCCATCGTCGGGAGACACGGCGTTCTCATCGGCGATGAAGTCCTGCAGCTCACTGTCCTCGTCGCCGACCTGCGCCTCGAGCGAAACGGGGTTTCGTGCGATCTTGAGCGCCTTGCGAACGTTATCCACCGGAATATCGAGCTTGGCCGCGACCTCATCGGGCGACGGCTCACGACCATACTCCTGCTCCAGCATGCGCGACGTTCGAATAATGCGGTTGATGGTCTCAATCAGGTGGACGGGAATTCGAATGGTCCGGGCCTGATCGGCGATCGCGCGCGTGATAGCCTGTCGAATCCACCAGGTCGCATAGGTCGAGAACTTGTGACCGCGCTGGTACTCAAATTTTTCGACGGCGCGCATCAGCCCGATATTGCCCTCCTGCACCAGATCCAGAAAGTGCATGCCGCGATTCACAAACTTCTTGGCGATAGACACCACGAGTCGCAGGTTGGCCTGCACCATCTCGGCCTTCGCGCGCTCCGCCGCTTTCTCGCCGGCGTCCACCTCGACCATGACCTGACGCAGCTCTTCTGGCGACATGGCGTAGTTCTGCAACAACGTACGCACCATGTTGCGCGAAGACGAAAACCGGTTCTCGAACTCCATCAGCCGCCCCTCGTCGAGCTCCCGGGCACCGCGATTTTTTCGCAGGTCCACCAGAAAAGCCTCGATTTCGTCGGCCGTCTTCCCAAGCTGCCGCTCACAATCAGCCACCCGCTTCTGACAGCGATCCAGCGACACGACGGCCTCGCGCAGCTGACGCGAAAAGTCGAGCACAATACCCGGGTCCAGCTGGTGCTCTTCAACCGCGGCGAGCGCCGAGGCGCGCGCTTCATCGAGATCGCCATGTCCATGCCGCGCCGCGTTCAGCGCCTCGTAGCGCGTCTGAATGATGGCCATCCGCGCACGCAGCCGCTGGGCCAGAACGTCAGGATTCAGGTCAGCCGGAATCTCATGGGGCGGCAGGTAATACTTGGCCCGCGCCGTGCCCTGCTCCACCTCTCGCTCCACGTTCAAAAGGCAGTACAGACCCGCAGGGCAGGCGAAGAGCGCCTGAAACAGCCGAATGCGTCCCGCCTCAATGCGTTTGGCGATCTCGACCTCGCCCTCGCGACTCAGCAACGGGACCGCGCCGATCCGCTTCAGGTACATCTTGACCGGGTCAAACTCTTCGTCGCTGTAGGAGTCTTCGTCGCGACCTTTTTTCGAGCGCGAAGCGCCGCCCTTCCGCGCGCCGGTTGCCCGGGCGTCGTCGTCATCAGCCAGCGCATCGTGTTCACCCGTTGGTTCATCGTGAGGTCGGGTCATCGGTGGCTCCGGGAAGAACGGGAAACAGTCGTCGCGCGCAATGTGAGGATACAGAGCGCGAAACGGAAGATCTCACAGCAACGTTTGTGCCAGTTTCAATAACCTTTGTCAGAATCCTTTCGCGATCGATCCGGGTCGAGCACAAGACCGCACGCGCACAATCGGGCAGGCGACCTATAAAGCGTCTGCTCGCCACTCGGCGACGTCGATCGGCAAATACACGCGAAGAGCACTTCAGCGCTAGAACATGAACCCACGCGGCGTTCCTCGCGCCTGAACTATGACACCTGTGTCATGCATCGGCGGGTCGTCCCATAGAATCAAGAATCCATCTGCACGGCCTGCCTGTGCATTCAGGGCGTGGTCATCGACAACCACGGCGTGGAAGTCAATACCCGCATGCCCATTTACAGACCGTGCGGGGGAAGCCTTACCAGCACGCCGGAGCATGCAAGCTTTGCAACCCGGGCGCACAATCCGTCCACGGAGCGTTCATGCGCGATGAATCTGCGTGACTCTCGGGCACGTCGTGGCGCGTGCTGCATGACAGCGACCGGCACAGCGCGTAAGGTAACGGCGTTCCTGAGTCCGCGCTCAATCGTACCGCCGCCCTGCCCCCGTTTGCATGTCTCGACCCTCGGCCTCACTTCGTATTCTCGGCATTGACCCGGGCAGCATTCGCTGCGGATGGGCGGTCATTGTGCGTTCCGGCTCGCGACTTGAGCGGGTGGCGTCGGGCGTCATCGAAGCGGGACGCGATGACATGGCAGAGCGTCTTCGCAAGGTGTACGAAGGGTTGCGACAGGCGATTGTGGAACACCGGCCGCAGGAGGTGGCCATCGAGTCGATTTTTCATCAGCAGAACGCCCAGTCCGCACTGAAACTTGGTCAGGCGCGCGGGGTGGCCATTCTCGCTGCGGCGCAGGATGGTCTCCCGTTGCACGAGTATGAACCTCGACTGGTGAAGCTTCAGGTTGCTGGAACCGGCGCTGCTACCAAAGAACAGGTTCGGTCCATGGTCTGCATGCAGTTTGGGCTTGCTCAGACCATGGTGCTGGACGAATCAGACGCGCTGGCCGTCGCCATCTGTCACGCACGACGCCCCCCTTTGCCCCTG
>Ga0169931_10009858_pt1 | contig 13699 bp, 11 predicted proteins | sample Kivu_15m_20L_FD_129675 | JGI IMG/M metagenome (GOLD analysis project Ga0169931, IMG submission 129675) | Freshwater microbial communities from Lake Kivu, Western Province, Rwanda to study Microbial Dark Matter (Phase II) - Kivu_15m_20L... | ecosystem: Environmental > Aquatic > Freshwater > Lake...
CGGCATCGCTCCCTTCAGGATTAAATGATTCTATATTACTTAGTATTAATAATTCAATTGATCAACATGCTAAAAAAATTGCTGATTTTATCAGTAGGGAGTATCAACCGGAACTGGTTCAACTTACATTAGTTAATACCCAAAGAACAGAAGATGCAAAGTTTTCTAATCATATAAAGCGTTATCTCAATGAATTTTCAGGAACAAAGTTTCGATTAATTGAAAGACCAAATGTCATTGGCATTGAAAACTATTTAAGTGCCACCAAGAATAATCTGATCATGATCACATCATCAGACAGAACCTTTTTGATTCAAGCCGTCGATAAATTAGTTAAATTAAAAGATCAAAAATATCGGATTGAATTATTTGGGCATCCAGACTGGATGAAGGCAAAATATCTTAGCCCTTCGAGGATGCAGAGTTTAAATACACGTATTACAGCCTCTTATTTTGTCAATTATAATGACCAAAATGTGAAAAATTTTATTGCCAGATATCGCGACGAATTTGGGCTGGAACCATCTGAATACTCTTTTAAAGGTTTTGATACTGCTTATTATTTTGGGTTATTGCTTAAAAAGTATGGCAAACAATATCCGAATTATGTAGTAAAAGAACCTTACAGCGGTCTTCATAATGAGTTCTATTTTGTAAAGGATGCGAAATTGGGGTATAGAAATAGCACTTTAATGATGTTAAAATACCAGAATTTTGAACTTCATGTTGTGAAATGAGAGCAGAGCAACAATTGAGGACATTCCTGAAGGTGCTTGAGTCATTTCCTGCTGATCGACCTCTGAACAAGTTCCTTCCCGATTTCTTTAAGAGAAATAAGCAAATGGGTTCCAATGATCGCCGCTCAGCTTCCAGATTAATTTATAATTATCACCGATTAGGAAAGGCAGTCCCTTCCAAATCCATTGAACAACGGTTATTTCTGGCCGAATTCCTTTGTACTAGGGTAGATAATCCTTTTCTTAATCATTTTCGTCCCGATTTGAACGATAAGATCCTTTGGACATTGGAAGCAAAAATTAACTATGCTTCAATGAATGAAGGTTTGATTCTTAGCGATGTTTTTCCCTATTACAATCATTTGTCTCAAGAGGTTGACCTTTCCGCTTTTCTTCAATCATTTTTTATTCAGCCTGATTTATTCATCCGAGTATATCCTCCGGCGCTTTCCAGGGTTTTAAAAATACTGGAAGAAAGTGGTGTTGATTATCATCCAATTGGTGAATATACCTTAGCCCTGCCGAATGGCACTAACTTGAATACCATCTTTCCCGATTATAATTTTCCGCTTAAATTATTTGAAGTACAAGATTTGTCTTCACAACAAACGGCCAGATTTTTTAAACCCAGCCCTTATGAATATTGGTGGGATGCTTGTGCAGCCTCAGGAGGTAAATCACTTCTTTTGTTTTCCGAGCAACCTGATATTAAGTTGTTGGTTTCAGATATTCGCGAGAGTGTCTTAAATAATTTGGATGAACGCTTCATCGCGGCTGGGCTCAGGACTTATCAAAAAAAAGTAATCGATCTTACAATGAATCCCGATCCTGAGATTCATGATTATGAATTCGACGGAATTATCCTGGATGCACCCTGTACGGGCTCAGGAACCTGGGGTAGGACCCCTGAAATGATCTGTCAGTTTGAGGAATTTAAAATTAAATCATTTCAAAATCTGCAATTGTTAATTGCAGCCAATGTGATAAAGTACCTTAAACCCGGTAAACCTCTGATTTATATCACATGTTCAGTATTTAAAGAAGAAAATGAAGAAATTGTTAGCCTGCTTCAAAAAATTCATGGTATGCAACTTGATGGTTATGACCTGATCAAGGGGTATCAAAATAAAGCCGACACCATGTTTGTTGCTCGCCTCTTAAAAAATTAATTCCGCCTGTTGAGTTTAGAATAATTAAAGACCTGTATTGTTTCTAAAAAGCTTTATTGCAATAGCTAAAAGGATAATTCCGAAAGCTTTTCGCATAATATTGAGTCCGGTTTTCCCAAGAAGTTTTTCAATATAAATTGTGTTCTTCAGAACGAGATAAACAAAGGCAATATTTAAAATAATTCCAACAATTATATTCTGAGTTTCATATTCTGATTTAAGGGATAGGAGTGTAGTTAGTGTTCCTGAACCGGCTATCAAAGGAAATGCAAGCGGAACAATTGAGGCGCTTTCAGGCACTTCTTCCTTAAAAAAGTTGATTCCTAATATCATCTCCATGGCGATAATAAAAATTACCACGGAACCTGCAATGGCAAATGAGGAAATATCAAGACCTATTATTTTCAACATTTCATCTCCGACAAAAAGGAATAATATCATGATTAAAAGAGCAACTATGGAAGCTTTTTCAGACTGGATATGTCCAACTTTATTTCTCAAAGAGATCACCACCGGGGTTGAACCGAGAATATCTATAATTGCGAACAAGGTCATTGTCACTGAAAGGATTTGCTTGAAATTGAAATTATCCATGGCTTTAATTTCCTGTTTTTATGACTTATGATTTGATATAATGTAAAAAGGTTTCAGGCAATGACCTGAAACCTTTTTACATTTAAATTTGGAATTTATTCCCGCTCTTTCTCAATAATTTTACCATCCCGTAGCTCCCGCACTTTACTGTGTTTTTTACCATAAATAAAATACACGACCACTCCCAAGGCCATCCAGATAAATAGTCGAATCCAACTTTCTTTAGGTAAAGAGTACATCAGATAAAGACATACCATTATCCCCATTGCAGGCACGAAAGGAACAAATGGCGTTCTGAATGGTCGGACGGCATTAGGTAACGAAGTACGCAGTACCATGATACCAATACATACTAGAGTGAATGCAAATAAAGTACCGATACTAACCATATGTCCCAGATCTGATACCGGAACGAGTCCGGCAAAAAGGCTTACAAATACCAGAAAAAATAAATTAGTTTTCCATGGGGTATGGTATTTATGATGTACTGATGAAAAGAATTTGGGTAAAAGACCATCTTTAGCCATGGTATAAAAAACACGGGATTGTCCCATCAGCATCACTAATATCACGGAGGTATAACCAGCCAGGATCGCAATTATTAAGGCATCCTGCAGGAAGGTATATCCTGTCATGGCAAAAGCTGTTGCAGCAGGTTTTGCATCGCCGGCAAAGTCTTTGTAATTAACCAGACCGGTCATCACATGTGCGAATAGTATGTAAAGAATCGTACAAACAATCAGAGATCCAAGGATGCCAACCGGCATTCCTTTTTGAGGATTTTTTGCTTCCTGAGCTGCTGTTGAAACAGCATCGAATCCAATAAAAGCAAAAAATACTACAGCCGCACCCGTCGAAATACCCGTCCATCCAAAATTTTCAAATTTACCAGTATTCTCAGGAATATAAGGAAAATAGTTCTCGGTGTTAATATGGCTCCAGCCTAAAGTAATAAACATCAATACTACCGATACCTTAAGAATGACGAGTATGTTGTTCATAGTCGCCGATTCTTGTGTCCCCCGAATTAATACTAAGGATAATACACAAACGATAAAAATTGCAGGAAGATTAATGATTCCGCCTTCGATGATTGTACCATCCCCAAGCTTCATGGTTTCCCAAGGTGATACGATATAGTCATGAGGTAGATTGATATTGTATTTCTGTAATAATTCAAGCAAATACCTCGACCAACTTACAGCCACCGTAGCAGCACCCAGTGCATATTCAAGAACCAGATCCCAGCCAATGATCCAAGCCATGAATTCTCCCATTGTTGCATAAGAGTACGTGTAGGCGCTACCGGCAACAGGTATCATAGAGGCAAACTCTGCATAACATAAACCGGCAAACGCACAGGCAAAGGCAGCAAGTGCAAAGGAGACGGTTACTGCCGGGCCTGCATTTTCTGCAGCTGCTATTCCGGTTAATGAAAATAAACCAGCCCCAATGATTGCCCCGATTCCGAGTGCAATCAAATTTAAACTGCTTAGTGAACGTTTTAACGTACCTGCACCCGTTTCATTCGATTCGAATAGTAACTGTTCGATAGATTTTTTATGGAACATTTGAATTGGTTTAGTAAATAGTGATTGTTAAAATTATGATGTCTGATTTCAAACCTAATTATTTTATTCGGAAACAGAAAGCCTGTCAATTTATTATGTTCATTTGAGCTTTAATAATTAAAAAAGAAAGGTTTTGAAAAGCTTTATAATCAAAAAAGCAGAAGAAATTTGATTAAATCTTCTTCTGCTTTTTGCTTTTATTAATTATCTGCTGAAAGAGTCGGTTTTATTGATTAAGGTATCAATTGTAATATTTCCGGATGAGTCAGTTGTCTTGACGATTTTAATTTCTTTTCTGACTTCGACATTTACATGATGCGATGTTCCTTCTGAAATATGTGGTGCTATGATGAGTGAAACAATCGACATCAGCTTAATAAGAATGTTCATTGATGGCCCGGAGGTATCTTTGAATGGATCTCCTACCGTATCACCTGTTACCGAAGCTTTATGCGGTTCTGATTTTTTATAATACATTTCACCGTTAATTTCAACTCCTGCTTCAAATGATTTCTTTGCATTATCCCAGGCACCACCTGCATTGGATTGGAACATTCCCATCAAAACACCCGAAACGGTAACCCCTGCAAGTAATCCACCTAGTACTTCAGGCCCAAAAATAAATCCAATAATTATCGGAACAATTAATGCAATAGCACCAGGAAGCATCATTTCGCGAATAGAAGCTTTGGTTGATATGGCTACACATTTTTCATATTCAGGCTTTGCTTTGTATTCCATAATGCCCGGAATTTCACGGAATTGCCTTCTAACTTCATTGACCATGTCCATGGCCGCTCTACCGACCGCAGAAATACATAATGCCGAAAAGATAAATGGAATCATTCCCCCTACAAAAAGTCCGGCAAGAACATCAGCTTTGTAAATATCGATACGATCAATACCGGCTACGCCGACGAATGCGGCAAATAAAGCTAATGAAGTTAGTGCGGCAGATGCAATGGCAAAACCTTTACCTGTTGCGGCAGTTGTATTACCAACCGCATCTAAATTATCTGTTCGTTCCCGAACTTCCGGTGGAAGACCGCTCATCTCAGCAATTCCGCCTGCATTATCAGCAATTGGTCCGAATGCATCAATTGATAATTGCATAGCCGTTGTAGCCATCATTCCAGCAGCAGCAATGGCAACACCATAGAAACCTGCAAAATAGAACGAACCATATATACCACCGGCAAGTACCAATATTGGCAAAACTGTGGATTCCATGCCTACGGATAATCCTGAAATAATATTGGTGGCATGCCCTGTAGATGATTGTCTAATGATGCTTAAAACCGGTCTTTTGCCCATTGCAGTATAATACTCAGTAATTAAACTCATCAGAGTTCCAACAACCAGTCCGACAACAATTGCGTAAAAAACATCCATTTTGCTAAACTCAAAACCGCGGATGACCATATTATCAGGTAACATCCAACGTACTGCAAAGAAGGAAACAATCGCTGTTAAAATGATGGAAGACCAATTCCCCATATTCAGGGCATTTTGAACACTATCGGTTTCTTTACTAATTTTAACAAATGCGGTCGCTACAATAGATAAAATAAGTCCGATACCCGCAATCAGCATTGGTAAAAGAATGGGCGCAATACCACCAAAGTTATCAACCGAGGTTATTTCACGACCGAGAATCATTGTTGCCAGTATTGTTGCAACGTAAGATCCGAAAAGATCTGCACCCATACCTGCCACGTCTCCTACGTTATCCCCAACGTTGTCGGCAATTGTAGCCGGATTACGTACATCATCTTCAGGGATACCTGCTTCAACTTTACCTACTAAATCAGCACCAACATCAGCAGCTTTAGTATAAATACCGCCCCCAACACGAGCAAAAAGTGCAATTGACTCTGCACCGAGCGAAAATCCGGCAAGAACCTCAAGGGCCTTCTCCATTTCTTTTCCATTCACACTTGCACCTGTATTGATTACATAAATTTGATAAAATACAATAAACAAACTGCCTAATCCAAGGACTGCAAGACCGGCTACTCCAATACCCATCACACTACCACCAGTAAACGATACTTTTAAAGCCTTAGCTAAACTCGTCCTTGCAGCTTGTGTCGTGCGAACATTTGCTTTGGTCGCGATATTCATTCCGATATATCCCGCAAGCGCAGAGGTAAATGCGCCAATAATGAATGAAATTGCAATAACCCAGCTGGATGTTTCCACCAGGGTACCTGAATAGGCTAATAACAAGGCTGAAATTGCCGAGAAATATCCGAGTACTTTCCATTCAGCTTTCAAAAAAGCCATGGCGCCATCTGCAATATAACTGGAAAGTCTTTGCATGTTTTCATCTCCGGCATCTTGTTTACTAACCCAGGCTGATTTTAAAGCCATTATTATGATCCCAAAAATACCCATTGCAGGTATTAAATAAATTAAATTGTTTTGTAAAAACTCCATAGAAACCGCTATTTTTTTACTGCTTTTTTTTCTTTTACGAACGGCAAAAATAGCAGGCTTATTCTATTAATCAAACTTTGAATTTCATAATGTTGTATTATTCCAGCCATTTTAGAATATTTTATTCATGGATACATTGATTATGAGATAGTTATGTATCTTAATTATTTACAGAATTTAAACTTTTTTTTTGTGTTTTGAAAGAATAATTCGGTTTAAGTTGAATTAATTAGTGAGTAGGTATTAAATTACCGTAAGTTTATTCTGAATTCTAATTTTTATGACAATGAATGAAGTAAACGAGCAACATGAAATGAAACGTGAACTAGGTTTACTGGATGCAACCTTGCTTGTGGCTGGAAGTATGATCGGTTCAGGTATTTTTATCGTTACAGCTGATATTACGCGGAATGTAGGATCCGCAGGTTGGTTGATTGCGATATGGCTGATTACCGGTCTTATGACCTTAATTGCAGCCATGAGCTATGGAGAGTTAAGCGCTATGTTTCCAAAGGCAGGAGGGCAATATGTCTATCTCAAGGAGGCATATAGTCCTTTGGTTGGATTTTTATATGGTTGGAGCTTCTTCGCAGTGATACAAACAGGTACCATTGCCGCGGTTGGGGTCGCTTTTTCAAAATTTACAGCCTACCTATGGCCGGCTGTCAATGAAGATATTGTATTATTCAATTTGGGATCCATTACGGTATCACCGGCGCAGGTTCTGGCAATCATAGTAATTTTTTTACTGACTTACATCAATACAAGAGGGGTAAAGAGTGGGAAGATTATTCAAACTTCATTTACTATGACCAAGCTTTTAAGTTTGTTTGGCTTAATCATCTTTGGCTTTATCATGCTTAAACCTGAGATATGGGCGGCAAATTGGGATAATCCATGGACTTTGCGAAAATTAAATGCCGATGGAACTTTTGAATCCTATACGTTGGTAGCCGCTTTAGGTGCACTTGCAGCAGCAATGGTGGGTTCTATTTTTAGTAGTGATGCCTGGAACAATATCACTTTTATTGCCGGTGAAGTGAAAAATCCGAAACGGAATATTGGATTGAGTCTATTTTTGGGCACGCTCATTGTTACCATTATTTACGTTTTAGCCAATTTGGTTTATATTGCTGTTTTACCATTGTCCGAGATTGCGGTGGCAGATAAAGACAGGGTAGCTGTTGCCGCCTCCGATATAATTTTTGGTAATGTAGGCACTATAATTATCGCTTTGATGATAATGATCTCCACTTTTGGTTGTAATAATGGCTTAATTCTAGCAGGTGCAAGAGTTTATCACACCATGGCACACGATGGTTTATTTTTCAAGAAAACTGCATCTTTAAATAGGCATGCGGTACCCGAATTCGGCTTATGGCTACAATGTATCTTGGCATCCATTCTTTGTCTGAGTGGTAGGTATGGGGATTTATTGGATATGATTTCTTTTGTGGTTGTTATATTTTATGTTCTTACTATTATTGGTATTTATATTCTAAGAATAAAACGTCCCGATGCGGAAAGGCCTTATAAAGCTTTTGCTTACCCGGTTCTTCCTGCAATTTACGTTTTTATGGGGATCTGTTTTTGCACTTTATTGATTATATATAAACCAAATTTTACTTGGCCCGGACTGATTGTTGTTCTCAGCGGAGTTCCTATTTTTTACATGTGGAAAGCTTATGGCAATAAAGGTTTTTAAGCGTTCATAGTCAAAAATCAATGTCTGGGATTTTTAATGCTCCTGCTTTAAAATAAGTGACTAATGCCTTTAAATCAAGTGATTTTTATCATCTTATTTTCACAATCACTTTGGCATCTTTGTATAAATTAAAGACAAATGTTATGGGAAGTTTAAACGACAAGGTAGCAATTATTACCGGCTCAGGGTCGGGAATAGGAAAGGCAACAGCAATTTTGTTTGCACGAGAAGGAGCTAAGGTTGTTGTTTCTGATATTCATGAGGAAAATGGAATCGCAGTCCTTTCAGAAATTTCGAAATCAGGGGCGGAGGCTATTTTTATCAGGGCTGATACCAGTAAAGTTGATGACAATCGGAATTTAGTTGAACAAACCCTTAATCAATACGGGGAATTACACATTGTGGTAAACAATGCTGGAATTGCCGGACCGCTGGGTATGGTTGCGGATTACCCGATTGAGGGTTGGCAACAGGTTATTGAAACCAATCTTAGTGGAGTTTTTTATGGAATGAAGTATCAAATTCCTGCCATTCTTAAGTCTGGTGGCGGAAGTATAGTCAACATAGCATCCATTCTTGGGGCTGTTGGAACCAGGCTGTCACCCGCTTATGTTACCGCAAAGCATGGTCTGGTAGGTTTAACGAAAGCAGCTGCCTTGGAATATGCAAATCAGAAAATACGTGTGAATTCAGTGGGTCCGGGATACATTAAAACCCCGATGGTTACGAATGCACTTAATGAAGAAACTCTGAAATTAGCTGAGGGATTGCATCCAATTGGTAGATTAGGTGAATCGAAAGAGGTTGCAGAGCTTATTTTGTGGTTAGCATCTGATAAATCCTCCTTTGTTACCGGATCTTATTATCCAATTGATGGTGGCTATTTGGCTCAGTAAGCCCATTAAATAAGCTATAAAAGCTCAGCAACAACAAAGGTACTTCCACCAACAAAGATAAGATCATTCTTGCCGGCATTTTTTTTTGCTGAATTTACTGCATCTTGCACTGATGAGTAACTTTTGCCCAATAAATTGAAGGCTTTAGCTTCTTCCATTAATTCAATTGCGGATTTTGCTCTTGGTAAATCCGGACTGCAGAAATAATATATCGCATTCTTAGGAAGGATTCGCAAAATTTCGGAAATATCCTTGTCGCGCAACATGCCCATCACCAAATGAAGTTGTTCATAAGAAATTTGGTCAATATTTTTGAGGACTTCCCGAATACCATCCACATTATGTCCGGTATCACAAATCAGTAGTGGATTTCGCTGTATAATTTGCCATCGTCCCATTAATCCGGTGAGTGCTTTTACTTGTCTTAAAGCGGATTTGATATCCTGGTCTGAAATCTGGTAGCCTAATTCTTTTAATTTTTTTACGGCGCTTAAAACACCTGCCAGATTTTTTATTTGGTAGGTTCCGGTCAGATCTAAATCAATTTGTCTGAATTCAATATTTGAGGAACTGAGATTGTTTTTGTCAGTAATATTTACACTTAACAATTCTGGCGTTCCGAATGCTTCCTCATTCTTACTTATCTTCCATTCTTCACTCGCAAAAACCAATTCCGCTTTTTGTTCAGCAACTTTTTTTAGAAATACATCCGATACTTCATCTTGTTTCTGACTAATAATGACCGGCACTCCCTTTTTGATAATCCCGGCTTTTTCGCCAGCAATTAATGGAAGGCTATCCCCCAGAATATTCATGTGGTCGAAACCTATATTGCTGATCAATGAAAGCACCGGAGTAATGATATTAGTCGAATCCAACCTTCCGCCTAAGCCAACCTCAATAATGGCTATATCTACTTGATTATTGGCAAAATGCTCAAAAGCCATCGCTACAGTTACTTCAAAAAAGGAGGGTTGAAGTTTTTCAATAAAATCATAATGTTCGTTTACAAATTTTATCACCTCTTGTTCTGAGATCATTTGACCATTAATCTTGATACGTTCCCTAAAATCTTTAAGATGAGGTGAAGTATATAAACCTGTTTTATAGCCTGCGGTTTGAAGTATTGCTGCCAGCATATGGGAAGTTGAACCCTTACCATTTGTGCCTCCAATATGGATTGATTTAAATTTTTTTTGTGGTTCAAATAGGTGTGAACAAAACTTTTGCGTGTTGATTAGACCGGCCTTTATAGCCACTGCTCCCTGCCTTGAAAACATAGGCAGCCGAGAGTATAAATATGAAATTACCTCGGAATAGTTGAAAAATTGACCGTTAGGGAGGGTTAAATCGGGGGAATTGTCAGGCAAATTCATCATTCAGCCTATTTTTGGGATCTATTTAACCTTGAAATTGAACATTACGACTCCAATCTGGACATCAGGGGCTGATTCAAGTTTGTTAAGTGAGGAGCCAAGCACTGCTAATCTACATTTTTCCCATATTTCTTTATCAGACAAAGTGGTACCTTTAACACCTGGAATTGCGTTTACCACCACCCCGTTCTTGTCTACAAAAATTCTGACAGCTACCCGGCCGTACTTTTGTCCATTATCTTTGGGAGGGGTTAAATTAGTAAATCTTCTGCTTTTCAGATCCAAACTGTATGGTCCGTTTCCTGAACCGCCTTCTCCATAATCGGGAGATAGAGGGTCCCCATTGGTACTACCTTGATTTCCGGCAACATCACCGGTTCCATCACCCTTTCCAAGTCCATCATTTTTTTTACCCTTGTAGAGTGCATTTTGGTTTACTGCCGGTTTATTTTCCTTAGCAGGATTGGTGACTGCCGGTGCTTTGGCCGTACTTTTTTCCTTGGTTATTACCTCCGGAGCATCCTCGTTATTTTGTGTGGCAATTGTTTTATCTGAAACTTCCGAATTCGACTCGTTTGAAGTAGTATTTTCCATAATTACCTTGTCGGGGGAAGTATTATTGGCATCCGGTGAGCTTGAAGGTTCTTCGACACTCATGTAATCATCGCCCATTCCAAATTCAGAAGTGCCGTAATTAACGATAATCCCACCTGTGCCTGTATCAGGCTCCACGCGACTGGCAATTATAAAATAGCTGATTACCAAAAAAGCAAGCATAATCCCTGTAGAAATGGCATATGCTTTTGGATAATTATTTTCTTCCGGTCGACGGTATTCAATCATTTTTTTGTTTCTGTCGCTAAAACAAGTTTTACCTTCAGTTGATTTGCAATATCTGTTAATTCGATCACATTTTCGATAGCAATGGTTCGGTCTGCATATAAAATAATGGTAAGATCGGGAGCTGCTTTCTGATAAGCCTCAATACTTTTAAATAGGTTTTCAGAATCTACTTGTTTTTTCTCAACATAATATTCTAAATCCTTGGTTATGGAAACATTGATCGTTTTCTGTGGAATGGATTGCCCGGAATTAGACCTGGGTAAAAACAACTTAACCACGTTAGGATTGACTACCGCAGAGGCCAAAAGAAAGAAAAGTAATAAGAAAAACATGATGTCATTTAATGCTGATGTATGCACCTCAACATTTCCTCTTTGTCGTTTTCTCAGATTCATTTTCCGGGTTCTTCTAATAAGTCGATAAATTCAATTGCGTCTGTTTCCATTTTAAGGATAATTCTATCAACCATAATATTTAAAATATGGTACAACACATAGGCAATTATACCAATAATTAATCCGGTAGCCGATGTAATCATTTTTACATATAGACCACCTGATATGGTTCCAATTTCAATAATACCTTTCACGGAAACTTCATGGAAAATAGTGATAACTCCAATAATTGTACCAACAAAACCAAGCATTGGAGCAATTCCGGCAATAATGCCGAGTATACTTATGTTTTTTTCAAGTTTTGATACCTCTAATTTTCCGACATTCTCAATGGCTCCTTCAATATCCTTAATTGGTCTTCCAATACGCAATAAACCCTTTTCAAGCATTCGCCCAAGAGGGGTATTACTATTTCTGCAAATGGCAAGTGCAGAATCAAGTTTAGCAGACTTAATACTTTGTTTAACCTGTAACATCAGGTTTATTTCATCCTTTGAGGCTTTACGAATGGTTAAATACCTCTCAACAAAGATTACTAAGCCCATAAAAGCCAATATTGCCAGCGGCACCATCACCCAACCACCCTTGAACAATAGTTCAATGAACCTTAATTCTTCTGAGGTAGGCATTGTTTCAATGCTTGAAGCTGCGGTGTCAGCTATCTTATTTAAAGTGTCTATCTGTAGTAATAACATTATTATATATTTTTAACGGTTAACCCTGGCAATCCAGGCATCTTTATTTATTTCTTTTTGAATTCGTTTAAGTTCAATATTTGCAGTTTCTTCATCTGTAAATGTTCCAATACTTATTTTTAGTATCGTTCCAGGCAAATCACTTACAATTTTTGAATAAATGCCCTTTACACTAAGTTCCTTCATATAGGTTTCTGCATCAACTTTTCTTGAAAAGGCAGCTACAATAATCTCATAACTTATTTTTTGATTAACGGGAAGAGTTTTTTCATTGATTGGTCCGACTTCAGTTTGGGATTGAACCTCAGAATTTGCTTTCTCGGCAATTGAAATTTCTTTATTATTTAGTGTGTCAATAAGCTCATTTTTTGCACTGTCCAGAGTTATGGATGGTACTTTAATTGGCACACTACTAGGCGCTGTTGTTGTATTTATTTTATTTTTTGGCGAAATAAGGCCCTGAACAAGCTCACGGAATCCTGAACTAAAATAAAATAAAGCTAAAAATGCGGCAATAATTGTAAATATGCTGATTAAAATGATGGGCAAAAATTTTGATTTTGTAGCCTCTTCAAAAATTTCTTCTTCTATTTGATGAACTTCATATTCAGCAGGTTGTTCCGGTTTAATTGATATAATATCTTCATCAGGAACTAAAATAATACGCTCTTCTAATTCATTAACAGGTTTTAAGCCATAAAAATTATCAGATTTATAAAAGCTTTCTGAGGATTTAAATACCAGGCTCTCATGTTCTTTATAAAGACTGCCCAAATAATTTATTTGAACCGCATCTGAATTATTTAAACTGTCCTGAATAGAGTCGGTATATTTTTTTATTAACTCTTCTGATGAGGAAAAACTGAGTCCTCTTTTCAGACTAATATAATGGCCGAGATTTGAGAAACTAGTCTCATTTTCTTTAAATGATATCCGGTAGGAAGGCGGATAGTATAGTTTTAGTTGCTTATCAAATGTACCGGCGATTCTTTCTTTGAAGAAGGTACCTAAACCAACAACGCTCACTTCATTCTGCTCTCCTAGTAATTCTGCGATGTAAAGTCCGATTTCCATTGAAAGACAAAGTTAATTTTTTTAATTCTGATTAGGTAAAAAATGAATCAGAAGGCATAATTTATTCCCCCCATGATGTTCCTGCCAAGTCTTGGATAATACAAGTATCTTTGGTAAGACTGCCCGAAAAGATTATTAACACGCAGGTAAACACCAAATTTGGTATTTACTTTGTATTCCGTTCCTGCACTTAAATCTATAAATC
>Ga0169931_10009859_pt1 | contig 13698 bp, 7 predicted proteins | sample Kivu_15m_20L_FD_129675 | JGI IMG/M metagenome (GOLD analysis project Ga0169931, IMG submission 129675) | Freshwater microbial communities from Lake Kivu, Western Province, Rwanda to study Microbial Dark Matter (Phase II) - Kivu_15m_20L... | ecosystem: Environmental > Aquatic > Freshwater > Lake ...
GTGTGATTTTGTTCGACTACGTTAATGAAACTATTGAATTGCTTTCTGCAGATTTGAAGCAATCACTTCTTGACTTTTTGATGAGAGTTTCTGATAAAGAATATTCTGAAGCAATTTTCGAAACAATTAATACAACCATCTATAACATCATCAAATCTATCCATGATGAAAATTTAATAGAAAACATCTTATCTTCTATAGAGAAGAATATTAAACTTATCTCACAAAAGAATGTAAAGGAAATAAATTACAAGAATCTGACAATCATTTTGATGATGTTGAATTCAATTCTTATCAACACGGTTGATAATCTGCATGTTAAGAATCAAAAGGAATCACTGTATGATTCCTTATATTCCCTCGCTGTTAAATTAACAAGCACCGAAGTTCTTTGTCATGTTTCTTCTTGTTACCAATATCTTGCTCTAAATAATAAATCAAAAAGCGAGATTCTTTATAAAAAGATTTTAGAAAATTTCAGAAACTCAAAGGACAAGTTGATGAATCTCGGTGAACTATACATCCTTTCAGGGTTGGTTAAGTGTTTCGGAATTCGTGTGTACAGAGAGGATAAAATAGAGGAGATCATCTTAGACAATATGAAAAAGAATAAGCTGATTACCGAAAAGCAAAATGCAATAATTCTAATCAGAGTATTTTCTGAAACTCTGAAGAAACTTTATGAACCATATCTTGTCAGTGTTTTCGATCAAATTTGTGAATTAATCGCTGACAGAGAAGAAAAAGTCAGAGAGACGACACAACTTGCAATTAAAAACTTCATGAAAGAAATATCAGGATATGGAGTAAAGACAATCATGCCTAGATTAATTAAAGATTTACATAGCATGAACTGGAGGAGCAAAGTAGTCAACATCGAAATTTTAGGGCAGTTCGCTTTCTGTGCTCCTAAGCAATTGTCTATTTACATTCCTAAGGTCATAAAAGAAATCATGCAAGTCCTTAAGGACCCTCATACAAAAGTCCAAGAAACTGCAGTTACTGTACTTAAAGATATCTCATCAGTAATTAAGAACCCGGAAATAGTCGAGTTGGGCTCTTTGCTAATCGATGCAATTTCAAATCCTTTCGAACATTCGAAAAATGCTTTGACCGCTTTGTTAGAAACTAATTTCAAGCACGCTATCGATCCACCTAGTTTGGCACTTATTATTCCAATTATAGATTACAACCTTAAAGTCCAAAATGAAAATCTAAAAAAAATGGCTGCGCACTTGATAGGATCAATCGCCAATCTTATTAGCAACCCCATGGATTTGTATCAATACGTCGATATTATAAATGTGAATATCAAAGCTGCGTTGTTTGATAGTATTCCAGAATGCAGAAACGCAATTGGTAAAGCAATAGGATCATTAGCGAAGAATTTAGGTATAGCCTATCTACAAGAAATGCTTAATTGGATTAGAACATACATTGAGAGCGAAGCAGACACAGTACAAAAAAGTGGATCTGCTCAGGCTTACGCTGAAATCCTAGTTTCAATGGGAGAGAAGTTCATAGATAAGTATATCCTTCATATTATTTCTAAGATTCAAGAAGGTAATAGCATTGAGAAGGAAGGCTATCTTAGCATTTTTGTCTTCTTACCTGGATGTCTTGGTGAAAAATTCGAGAAATACTTTGAATTAATTTTCCCTTTGATTATAGATGGATTCTCTGACGAACACGAAAACGTACGAAATGTTTCCAACAAAATTTTCGAAATTTGCATCAGACTATTTGCAAAGAGAAATACTAAACAATTAATCGACCCCCTTTTGATTAGACTCTTTGATAGAAACTGGCGTATCAGAAATTCCTCAATTGCGTTAATAAAAACACTTATAATCAACCTTAACAAGGAGTTCTTTAAGGAAAATTCAACTTTCTTCACAAAAGAACAACGAGACGAAATTTTGATCAACACTTTCATCCTCAAAGCAGATCTATCGGGCAATACGAGTACCATAGCGAATATGATTTGGAGAGATTATGTCGACAATATACCTAAATACCTGTCAAGAGTCCTAAAAAATATTTATGAGCAGTTGATAAATTTACTCTCAAGCGATAATGACGAATGTTTCGACATCGCTGAAGGATGCATAAAAATGTTAGTAAGCAAATTTTCAGATAAATTCTTCATGGAACTAATGCCGACAATTAAGGATAATATCCAAGAGAAAAAAGATAATGAATCAATTGTCTATGCATCTTTCTACATTTTCCAACTTGCAGTTACCGAAGCAAGCGAGAGGCTTCTATCAGGATATAAAGATAAAATTATTAAAATAGTACACGAAAACCTTTTCACTCAGATTTCATCTGTTAGAAAATTATTCGCTAGTATCATTTACGAAATTTCTAAAAAATTCTATGATCACAATTTAATGAAAAACTTCATTCACAACGTGATGAAGCAAGCAAGAAATAAGTCCTTCGAGGAGCAAAAGAATCTTTTAGAGATAGTAAGTGCCTTAGTTGAAATTTCAGAAGGAGAAGTCTTACATTACGTAACGAACGAAATCTTCCGCAAACCTTATGAAGAAGGATTCATAAATCTAGCATCATTAATCTCAACAGACATAGCAGATAACATCAAAGACCCAACTGATTTAAAAGAACTTTATCAAAACTTCTTAGAGGCATTAAATCATGTTCCGAGAGCTGCAGTAGATTCCATAGTAAATGTAACACAAAAATTAGACGATAAATACTTGACCCCTATTGTTGATATCTTTGACAAACTACGAATTAAAATCGAACTAGGCGGCGATTATAAAAATCCCACTGCTATTTATCTTAGCGAAATTCTCGTTAAATTTCTCGAGAGCACATCACAGGAGATTTCACACGTCAGTTCTACTTATATGGAGATAATCGTGTCCCTTCTAATATTCGAAATAGATGATGTGGTCAAAAACTGCGGACTTGCACTTAAATTACTAGTAGAAAGACTTGATAAATCTGAAATAGATAATCTATTAGAATCCTTCATGAAGAAGCTTTCTGAATTAGAAGAAAAAATGGAATACGAAAAATTGGATAAAATAGAAAATATTGGCGGCAAGTTTAAATTAATCATGGATCATTTATTATTCCTTGTTCAGAATAGCCTTCTTTACTCAGAAAATAAAAAGATGGCTTCTGATTACGTACAAAAAGTAATTGACTATACCTCAAAGCAAACTATGAAAGGTTACATTATGAAGATGATTGGGCCTATGATAAGAATACTGTCAGAGAAATTCTCTCCACAGATAAAAGAGAGTGTATTAGACAATGTTAAATCCTTGATTATTAAATCTAAGGAAGACATTAAAGGTATTTCACCACAATTGCAATCTGTGCTAATCAAAACATTAACAGATACATCACAATCTAATTCAGAAAGAGCGCAATTAAAAGCTGGAGAGAATATAATGAGACTACTTCAGTATTATCCTAGAACTGATGTAACTGTTAATGACATCATGAAGTCCATTTTAGGCAAGTTTGAGAAGAATGAGACTTTGCTCACCTTAGTCGAGATTGAAATTTTGTCAGATATAATTAGATTCTATGGTCATACACTAAAGCCTAATCTAATTAGCGAACAATACGAAAAGATTTTGAATCTTATCAACAATAAACCTGACTCTCCGTTTGATTATTTAGTCTTACTTCTAAGTTCATACACAAGAACTTATCAGGATATATCTATCTGCGAAAAACAGATTGAGAATACAATGATAAACGAAGAACTTGCAAGAAAACTATTTAATTTCCTCTGTATTTTCAATGGAAACCTTATCTTCTTCAATCAAAAGAAGAAAAATTCGATCAAGATGATCAAATCCCTTAGTAAAGACCAATCTGTGATCCTTTTGAAAACTCTTGGGAAGATAGTAAATAAGTACAAATATTTCTTAGATTTCGATAAAGTAAAAATTTCAGAAATTTTAGAAAATTATGAAAAAATAATTGAGAATATTCTTTTAGAAACTGACTTATTAAACGCTTCGAATAATGTATTAGACGCAAATTTATGCGTTTTTATCCTCAGCTTAGGTTATTTGACCAGCTACGAATCAAACAATACACTTTTTAACAAAGTATTTAATTTCCTACTTACTCTCATTAAACAAACTAAAGTAAACAGTCAATTACTGGTAAATTGTTTGTCTCTTCTTGTTTTAAAAGAAATTCAACCAAATCCAGATAGTGATAGTATTCTTTCGGCTTTGGAAAGCCTTGAGATAGAAGAAGAGGACATTGAGACTGTCGACGAGTTCTTGAAGAAAATTTATTATCTTTATGGAAAATAAACAAGATTAAGTTAAAAATTTAATAAAAAATATAACACTAACACCTATTACAATTTGTTATTTAAATCGTAACATGTAAACATCCTATATTAAATTATATCTTAATCACTTATATATTTAAATCCTCTTAATTACATAAAGTCCTACTATCATAGCAAGAGTAGTCAATATTTTAAAATATAAGCTAGTAGGTATTAGACTATATCCGATTTCAGAAAAACATTTAATTATCACAGAATGGAAATAAACGTTCTCGTATTTTATATTCATGCAGATTTCTTTTTCTCTACAGAAATTGTTTAGAACGGGGCCATCATGTATTGTAACTTTATCACATTCGTTTTCTAAGAATTCTTTTTCACATTGATATTTTTGAATGAGATTCTCGTCTCCTATGTGTTTGAAATAATAGATCATATCAAGTATAAGAACAAGTAAAATAATTAGAATTAAACCGAACTTAAATATGGAAAACAGCTTTATTGTGTTTGTTTGAGATTCCGTAAATATCATTGTGTCATCGTTATGTGATCCGATCTGATTGTTTACAGTGCAAACTTCTCTAAAATTTTCTTTTGTTTCTTTTGAAGGGAGTGAATTGGGATTCGATTTCTTTGCTGAGTAGAAATATCCCCTTATAAATTCTTTCCCGTTTTCTTTTACTCTTTCGTAAATTGCTGATGTTGAATATTCTTGCCTCTATTAATATTTGATTTACATTTTATGTAAAATTTCAAGCTTACATTTAAGAATAAATTTGCGACATCAGATGGCTTTTCTTGTTTTATTCCATCAACTTTCAAATTCATTTTCATTTTATAAATGATAATCAGGATAATTATGAAAATTTAAAATATTCTTTAATAAAGTTAATTATTAATGTTATTTTATATTTAATAAATTTTGAAATTAATTTCACTTATTCATTTTAGTAAAAATATTTTTTTTAAATAAGAAATGATAATCAATTACAAAGCAGAAATATTAATTTTTCTTTAATATTTTGGATCAAGGTGGTATTGTTTTCCCTAATCCTTTTTCAAAGTTTCAGGTCTAAGCAAATTTTTACTGACATTCGAAATTAAAATATTGTAATTATGATCAACTTCGTTCTTCAATCTCTTCATGTTCTCGACTGATTTTTTAATCTAAAAGTGATTACATATAAATATTCTCTTACCTCAGCAATACAAGCCATATTCTTCTGATATTCGGGATCAATCATAGGATTAGGCTCAGAAATATACGTCGCCTCTCTTCCAAATTCGTTTTTGACCTCCTCAAGAAGTTTGACTTGCCCTTCGATTTGTTGATTTTGGCTTTCTTTGATTTTGATTCTCTCTTTGATCTATTTAAAGTAAGTTAAAAATTTTACTTCTTTCTTGTTATTTTTGAACATATTAATTCTTTTGTTTCCCATACTTAAAAACAACAAATTTATAAAGCTCTTCATTAAGGGATTATACACATCAAAATTTTTAAGAGAAATTCTTTCAACCAAAGATTTTTTCTCGGTTCTTCTAATCTCGTTAGTCTTAGATAAAGCCTCATCAAAGGTCAATTTCTCATCTACCATTCTGTCTACTATTAATTTTCTTTCTTTAGGGTGGATCGTTCTTAATTCAGCTCTTGTTTGGATATTTTTTAACATCTCCATAAGGAAGCTGTAAACAAGCTCATCTTTCTGTTCGGCGTTCAATTCATTCACGTTGAAAATTCTTCTGTCTTCTCTTCCGATGTTGATATTCCTTGATGCAGCATCTTTTTCTTCTTCTTTTCTTCTATCTTCCTCTTTTCTGTTTCTTAATTTAACAGCTAAATCTAGGAAGTTTTCTTTTGTTTTTTCAGTAAGGATGAATTCTTCAGCAGCTAGGTATAAATTTTTAAAATGCCAAGCGTTAAAAACGTTTTTCTTGAAATGTTCGAAGGTCCAATATTTAGTCTTCTCCAAATAATTTTTAAATTTCACTTCGTGATGTCCAGTAAAATTATGAGAAAAAGGTGAATCATAATTTTCTTTTGTGATAGGCTCGAAGTCCCAAATTGCCTCAAAGTAAGATTTCCAATCAGCTAAGATTTCTTGTTTAGTCTTGGCATTAGCTTGCATGAGTTTATCTCTCTCTTCCTCTTCTTGACGTATAATATTCCTTCTTTCCATCTCATTTCTGGCATTACCTATTCTCTCGTCTAGTCTTTCTTTCATTTCGTTTTCTAATCTAAGCTCCTCTTTTACAACATTAACCCAGTCTGGATTGTTCTCTCTAATATCCTCATCGATTTGCTCTTGAACTTTGTCCAACAAAACTCCTTCGAATATTAGTTTCATCAACTTAAACTCAAAGGTTTTTTGGAGATCTTCAGAAAAACTCTTGTCGAAGGTAATGTCTTTCAACTTAAATTCGTCAACTTCATCAAGCCACACCTTTTTCTCGCCTTTCCACTTTCTTAAATAATCCTCATCTGTGTTTATTTTCTTGTCGATTTTAAGGATTTCCTCTTCGCATTTCTTGTTATAAGCCTGATTCTTTGTCTTTACAGATTGCATGTCTTGAATTTTTTTTGAGAGTCTTTGGAGTACCGCATCTTCGGTTGAAGATGACGATGAAGATCCTGATGGAAGATTTTGAGTTAATTTTATTTTGTTTAAGTTTTGGTCTGCCAGAAGAATTTCGTTCATCATTGCCTCTGATATTTCTGTTTGAGTTGTGTAATTCCCTGCTACCATGATAGCCACGTTGTTGTTCTGATCAATTATTTTTCTGGCAATGTTAGTTGAGTTATAATCTCGGATCGAAGAAGCTATTTTTTCTTTTTCGGTTTCATCTTCAACATAAATTCCATGAAAAAGCTTTGTGATACTCTTTCTTAGTGCCTGAAATTAATATAAGATTTGTGAATATTTTAAAATACCTTTGATTGAACTGGATTCAAATTGTTCATATTGTTTGTATTAAAAATGTTAATTACGTTAATAAATTAAATCATTATAAATTAATATTTTTACTTTTGGTTTTTAAAGTGAATTTAATATTTTTTGAAACTTAGGCTTATAATAATTACATGCATATGTAATGTGTATTATATATCTTATATATTTAAAATGAAAAATTTATGCCGATTTATTAAATTTCGAATTTAAAGATATTCATTATTTGCTTCATTTTCGTCATCTTTGACATTTACTTCTCTCCCCTCATTTTTATCATTTACGATGAATTTATTAAATTGATCCATATCCCATGTTACTGCGCTACCTCCTTGGTTTGATTTTCTTTCATTAAACAAGGCATAAAGTCTTTTATAAATCTCATTAGGAAATCTCACTTTTACATCAACTGTATGATTTTTAAACTGAGACTCTTGTGACTTCTCGATATCGCCTGGAATTGATTCAATATCTTGCAAGAATCTCAGATCACTTCCTTTCTCACAGTGTCTTCTGGCTGAGTCGATTTGTTTTTTAAACTCAATTAGATCGTTATTCAACAAAAAGAAAATCAACATCAGAGCATAAATCTCAACTATCTTTGATTTATCTTCTTCAAACTTCTCAATTGCTTTTATTGCTGAATGACAAGATTCAATCGCGGATTTTATTTTGTTGTTCCTAGTCAGAATATTCAAGTATTGATAGAGAGAATTGTATAACGACAAAGTAGGGAGATCTTTTTTTGTCGCAATTACATGGAAAACTCTTACAAAACAATCGAAGCCGATTCTATAACAATCTTCAGCATTTTGCATTTCGTTTATGTCAATAAATTTTTCCCCTATGGAGGAAATTGCATTAAAAGCATCTAAATAATCTCCATTTTCAAAAAAGCAAGTATAGGAATTGTTTACTTCTTTAATAACAATATCATATTTCTTTAAATGAGTTAAATAAACTAGAGCCAATTTCATATGCTCATTTGCTTCTTCCCAAAGAGATTTCTCGCGTTGGAAACAAAATATAAGCTTTTCTCTGCAATATATTTCATCATTGAATTTATGAGCACCTTTATAAGAATCAGCAGCCAAAGAATAATATGCAATAGCGTCGTGGCAATTCGATTTAAATTTGCAAGTGAGACACGAGGTTTTTATTTCTGCATCGCCTAGTTTACGATTTTTGTCGGCTTCTTTGGTATCTACTTTGAATTGAGGTTCTATTTTTTCTTTTTGTTCTTCTTTATTCATGATTGTTTAAATTATTATCATAGAATTAATATTTTATAGTTATTATAAATGAAAATACTAGTATTTTCTAAATCAAAAGCGCTTGCTAGTTAGGTTATATTTTATCTTGATATAAATTAAATTAAATAAACTAAAAATTTTCTTTAAGATTTAATTGGAATTAGAATCAGATTTCTATAAATTCATAGCTGTGTCCTAATTTCTTTATAAATTCTAAAACATCAATCGAGGAAATCGCAGTTGTTGCATCGTTTCTTAGTGGAGGAAAGTTTAAATATTGCGAGTATTTTAATGAACTTTCTATCCAAACAGAGATTTTGTGTGAAGATTCTTTTGCTTTGTTCAAATTTATCAACGAGAACAAACTTAAAGGCTGAATATTATCAAATTTCATTAAATAATCTTCCGATATTTTATTTGTTGATTCTTTGTTGCTATTTGAGAATATATAGTTAACAGTGTCCTTTTCAGCATGTACTAGACGATTAATATTTTTCTTTTTTTTGATATCTTTTAGGTTGATTATACCTTCGTAGTTGCATAATAATAAAATATATTCATTATTTCGAGCTTTGAGTAAAATCGTTTTACAAAATATACCAGGAATGGAACTTTTAAGCTCATGTTCTTTTTCTTTATCTTGAAAAATTAATTTGATATTGTCATGATACTTGGTGAAATAATTAATTCCGAATTCTTCTAATTTGTCATATAGTTTTTTCTCAATCTCATTTATTTTAATTGAATTTCTTGGTTTAATCCTTCTATCACTATTTTCGTCCAGCAAGGGCTTTTCGGCATAGAATTCTTCAACTACACTATCACTTATTTTTCTTCTTCTTTCTTGTATTTCCATGATTAAAGGAATTAATTTTTCTAGTAGTAACATTTTCATTTCCCCGCAAGAAATTTCTCCTTTTGTGAAGCCAAGCCTAATTTTCTCAAGTTTTTCATCATCATATTCTAAATACTTTAAATATTGATAAGAAATATCCTTTTCTGGATCTCCTCCATACTTCCTATGATCACTCAACGTACCATCACCTCCTCCTCCTGAATGTGCGTATTTCATTATTTTATGTTTTATAGTCTTCTCGTCATCTGATAAGAATATCGTTCCTTCATTATTTGTAGAACTACTCATTTTACCTTCCATTCCCATTAAAGGTGGGACAAATTTAGACATGATGTTACTTGGCTTGGGAAGATTCATTTTTGGAGAAAGATCCCTGCTAAGTCGGAAGTAAGGATCTTGATCTATGGCATGCGGAATTAAACAAAAGGCAGGACGGTTTTTAAATATATGAGGATATGAAGTGTAATAGGCAGCAGCCGTCTGATAAAAAGGCCAATTATACATCGCTACTGAATTTTCTTCAGAGAAACCAAAGATCTTTTTAACTTCATTCAAATTCGTTAAACTTTTCATTTCTGAAGCTAGTAATTCAAAAGATTTACATCTTAACCGATACTCGCGATTCGAGAAAATAAATGTTCTCTTGGAGTCGAATCCACAAGCAATAATGTCTTTGCTATTTTCTATTCCGTATCGATAAATCTCCTCGAAATTCTTTTGTTTGATTGCGCATTTTTCATCATCTGAGATTTGTATGACCAAAGGACAGTTCAATTTGTCGTGTAGCCATTTTGTAAAAATAAAAGGGACAAGGTGGCCTAAATGCATAGAATTGGAAGTAGGTCCTCTTCCGGTGTAAAGAAAAACTTGATCTTCGTTTTCTAACGAGCTGAGGATTGATTTTAATCCGCGGTGAGTATAAAAGATTCCTCGCTTGACCCAAGGATGAACTTCTCCTAATATTTTTTCCATTCTACTAATAATCTCTGAGTCGATCAATTCAGTACCAAATTGTTTGACTAGTCTGTTATAGTCAACTCTACCTTCAACGTTCCAAGGAGTAACTTGTTCAGTAATAATATCGCTCTGTGTACTTTTATCATTTTTTATGTCTTCTTGAATATTGTGGTTTGTATTTCTATCTGTAGCAAAATTTCTTACAGCCAATTTGTTAAAATAATTCCAATATTTATGTTTTCCGAAAATTTTTAATTTAATCATACATTTATTCAACAATTCTAAATATATATTTATAATTAATATTACAATAATTATAAACTTTTCCATTGTTCAATGACTTTATCACTTCAAGATGAAAATATTTCAAGAAATCTACGTGAATCAGATGATGACTTTCAATATCCTTTACACAAGAAAAGCAAATATGAAAATATAGATAGACAAATCAACGAAATAGATTACGAAATCGAAAGAATAAAACCAAAAAGTTTTAATACGATGAAAGACAGAAACGAAACAAAAAAATTGAAGACTCACAAAGAAGAAGAGAAGAATACTAGCCTCTTTGTAAAATATGAAGACAAGTTATATTCTCTTATCATGAAGGAACCGATTATAAAAAAAGAAAACTTTCTCAAGGCTCTGTCAAAAACAATTAACAAGAAGGAAATGGATCTCCTAAATCTCAAACTTTTAGATTACGCAGTTTTAAAAGAAATCATCTACTCCTGTGGCTCTTTTCCAGAGAAGTCGCGTAATCACATTTGGAAATTTTTACTTTCTCTTCCTCAAGATAAACACCTATTTGAATTTTATGCAGTGAAAGGAATACACCCATTCTACAAAAATTTAAACGAATTTTTCCAAGTAAAAGATACAAAAGATTTTCTTCGCTTGCAGCATATTTGTAGTTTGATTTCATTTTGGTCGCCTCATATAGGAAACATTTACTTTCTTCCGAATTTTATTTATCCCTTTATAAAATATATTCGAGGTGATGATTTGTTTCTGTTCGAGTTGCTTATTGCGATTATGAATACTTACTGTCAATATTGGTTCGAATTTTATCCCGGAGCCCCTTTGAATCATCTAAAAATTTGTGAGAAGATAATTCAAAAGGAATCTCATAAATTATTCTCTCATTTGAAAAAACTAGAAGAAGAATTTTCAACTTGTAGTATGAAAGTATCTGAAATCATTTGGAGATTTTTTAAGAATTTTTTCTCAGAAACTTTTTGTAAAGAAAGCTTTTTGCAATTGGTTGATTTCGTTTTAACCCATAATCACAAACCAGAAATTTTAATCTATGTGTCTTGCAGCATATTGATTAATTTAGAAAATATTTTGATGAAATGTAAAACACCAAATGAGGTTGAAACTGTGCTATTTAAAAATGACAATAATGAAAAGCGTTCGCTCAACTTAAATCTTATGAAAATTTTTAAAAAATCTTTGAGACTCATGGAAAAGTATTCCAGCTTTCAAATTTATAAATACAAACCATACATACCTTTTCCTGATGGAAGATATCCTAATATTGAGAATTTTCCTTTGGATTTTTTAGGTACCACTGGAAAACTTAAAGAAGAATTATTCAAAGAAGAAGAAAATTTTATATTAAGAAAGACTCAAATCGAAGAAATTGAAAAGAAGGTTGAAGAGTTATCCAAAAGAGAAAAAATGATGCAAAGATGTTATGAAAGTCTAATTCACAAGGAAAAAGAAAAAGGGGAAATTATGAAGAGAGAACTTGACTTGATAATTTATCAAAAAGAGAAGTTCTATGAAGAATTAAAAAATAGAAAGTTACAAAAGATTGACAAATTAGAAAATTTAATTGATTCTGGGCTTAAATTTTATGAAAAAATGAATTCTACTGAAATTTCAACTTTTGAAGAAGAAATGAGAAAGAAGAAGACTATGGAAGAATTTGATTTAAAACAGAGACTTCAGCAGGAGGAATTAAATAATTTGGAGTTTAATGCCAACAGAAAAATTTTGCAATTGGTAAATTTAAGATCTAAAGACGAAGAAGATCAGAAATTCAAAAATTTACAAGAATCTAAAGAGAAAGAAAGAGAAATGAAAAAGAGAATTTATGAAGAAAAATGGAGGTTAGAGGATGAAGCTATGCAAAAGAGATTGGAGTATTTAAGAAATATGAAAGAAATTGAATATTTACATAAGAATGATGAAAATCAAATTAGAGAAAAAGAACTAAGGGCAAAAATTAAAGAATATGAAGAAGAATTGTTAATAAGAGAAGTTGAACGAGAAAGAAAGAATCGAGAACTTCAACAAGAGTTTGAAGAAAATATGATATCAGGGAATAATCTAAAGAATAATAGGGGTTGTAGCGCTGCAAATGATAAAATCAAACCATTAAACGAAATTGATTATCAAAGACTTGATCAAGAAAATATGCACATAGAAAATAAAAATCAACATATAATGAAAAAGGAAAATGAAGATAGAAAAAATTTAAATCAAAATCAAAATAAAGAAAATTATTCAAAAGGCTTTTCAAAAAATGAAAAAATTCCTTCTAACAACAATAAGCTGATTTCCATATATGATGAAGATGATACAGATCCACATAATCAAATTAATCGAAAGGATAAATACTTTGATGAAGTAAGAAATAATCCATACAACAGTTACAATGAGGATAATTTAAATAATATCCATGACTACTCCTATAATTATAATAATCCTTACCTATCATCAAAAGCAAATTTCACTAACAACAATAACAGATCATATTCTAATTCAGGTTCAAACATTCACGAATTCAGCTCTCCTTCACTTTCTTCTGAGAATAAAAATAGTACACAAACAAATCTTAGATTAATAAACGAAGGAATCAGAAATATATCTACACCTAGTTCTCATTATCAAACAACAACTAATCAAAATAAAAGTAAATATGAAGCTTCATCTGGAAATTTAAGAAGGATACCAATGACATCACCTTCATCACAAGATATAGAAAATTATCGCCAATATATTCAAGTTGATAATAAAAACAAGCACATCCATAATATAAACAAACAAGACTATTATGATGATATCCTTACCTCAAGTTACAATAGTGAAAATGAATCTAGAGATTCAAAAGCATATTACCCAAGGGACACTGGGATGAAGATAACTTCCCCTAATAATTTTGCAAATCATCAAATGCAATCAGATTCACTTTTTTCTTTGAGTAAGAGCAAGAATATAGCCTCTTTGGGATCTCTTAGTCTTTCAAATTCAAATCGATGATCTATTTATTAATTAAAGAAAGATCTATAAATTTTAAATTTTTATTTATTGAATTTCGAAATTTTCGATAAATTAAAAAATTTTTAAATAAATTAATTAATATTAAGTTAAATAATTTAACAATTA
>Ga0169931_10009860_pt1 | contig 13698 bp, 17 predicted proteins | sample Kivu_15m_20L_FD_129675 | JGI IMG/M metagenome (GOLD analysis project Ga0169931, IMG submission 129675) | Freshwater microbial communities from Lake Kivu, Western Province, Rwanda to study Microbial Dark Matter (Phase II) - Kivu_15m_20L... | ecosystem: Environmental > Aquatic > Freshwater > Lake...
CACCTAAATATCCTAAGTATTTCTTAAATGGCGAAAATCCATATTTTGCTCTGGCTGGACTAGGTTCAGTGGAGTCGGTTGAAGTTGCCTTGGCAGCCTAAACCCCGGGATGTGACGCCCAGGAACAGAAAGTCGCGAGTGTGGGAAAAAGGGTTAGCAGTACCACAAAATTCGTCGACCCCCAGTAACCCTGAGGGCCTCGGCCCAATACCCTTCAGATAGCTGTAGGGGAAGACGCTGTGGATTATCTCCTATCACAGTCAAAAACTAGGAGGTAAAGATTTGTCTGTTTAGAAAAATAGACTAAGCCTGTGAATGAGTTTCCAAGATCTGCCTATCAGGACGGCGGTTCGAATCCGCCCAGCTCCACCAAAAAGTTTGTCGTAAGACAAACTTTTTTTTTGAAACTTTTGTGTAATTCTTTATAAAAGTTCGAAAGGCGTAGTTCTGCTTCAAAAAAAATTTAAAAATTATGGCAATATTTTATTTTCTTTTAGGTGCGCTTACCGTGGTGGTCTTGGTCACCGTGGCGGGTGTGTTTAAGATGAATTCGGATTTAGACCGAAAAATCACAACCAAAATCTCTGACCACATTGAATCGGTCATGAAAGAGATTGAAATTACAAGGAACAATTTACACTCCGATGATGTTTACATCCACAATCGGATCGATGAAGTTATTACCGAAATCAATAAACGAGAAGAAATCGGAGTCAGATTGGGAAGAGAACAATTCGAATCCCTACAAAAGCAATTGGATTCCAGATGCGATAAGCTCTGGGCTCAGGTGAATGCAAATCACGAGTTGAGCCAAGTGAGGTTCAACGAAATTTCAAACAAAAAAAATTCCCAAATAGAGGGATAAAATCGCAGAACTACGCCTTTGATTATTTTTTATGAATCATTCGTTTAAAAAAATTTTTATTGTAAATTGTTTTCCTTCTGGTGACTATCACTTATCGATTTTGAAAGAATGTTTGAACAATCTAAAGGGTAAAGATTATAAATTAATGGTTACATCACATTTACCTTTGCCCTTGGACATACAAAAGGAAATAGATTATTTTATTTATGATACAGAAAACATTTTAGTAGATCCTAGAACTGAATACTGGTTTGCCAATTCTATTTTCGAAATGTCCTTAAAAAATATCGGTCACGCGGTGTCAATTTGCAGAAATATGAATCTCGGTATTTTTATGGCTAGACAACTTGGTTACGATTATTTTTATTTTTTAGAAGCTGATAATTTAATTTCAGAAAAAGACTTTACCAATTTCGACAATTTTCTTTTTGAAATGGTTGAATTAAACAAAAAAATGATTTTTCATAAATTTGAACATCCAGAATTTGAACCAGAAAAAAAATGGAATTATCACACTCTCATCTTCGGCGGGACAACAGACTATTTTATTAAAAACATCAAACTACCGAACACGAGGGAAGAATATGAAAATTTTAGTACTTCTGGTATTTTAGAGCATGAATTTTTTCATCACTTACAAAATCAAGAGCATAATTTTCTAATCAAAAAAAGTAATAGTGAAATGGAGTTTGAGGGATTCCAAACAAGTCGATTGAATGTAATTTCAAATTTAGGAATCATTTGCGAAGTTTTAAAAACCGAAGGTGGTTATATTTTATACATTCATAATAATAAAAATTATCCCCTTTCCATCTCTGTTAATAATCAATTTTTTAATTTGATGCCGGGAAATTTTTGGTATTCTGATTTTGATGCTGAAAAGATGGTAGAAATTATAGATGATGCCTTTACTTTAACTAGAAATTTTTTGCTAGACGAAGGATCTAAAATTAAATATGATAACGTTGGTTACATTCATTTTTTCTAAATTTGAAATTTAAAGTCCATTCAATCTTGAAATTTCTTGTTTTAAATGAGAAATTTTTAGATCGGTAGTTTCTTCAAATTTTTCCAACTCTGATTCCAATCCGTCTATAATTTCCTTGGTGTTTTGTAACACTTCCCTTTTTTCTCTTTCGTCCGACGTTAATTCTAAATCTAAAATTGAATTTCTAAGACGATGTGTCCATTTACTTATTTCCATGTTTTTCGAGTTTTTTGAAAAATACAAATCAAATTTAATGAAATTTTTTTAATTTTTGTTCATACAATTTGTATATATTTCTAAGAATGCCCAAACTTCCCGTTCATTTTTCAGGACCAATTGAGCTAAAACCCCCAATAATTATAAATGCCTTGGAATGTGAAAGCTGTAACGTTCCTAAAGGATGGGGATATGAGGTCGTCTTCGAAAACAACGAACTTTATTGTGGAAAACTTCTTTGTTTTAAGGCTGGAGCCAAATTTTCAATGCACTATCATTTGATCAAAGATGAAACCTGGTATGTAAAGGAAGGCACTTTCATTTATCGGTTCATAGATTCCCGCAATGCAGAAGCGATTGAAACAACTCTGAGAGAGGGTGATTCGGTCAGACAAATGCCCGGTCAGCCACATCAATTGGAGGCAATAACAGATGGAATAATTTTCGAGGTTTCAACCCAACATTTCGACGAGGATTCATATCGGGTTTGGAAAGGGGACAGCCAAAAATAAATAATAAAATCGATGGAAACAAAAAATAACATTATTAAATCTCTAAAAAAAAGACATCAAGTCTACGTCAACCTTCACGACGAACAAACAAAAAAAGATCCGTTCTGGACTTTGAACTTTCCTCTCAAGGGAGAGATCTTAAATGAGTGGAGACAATATGGAGTTAATCTGTTCATTTCTGAACTGGGCTACGATCAGAAAAAAGCAGAAGTCGAAATGACTTATCTAGAGATGGAATATGATGCTTTATCGGTTAGATAAAAACAGGAGTGGTGTCCGAGTGGTCGATGGAGCACGCCTGGAAAGCTTGTATACGACAAAATCGTATCGAGGGTTCGAATCCCTCCCCCTCCGCAAAAAACATGAAACATGATTAAACTAATCATTTTCGACTTAGATGGGGTTCTTTTGGACTCCAAGAAATTACATTTTGAGACCTTAAACAAGTCTTTAGGTCCGGAATTTGCTATTTCGTGGGAAGAACACCTGGGCAAGTTTGATGGTTTAAAAACAAGTCAGAAATTAGAAATTCTGTCCAGGGAAAAAAACCTAGCAATTTCCGATCATAAATCTATTTGGGAAAAAAAACAGAAATTAACCGCCCAGGCCTTAACAGTTTTGCAGCCAGATCACAAATTAATTCACCTTTTTCGAATTCTTTCTGGTGCTGGGTATAAGATAGCGGTTTGTTCTAACTCTATCCGAAAAACAGTTTTAATTACAACCGCAAAGTTGGGGATTATAGAATTTTTAGATTTAATTTTATCCAACGAGGATGTCAAAAATAGCAAGCCCCATCCAGAAATTTATTGGGCGGCAATTTCTTCCTTTGGTTTTACGCCAGAAGAAACCCTAATCGTAGAAGATTCCCCTTATGGCCTTTTGGCAGCTTCCCGTAGCAATTCACATGTTCTTCGAGTTTCTGGACCAGAAGAGGTAACATTAAAAAATATACAATCCAACATTTCAAAAATGGATTTCACATCGAACAAAATTATCCATAAATGGAAAGACGAAAAATTGAACGTGCTGATTCCCATGGCTGGAGCGGGCAGTAGATTTCAACAAGCTGGTTACACTTTTCCCAAACCTTTGATCGAGGTAAACGGGAAACCGATGATTCAGGTGGTGGTTGAAAATTTAAATTTAGATGCCCATTACATTTTTGTTGTGCAAAAATCACACAGGGAAACTTACAATTTGGATGCCCTCTTGAGGTTAATTTCTCCAGGATGCGACATTGTTGAAACTGAAGGAATTACAGAGGGAGCAGCTTGTACGGCTTTGTTGGCTAAATCTTTTATTGATAACGATCAGCCCCTCTTTTTTGCCAATTCTGACCAATTTGTGGAATGGGATTCGATAGAGTTCATGTACAAAATGAACGAAACCCAGGCTGATGGTGGCATGGTCACCTTTGAAGCCACACACCCCAAGTGGTCTTTTGCTAAGTTAGATCCTTATGGTTTAGTAACAGAGGTAGCAGAAAAGAATCCAATTTCTAACGTGGCTACAGTTGGATTTTACTTTTGGAAAAAGGGATCGGATTTTGTTAAATATGCCGAATCTATGATACAAAAGGACATTAGAGTCAATGGAGAATTTTACGTTTGTCCTGTTTTTAACCAAGCCATTGAAGACGGCAAAAAAATTAGAAATTATCAGGTTGAAAAAATGTGGGGGATTGGTACTCCTGAAGATTTAAAATTTTTCTTGGAAAATTTCAAAAATTAATCCAAATCAGCCGAAACATTCTTCAGCATAAATATATAATTTTGAATTCAAAACCAAAAAATGAAAAAATTGTTTTTTGTTCGTCACGGCTTTACTTTTAAGCTCATGTGCTACTTCTACCGAAGAAACTGCTCCTTCCGAAGGGACAACAGTGGATTCTACTGTAGTTGAATCGACGGACACCACCTCTGTAGATTCAACCGTGGCACCCCAGTAATTCCGGACAAGCTCAAAACCCGACCCAATTCAGGTCGGGTTTTTTGTGGGCAAAAAAATGGATATATAAATTTATTATGAATCATTTGAAATCCTTTTTTGCGTTCTCCAGATTGTCCGAAGGAGATGATCTAGATGATCTAGAAGATTTAATTTCAAATTTCCAAAATTTGGGAATAAACATGACAGAGGAAGAAATTCAAATGGAAAAATTCATTGAACAATTCGGAAGAGACAAAGATCCCGAGGAATGGGCTGAATACCTTTTTGATTACTATCACCATCCATATGAATATGATATTGAAGAAGATTCCGAATATTACGAGCGGATCTGTCAATTTTACGAGGATTCAGTTGACCCTTACAAGAGGTTTGATTTAAATGGACATATGAGAATAGGACAATACCAGAGATTCGATTTAGATTCCATAAAGAAAACACCAGAATATAAGTTGTACAAGACCATGTCTGAAAAAATAAGGTAAAAGAAAAATAATCAAAATTTATGAGAGCACATAAGAATTTTTCCAATCTTTAGAAAGTTTGGTTCGACTAAAAGGTGATTAAGCATTAAATGGAAAAGGTCCAAGAATGCTAGAAAAAAAGAAACTCTTTCTGGCATCAGATAATAAAAAGCCAATTGAAAACGTGCAACCTGTTCTAAACTTTTCAAATTTTCTGATAACTGAAGCGAGGAAAAAAAATTCAGATGCTTTTGATGTTGCCGTTTTAGGGGGAGGGCTGTCGGGTTTGGTTTGTGCCAGATATCTGGTCTCCGCAGGTCTAAAGGTTGTAGTTTTAGAGGCCTCTAGTAGGCTGGGGGGGAGAATTTACTCCAGTTCTCGAGATTTTTCTGATTCCGTCGTGGAATATGGCGGGGAATTTATCAATTCAGACCACACCCAAATTCTGGACTTGGCGGAAGAATTCGGGTTGGATCTTATCGATCTAGCAGAAGATAGAAATAAGAAAAGATTAAAAAAAGATGTGTACTACTTCGAAAATTCTTCTATTCCAGAGACAGAAGTAACTAGAGAGTTTAGAAAAATATCGGCTCAGATAGCTGCAGACCAGAAAAGAGTTCGGGCAAAAAATGGCTTGACCTCGTTGGCACAGGAATCACTGGCTTCTTACCTCTCCCGACTCCGGTGTCAAGACTGGCTTAAATCCCTCCTTAAAACTGCCTACGTCGCAGAATTTGGATTAGATGCGGATCAGCAGGCTGCCACTAATTTTATTCAATCCATCGATCCTAATACTAGAAGAGGATTTTACGTGTTTGGGGACAGTGATGAAAGATACAAGATCAAAGGGGGAAACTCTGGCATTATCGAGGGTCTAGTCCAAGTCATAGGAAGAGAAATAATTATGACGGGATTCCCGGTGAAGGAGGTAATTCAGACTTCAAAGTCAGATTATACGGTCACATCTAGTAAAGGAGAAAAAATCAGGGCGAGGAAGGTTGTGTGCACCCTTCCTTTTACGATTTTAAGGAATTTAAAACTGCAATTATTCAATCTCAGCCCGGAAAAAGAATCTTGTATTCAAGAACTGGGATATGGATTAAACACGAAATTGTTTTTGGACTATGAAGGTAGACCTTGGACTTATAAGCCAAATAATTCAACAGGACATCTTTTTGAAACGGATGTTTCTAACGGCTGGGATGCTTCTCTAGCAGGAGGAAATAAAAATTCAACCTACGTTTGTCTTTTTGGTGGGGATCTTTCTTTAAAAGTTGACAGATCATTAGGACAAGTTAAAAAAAATCTTGTCCACCAAATCCCAAAAGCTGAAGTTGCAAGAATTGTGGAGAAGCTGGGCAAAATTTTTATAGGTTCGGAAGATCTTTTTCATGGCACTCACACCTTTGTAAATTGGGCTGATTACCAATGGTCCCGGTGTAGTTATAGATGCTACAAGCCTGGCCAAGAGTCAAAATTTCAAGGTCTGGAATTTCAGCCTGTTGGCAATTTTTTCTTCGCCGGAGAACACTGTAACGATAAATTTGGGGGTTTTATGAACGGGGCAGCAGAGTCTGGACTCGCAACAGCCAAAAAAATTCTCTCTTTATGAAACCCCATAAATCAATTCACGGGTTAAAACATTTAAAATAAGAATAAAGAAACTTCGAATCTAATTTTCATAGAATATCCAAACATAATAAATTTTATGCACAGATCTGAAGTGATCAATTTAATTATTGAAACAAAAAAATTTAAATCATATTTAGAAATAGGAGTTAGACGGCCAGCGGATTGTTACGATTTAATTCGATGTGAAGAGAAATCTGGGGTAGATCCAGGGCTAGAGAATCCGGAAAATCCGGTCAAGTATCCGTTTACCTCGGATGAATTTTTTTCTAAGTTAGAAAATAATCTGTTGGATTTACCTTCTGATTATAAATGGGATTTAATTTTCATCGATGGATTACACCTTTCTTATCAGGTAGAAAATGACATCTTAAATTCTTTGAATCACTTGTCCGAGGAAGGAATTATTGTTTTACATGATTGTGATCCCTTCATGTACGAAGAAAATTATATCCGAGTCATCGAGGATTATTGGGGGCAGGCCTGGAATGGAACAGTTTGGAAAACTATTTATAAGTTAAAGGCGACCAGATCAGACCTGAATATTTGTACCGTTAATACCGACGAAGGAGTTGGGTTGATCAAAAGGGGAAGCCAAGAGCTCGTTCCTTTCGATAACCCATATTTTGAGTATAAAATTTTTCAGCAAAATAGAGCCAGAGATTTGAATTTAATTGCCCCTGAAAAAATATCTTCCTGGATTTTAGATTGAAATAATATAAATTGTATGGAAAAAATTAAAGCTTTTATCGTAAATCGTAATCTTCTTACTACACTCAAAAATACAGTTGAATTTCTACAAAAAGAACCAAGAATTGAAATTGTTATTTTGGATCAAGCATCAACTTATCCACCACTTTTGGATTATTATAAAACTCTCGATCTTTCAATAATTTATTTTCCTACAAATGATGGACCTTATGTTGTTTGGACTGATAGTTTTAAATCAAACTTAAATGATAACCCCTATATTGTCACCGATCCTGATTGTGTTTATGATGATGTACCAGTAGATTGGTTAGATAAGATGATAAATGTACTTGATAACTCACCAATTTTTAAAGTTGGATTTTCATTAAATATTGATGATTTACCCGACACTGGGGCAAAAATATCAATGGGTGGGCAATTATACACTGCGAAAGAATGGGAATCTAGGTTTTGGACTGAAAAAAATGAATTTGGGTGGGTGTCAGAAATAGATACAACCTTTGCACTATACCGACCAATTTCAGAAAGCTCTTTATTTTCACACAATGCTATTCGTTTAAATAAGCCGTATTGTATAAAACATATGCCTTGGTACTTGACTAAAGAAAATTTAACACCCGAATGGAGTTATTATTTGAATGAAATTTCAGAAGTATCTTATTGGGGTAGTGCTTTGAAAAATATAAACCATGTATAAAATTAATAGATTTGGAATAACATTTGATGTTGTGTGTACGAATTTGAACACGAACTTTTGGATGGATAACTTTTCAGAAGGATGGGAGCAGTCAACATTTGATTTTATCATCCCAAGACTGGATCAAAATAAAGTTTTTATTGATATAGGTGCGTGGATCGGTCCAATATCACTTGTAGCATCACATTTTTCTCAAAAATGTATTTGTTTTGAACCTGATGGAGTATCATATCAAGAATTTCGTGATAATATCAAATTAAATGGTATAAATAACATTATTTTAGAAAATAAAGCGATATCGACCCATTCTAAAATTAAATTAGGTGCATCCCAACTAGGAGAAAGCATTACAAGGGACTCTTGTCTGGAAAATTCTTTTGAAGTTAATTGTTTAAAACCCTCCGAAATATTTGATAAATTTATGCTGAAAGAAAGTGAAGTTTCTGTTATTAAAATTGATATAGAAGGACACGAACAAGTTTTACTCAAAAATCATTCATTACTTTGGGATTTGAATGTTCCAATGCACATTTCTTTACACCCCGGTTTCAAAATCGATACCAAACAATATTTCGAAGATATCACCCCTTTCTTATTAAAAAAAAATATTGGGATTGAAAACATTTATTACAGTGGGGATTTCTTTGATGTAACTTGTGGGTAATGAAAAATCCATCGAAAACTTATTCAGATTAGGTTGTATAATTTCAAAATTCATCCCATTGAAAACATTTCAAAAGCCCTCACAAGCCATCAAGTGGGCTAAGGAAAAATTGATCGATCACGGATATGTTGTACAGACCGAAAGATGGCAGGGTATACCTTCCCCCGACGATATGTGGGAAACCTTAAATACTTCTTTCTCTATGTTTGTCCCCCACGCACTCGAAGAACTACGTGATGAGGTTAGACCTAATCTTCCCTGGGCGGACGATCATTTTGAAGAAAGAATCGGGGGCCAGCCGCTGAATCCACCTCCTTCTAACGAATGGTGGCCTTTCAACCAAAAGAAGAATGTTCAATTCAAAACAGAGGAGAAATTTTCTCACACCTATCCTGAAAGACTTTGGCCTAAATTCGCTTCGGATAAACCCAATTCGACCATGTTTGGAATCAGATACAACTACGGTGACTTTGGTGATGTGATTGATTTGTTGGCAAGAGAACCCTTCACTAGACAGGCTTTTCTGCCCCTGTGGTTCCCAGAAGACACTGGATCTGTCCACGGGGAAAGAGTTCCTTGCACGATCGGCTATCATTTTATGAGAAGGGCCAATTACCTACACATTGTGTATTACATCAGGTCCTGTGATTATCTCCGCCATTTTAGAGATGATATCTATATGGCCTGCCGAAAAGTTTTTTGGATTCTAGAAAAATTGAGGGAAAGAAATCCCGAATCCTGGGGCGAGGTTAAACCTGGTTTTTTTACCATGCACATCACTTCTTTGCATTGTTTCAATAAGGAGAAAGAAGTTCTAAGACAAAACAATAAATGAAAAAATTTTGTGTTATTATTGATGCATATCCACAATCAGAAGAGGATCAGAAAATTCTTTTGGATAATCTTTTGATTTTCCAAAAGCATAACATAGACGTTCTACTTACGAGTCACCATCCATGTACTCCCGAGATTATTGAAAACACCACTTATTTTCTTTTTGAAAAGAAAAACAATTATCATTTTTTAGATTCTGACGTTTTGAATTACAATTTGGAGGGTGTAGAAAATCCGATTTATTTGAGTTATCTTCAAATAGGAAACGAAATGTTTAGAGATTATGTAGTAATCACTGGATGGTCTGTTGCTATAATGTCTCAATTTTTTAACTCTGTAAAATTTGTTTATTCTAAAGGCTACGAATTTTGTTTTTATTTTGTGGGTGATTTTAGGTGTCCAGTTAATATTTTAGAAAAATTGAATGTGGTTTTCAAAGATATAGGGGCAAATAGGAATTTCTTCATTAGAAACAGCCCAAATTTTAACAGTTGGTTTTCCGGGTTCTTTTTCGGGTTTAAAGTCGATAAAATTTTAATAGATAGAATTCCAAATCTAGATTTTTCTGAAAATTCGGTTTATCAAAAATATTTTCCTAATTGCTCAGGCGAAGACGTAATTTTAAGAATTTTCGGACAAGACGAGAATTTAATTTGGGATCATCAAGAATTGAACAATTTTTTTGGAATTGGAAATTGGAACTTGAAAAGATCAGTTATACAGCCAGGTCCCAGTTCATTGCATTCCCAAACAATCTCTTCTCTATTTTGGAAGGAAGACCTATCAGATTGTTATTTACTTTTTAATGTTCAACATGAATGCCCCTTTGACAACGTCAGGTTTATAGTTGATATTGTAAACCAAAGTTCGAAATCAATTTTTAGTCGGGATATTATTCTTGTAAGGGGTGGATGGCACAAAGAGAAATTGAATAACTTATTTTCCGACGGAGAAAGCGTAATATTTAATAAGAAAATACAAGATATAGAAGAAACTTGTTCCTTTTCAGATTCTATAGAAATTAGAAAGGATCTTCTGCCACATTACGCTTTACTCAAAAATTACTATAAAATCGAATGAAAAAGAAAGAAATAAGTGTTATAATGCCGGTCTACAATTATGCTTATTTTTTAGACCGTGCTTTTTTTTCCGTTTACATGCAAAAAATCGACTGCAATATTCATTTTATAGCCTGCGATGACTGTTCTACGGATCAGAGTCTGGATATCTTACACAGATTAAAAAATTTTGAAAACGAAAATTTTAAAATTTCGATATTTTCTAATAAAGAAAATAAAGGGCTTATAAACACATATATTTTTTTGCTTCAAAAATGTTCATCTGATTTTATTGCTCATATTGACCCCGACGATTATTGGATAGATCCATATAAACTAAAAAAACAATTTGATTTTTTAGAAAATAATCCTGATTTTTCTCTTGTTAGCACCGGATATTTGATTAGCCAAGAAAGAGAATTAATACCTTCGGGTGATGGGTGCCTTTGGATAGGTGTCAGTATTTGGACAGCAGAAGGTTTGATTCCTATTGAGGATGGGGAGGAAATCCCTAGAGAATTACTAAAGAAATGTAATTTATGCTATTCTTCCTCTAGATTTTTTAGAAATTATCCCAGCTTAAATCTAAGCTATTGGAATGATTTAAAAATTCAAAGCAAGGTAAAGCAATATTCATTTGATTGGGCTCATAATTTTGAATTATCTCTATATGGAAGAATTGGATATTTAGATTATCCTTCCTATGTTTATGAAAAAAAACAGGCAGCTTATCTTCTGAGGGGGAAAAAGAAATAACTCAGCAAGATATAGAAGAAATAGAGGCAACATTTAGTAAAAGATACGATACGAGGTTTACAAATATTCAAAAATGAAAAATATCCAATTATTCAAACCTAAGTTCAGAACATCAGAAATTTGGGAACACATGCAAGAATGTATGGAAGTGGGCTGGACTGGTTTAGGTTTTAAAACTCAGCAGATTGAAGAAGAATGGAAAAAATACACAGGATTTAAACATGCGCATTTTCTAAATTCGAACACCTCCGGTTTGCATCTTGCCTTAAAAATTTTAAAAGACGCCAATAAATGGAAAGAAGGAGACGAGATTATCACGTCCCCCTTAACTTTTGTGTCTTCGAATCACGCAATAATGTACGAAAGACTGAGTCCAATCTTTGCAGACGTGGATGAATTTCTTTGTCTGGATCCAAAATCAGTAGAATCAAAAATCACCAAAAAAACCAAAGCTGTTTTATTTGTTGGAATTGGAGGTAATGCCGGAAGATTTGATCAAATAGTAAATCTTTGCCAACGCAAAGGGCTTAAAATTATTTTAGACGCCGCTCATATGTCAGGTACCTGGATAAAAAATAGTTCGGAGATTAGGGTTGGATATTTGAAAGACCACGTTGGGATAGATGCCGATGTCTCAATTTTTAGCTTTCAGGCCGTTAAAAATCTTCCCACCGCAGATTCGGGTATGATTTGTTTCAAAAACGAGGATTATGATGCCTTAGCTAGAAAATTATCTTGGCTTGGAATTTCCAAAGACACTTACCAAAGATCAAATGACAGAGGAAGCTACAAATGGGAATATGATCTGGTAGACGTCGGATTTAAATATCATGGGAATTCAATCGTGGCTTCGATGGCTCTAGTGGGTCTTAAATATCTGGAAGAAGATAACGAAAGGAGAAGAGAAATTTGTCGAACTTATGAATCAGCTTTCGGATCATCCGGGATCAAATCGGTTCAAGTTTCCCCGTATACAGAAACCTCTTCCAGGCATTTGTACCAAATTATTGTAGAGGAAAGAAATAAAACGATGGAGTTTCTGAATATAAATGGAATTTATCCAGGGGTTCATTATCGAGACAACACCCATTACGAAATGTATAAATCCCAATTTGGGCACAACCCAAATTCATTGATCTTGAGTGAAAAAATTATTAGTCTACCTTTACATCTTTATTTAACAGATGAGGACATTGAATTTGTCATTGGTTGTGTTTTAGAATCACAAAAATAAATGTCATGCTAATTAGAGAATTTCAAAAAGGAGATGAATCAGGTTTACTAAAAGTTCTAGGCGAGACTTGGCATATCACACACATCGAAAGTCATATTTTGAACGAGTGGATGATTAATAACCACAACTACGTAGCCATTGAAGGAGAAGAAATCGTAGGGACAATAACTCTCCACATCCAAAAAAAATTAATCAGAAACGGAGGAATAGCCGGATATATTGAGGATGTGGCAGTTAAAGAAAAATGCAGAGGTAATAAAATTGGTTCTTTATTGGTCCAAAAAGCCCTAGATAAAGCCAAAGAAATTGGATGTTACAAGGTTATTCTATCATGTTTTGATGAAAGAATAAATTTCTATGAAAGGTGTGGATTTTTCAGGGAATGTAACACTATGAGAATTAACTTTTGAAAAATTATAAATAAAAGTGGATAACTCTTACAACTTAAATTTAGATGGTATTGTGGAAGGACACCATAAAACCTATTACCGGGGAATAAAATGTGTCAAATGTCCATTTGATTACGTTATGTATCAAATGATTATTGAAGAAATAAAACCTGACCTTATCGTCGAAATTGGAACTGCTTATGGCGGGTCGGCTTTATATTTAGCTGATTTTTTACACAACATAGGAAAGGGAATCGTCCATACTATTGACATTCAGGAAGATTGGTTTTTTTCAAATCCCGAAGAAAAGAGAGATTTAATTACACATCATCCTAGAATTCAAAGATTTTTAGGGGGATATCAAGCATATAACTTAGATTGTGCATCTTCCTTTAAAAAAATTATGTTGATTGAAGACGGGTCACACAATTACTCGGACACTTTGGGTGTTATGAACAAATTTAAGGATTTAGTAAGTGAAGATTCGTATATGATCATAGAAGATGGAGTTGTTAACTCGTTGGGGGTTAAGCATAATTTTGATGGTGGTCCACTTAGAGCCATAGAAGAATTTTTGCCACAAAATCCGCAATTTCAAATAGATAGAAAATGGTGCGATTTTTATGGTTACAATGTTACTTTCAATCCTAATGGTTACTTTAAAAAAACAAAACCTTAAAATCATTTATGAAAAAATTAGTTCTCATTAGTTCACATTGTGACTCTGAAGC
>Ga0169931_10009861_pt1 | contig 13697 bp, 12 predicted proteins | sample Kivu_15m_20L_FD_129675 | JGI IMG/M metagenome (GOLD analysis project Ga0169931, IMG submission 129675) | Freshwater microbial communities from Lake Kivu, Western Province, Rwanda to study Microbial Dark Matter (Phase II) - Kivu_15m_20L... | ecosystem: Environmental > Aquatic > Freshwater > Lake...
AATACTTTTTTGTTCAGTATATTGAACCATAGAACCTAATCGTCCAAAACCTGTTGCTATCTCATCTAATACTAGTAATACGTTGTACTTTTTACATAACTTGCTTATCTTCATCTGAAATCCTTTTGGAAATATGATAACTCCACCTGCTACCTGTGCTCCGCTTTCCATAACAAACGAAGCAATTTTGTCATCATTAGAAAATTTCTTTTCAACTCTGTCTAGACAATAATTTTGATAATCTAAATAGTCATATTCTTTAGGAATTCTGTATTTGTTTGGTACTGGAATTTGTATTGTTGGAAATAATTGTTTTTTAAATTTGCCAAAAAATTCTGGCACATAACCCACAGCCATTGCTCCAAACGTGTCCCCATGATAGCCGTTTTCTAACGTTGCAATTTTTGTCTTTTTTGTTTCTCCTATGTTATTCCAATATTGTAATGCCATCTTTATTGCAATTTCCATTGCAGAGGATCCGTTGTCGGAATAAAACACCTTGTACATCCCTGGAGATATTTTTATCAAACTCTCTGCTAGTTTCTCTGCAGGTTCATTTGTTAGGTTAAACATTGAAGAGTGTTGAAGTTTTTTACATTGTCTAGCTATTGCATTAGTTAATTCTGATTTTGAGTGACCCCAGACATTACACCACATTGATCCAACCGCATCAAAATAACTATTTCCATCAGAATCAATTAGATACATCCCTTTGGATTTTACGATTTCGTTAAATGAATCCCATTCTTTCATCTGAGTGTTAGGATGCCAAACAAAGCTTTTCTTTTTCAAACGATTTCTATAATTAATTTGAACTTAATAATTAAACTATGATGTCATGAATTATGTTTCTTAAATACCGAAAACCATGAATGGTATTTTTAATGAGATTTTGGTAATTCTAATTTTTGATGTTTTTTACTAATTATTGCTATTTAGATTCTTCATTATTTTCATTTTGTTCTGCATTGTTTGCTTTATCTCGGACTTTTTTCATAATGCAGTACTTGCTCAGACTATTTAGTAATCCCATGATTTTTTTATCGCATGTCTAAACTTAAAGTTTTGTCATAAACATTTAGAACCCATTTATGCCTATTTTTATTGTGTCATGTGTATATTTTTAAAATTTATTCTTCGGTTGTTTTTGTACCTGATAGTGTCCGAGTACATATTCTCTATGAAAAAGACCTGTCAAACTGATGTGGAAAATAGATAGATGACACGTAGTTTAATCTTTTAACAAATAATCCTGACAATAGATTTGACCTTCATGTGATGCCAGGAGAGACAAAACAAAAATCATTTAACACACCTGGCATCTACAAATATTTCTGTTCGTTACATCCTTGGGCTACAGGAAGCATTACAGTGGTAGACTCGCAACAAAATACCATCAAAGAGTATGACGAAGCAAAACCGCCAATAATAATCGCATCGGTAACTCCAAAAGGTTCTGTAATGATAGAACAGAATCAAGATGTCATTAAAAATACAAAAGATATGAAAGTGGAAATTTCAGGAAACATACAAGAAGGTAGTTCAAATTCAGTCACAATTACAATAATTCGTCCTGATAGAACAAGTGATGATCTACGAGTACTTACTAATGATAGAGGATACTACTTCATCCCTACAAATTTGAACAAAAAATGGCTTGAAGGTGAATATGTCATAATTACAAAATACAATGGAGTGGAGATAGGACAGCTAAAATTTACGGTTAAACAAAATGAGTAAAACTTCAATTATGCTAAATATTGATTATTTTCATTAAAAATTCTGAAATAGGCCGGTTCATATAGTCACAAAATTGAACTATATTGGTCTTATTTTTGGTTCAACAAATTATCAATACTGCCATCATTTGTGGTCGTTGCGGAAAAAAGGGAATGATGACAGACAATGTAACGGGAGAAAGATTTTGCGGAAAATGTGGATATGTAATTACCGAAATATTGCAAGATTCTGGTCCTGAATGGAGATCTTTTTCAAAAGAAGGTGGAACAGATCCGACTAGAACGGGTGCACCAACATCTCTTACCATTCATGACAGGGGACTTGCAACAATTATCAATCCAATAAACAGAGACTCTTCTGGAAAACCACTTACATCATCAATGAAAAGTACAATTGAGCGATTAAGAACATGGGATAGTCGAAGTAAAGTTCACGAATCTGCAGATAGAAATCTCAGACAAGCATTAAGCGAACTATCTAGATTAAAGGACAAACTCTCGCTTTCTGATGCTGTAATTGAAAAAGCTGCTTACATTTACAGAAAAGCATTGGAGAAAGGATTGGTACGAGGACGTTCAATCTCGGCACTGATTGCTTCTGCACTTTATGCAGCATGTAGAGATACAGAAACTCCTAGAACTCTGAAAGATGTTTCTGATGCTGGAAATATTAAGAAAAAAGATATTGCAAGATGTTATCGATTATTGCATCGAGAACTAGATCTAAAGATGCCCGTAGTTGATCCAATTCAATGTGTTGCAAGAATTGCAAGTAAGCTTGGAATCTCAGAAAAGACAAAGCGTTTTGCTGTCAAGGTTCTAAAAACAGCACAAGAACATGAGGAATCCGCAGGAAAAGATCCGATGGGTCTTGCTGCTGCAGCACTATACCTGTCATGTGTAAATAACTGTGAAAATATGACTCAGCGTGATATTGCCGAAGCTGCAAGTGTAACTGAGGTAACAATAAGAAATAGATACAAGGGTTTAAGATTAGACCAAACTGATCTATGATATAGAGTAGAATATGACAGAAACAAAACCTTTAATCTCAATAGTTAATGTCGTAGCCTCTGCAACAATTGACCAAAAACTAGACCTTGTAGATATTACAAAAAAATTTCCAGACGTGGAATACCATCCAGAACAATTTCCAGGAGCCGTCTTTAGACTCAAGAATCCAAAAACTGCAACACTTCTTTTTAGTTCTGGCAAGATGGTCTGTACTGGTGCAAAGTCACAAGAGTTGGCCGAAAACGCAGTGTCCAAAGTCGTTGAAATATTGAGAAAGGGTAAAATCAAAATTAAAAATAATGCTACAGTTACAATACAAAATATTGTTTCATCAATTAATCTTGGAGGCAGAGTAAATCTAGAACAAGCTGCAAGAACATTGCCAAGAAGCATGTATGAGCCAGAGCAATTTCCAGGATTGATTCATAGAATGCTTGATCCAAAAACTGTAATTCTGATTTTTGCTTCAGGTAAATTAGTCTGTGTTGGTGCTAAACTTGAAAAAGACATACACCGTTCTGTACATCAAATTCATAGCATGCTTGAAGAGAAAAATTTAATGGTTTATTCATAATTGACTAAACTATTGCCAGAATCTCTTTTTATTACAGGAACTGATACTGATGTAGGCAAAACATATGTTGCTGCAGGTCTCGCTGTCACACTTCGTAAGATGGGAATAGATGTTGGTGTAATGAAACCATTTGCAGCAGGGATTCCTCAAAGAAAGGGATTCAAATCTGAAGATATGGAAATTTTAGCTACTGCAGCTCAAGTGACTGATCCTGAATTACTTTTGAATCCACAATTTTTTCCAATAATGGCATCACCTTATACCGCATTAAAAAATTTAAAAATCAAACCAAACATTCCTCTAATCTTAAAACAATTTAAAAAATTATCAAAGTTACATTCAATGTTACTTGTTGAAGGGATGGGTGGAGTGATGACTCCTATACTTCAGGATTATTTTGTCAGTGATTTGATAAAAGATATGAAATTACCCACGCTTGTTGTCACTAGAACAAAAATAGGTGCCATCAATCACGCAATAATGACCTGTAAGATGTGTGAAAAATACAAAATTCCAATCAAGGGAATCATAATAAACAATTTTGATGTTGATGGATATCGTGTTAAGGAATTAAAACGAGATTTGGAAAATTTAACTCGTGTATCTGTATTGGGCTCTGTTCCATTCATTGATGATATGAGTGACAATTCTCTCTATAGAATATTTAAAAAAAATATTGATATGAAGTCTTTACTGAATTAAATTTTAGATACGTAGTATTTTGAATTTGTTTTGCCCTTGAACATTTACGAACTGTCCAATGTCTACAATTATTTTTAAAAATGATGGATTCTTCTTTTCAATGATGTATGTGTTGTTTTGAAAATCTATTTTCTTTGAAAGCACCAACCATATATTTTTGTTGTTTGGCTGTATTTTTTTTAGACTGTCAAGTTTTTGCTTAATTTCGTTGACATTCATGGTTTTTGGTATGTGAATTATTAGAGCTTTGTTTGGATCATTTTCTAGCGTTTTTAAATTTGGTATTACAATGTCTATCTCAATACCATCATGTTCTATCTTTCTTTGACTGGGAATCAATGCGTTTGTCAATAGATAATGCAGTAATCCTGTTGCCAATGTTGCTATGCTCTCTTCTTTTCCCCCCATTGAAACTACTTTGTCAAAACAATTTTCTAAAACATCATTGATCAATTCCGGAAATTTTGATTGTGATGTTAACTCTTGAATTTTTTTAGATTCTAAATATTCAAACAGATACTCTTTGATTGGGTTTGACTCTTCTGACATTTGTTTATTCGTTGAATATGTATCGTCTTTCACCCCTAGATTCTGCAGTGGTGTTGACATCTACTAAGATGAATTCTCTTTTTGTACGAAGCATTGGCTCTTCTGGAGAAAGCTTGTTTTCATGTAATGTCTCATACTCATCTAGCGTGAGTCTTCGTCTTGGTGCAAGCTCTGCTTCCAAGTTCATGTTTTTGACAATTTCTTCATACTGTGGTTGGATTATGCCGCTAAACACCATGGCACTACTTCCACTACCATATGACCCAAACCCGAAACGTTTCCCATTCAAATCAATTCCTTTTTGATATTCAAATTCAAGACAACTTCTAAATCCCAAATACAATGATGCAGTATAGAGATTTCCAATCATCTTTGATGCCACCAATGAGCTTGCTAATTTTGCTTCATAGACTTCTTGAAACTCTTGTGTTTTTGTAAATGCTTTTGTAAACTCGTGATCTTTTGCCATGAACTCTTCATCTCCTAATACGGATTCAATTGTTCCACGCGGATCTTTTGGAATTGGCTCTTGTATCCCTATCTCTTGAATTATTTTTTTCCATCTTGGAAGTTGGCGCCACTCATGTCTTACCAAATATGCAAGAGCTTTTTTGCCCATGTTGCTGTATGGCAAGTGCATGTTAAGATAATCCATATGATCTAAAATTGTCTCTCCAGGTTCTAACTTCATTAGTCCTGATGATATTGCTTTTTTCTTGTAAATTTCAAGTGCCTTTCTTACCTGAATCATGTACAGAAGATTGGAATATTGACCGTGTACGATTGGTGTTTCTTTTCCAAATGGTCTGTAAAAATCATATTCGTCTTTAATTGATGTAGCTGTTACTTTAGGATCAAATGATAATAATCGTGGTTCGTCATTGAGTAGCATCACAACTGCCCCAGCTCCTTGTGTCATTTCGCCACTTGAACCCATATCGTATTTTGCAATGTCTGAAACAACTACTAGTGCATGCTTTCCTTCTGCTTCTCCTGCTCTAATCCAATTTGTATTATCATAAAGTGCATACGACCCGCTTACGCAAGCAAATTTTGTTTCTACTCCACCACAATGCTCAAATGCCCCTTGACCATAAACCTGCTCTAGCATGCCAATGACGTAAGAGTTCATTGCTTTTGATTCATCAAATGAAGATTCAGTTGATACATACAGTCTTCCAATATCTTCTGGTGAAAGCTTGTTTTTTTGCATAATTTGTAAGCATGCATTTGCTGCAAGACATGCTGGGTCTTGGTTTGTGTCAACTATTGCCATTTGAGATACCCCCAATCCTTTCTGGAGTTTTTCAGGGTCTAGTCCTCTGGCTTTTGCAAAATCTGCTGCATCTATGTATAGCCGTGGTATGTAAATTGCAATATCGTCTATTCCAGCTGCCATGTAGCTTGCCTCCTTCTGTACTCATATAAGGATATTGAGCTAATTCTATCTTACTAATTAGGGAATTTTTACAAATTTTTATATACTTTTTACAAATTGATCGATGATTTTTCTATTTTTCCAACTCTGAATTGAAAATTCTCTCAAAAACATCATATGGTTGAGCTCCGCCAATCTTTGTCACCTTGTTATCAGGTCCAATGACAAAAAATGCTGGAGTTCCAGTCAATCCTAGGTCTTTAGCGTCCTGATTACTATTTGCTATTACTGAGGTGTGTTTTGACTCTATCATGCATTTGGAGAACATATCGATATCTAATCCGACATCTCTTGCAAACCCAAGCAGGTTTTCAGATGAGGCCCATCCATTATTTTCTCCTTTCCAATTGTTGTATAACGTATCATGATATTCCCAAAACATCTCTTGGTCATCAGCGCAGTGAGATGCATGAGCTGCAGAGACTGAATCTGGACCAATTATTGTATAATCTTTGAAGATCACTTTGACTTTTCCTGTTTCGACATAGTTTTTGAATAACTCAGGCTCTGTCTTATGGAAAAACTGGTTGCAGTAAAAACACTGATAATCGCCAAATTCTATCAATGTTACTGGGGCATTGGGATTGCCTAGAATTGGTGAACCGTTCTCAAAAAATGTTGCACTTGTAACCTGCGCAGGTCCTGACTCTTCGATTACAGGAGTTGGTGCGATTTCTAACTCTGATTCATTATTTGATAAGTTAAATGCTAAAAATATTGCAATTATTGCAACAGACGCAATTCCAGCCCCTATTGCCAAAGATGGGACATGAATCATGAAAAATTGTCAATTTTTACGACATTTAGTCTTTTGTACCCTTGATTTAAAACCGCATCTTGGTGAATGCTTTTGAACAATTTTTTCAACATGTTAAATGAATTATTAATAACATAGATGATTATTCAAATGATTAATCAGGGTAATTCATGAATTCTAAAAACGATGTTTTGATTATTGAAGATAGTCCAGCAATAGGAATGTTGTTGAAAAACTATCTTGAAAAATTAGGATATACTCAAATTCACATTTGTTCGAATGGTGCAAGTGGCATCATGACATTCAAAGATCTGATATCAAATAAGAAAGATCCAATTGTTTTGCTTGATTACATGCTTCCAGATACTGATGCACGTTCTGTTTTAACTCAGATGTTTGAAGTAAAACCAGACATCCGAGTTCTATTGGCAACAGCTACTGAGGAAGATGATGAAGGTGTTAAAGACTTGATTCGATTAGGTGCATATCAGTATTTACAAAAGCCAATTCGTTTTGAACACATAAAATCTGCATTTGAAACCATTGAAGAAGAAGATAATTTTTTCAAAAAAGAATCATCTCAAGTCGATATGATGTCAAAACAAATTGAAGATCTTGAAAGTAAGATTCGTTATCGTGTCGACATGACACTCCAATCAACTTCAAACTTTAGTCTTAGTTTTTTACAAAATTTATTTAATGATTCTGGTGAATACATTTCCACATATCTAAAAGAATTAGAACAACAAGGAAAGATTACCCGTCTATCAGATAAAAAAGAAATTGCGTGTAGTCAGTGTGATTCTACATCCATTACTCAGATTTTCTACTGTCCTTCTTGTAAGAGTTCAAAATTTAGATCAGGCAAACTCATCGAACATTATGAGTGTGGAAATATTTCAGAAGACAATACATATGTAAATGATCTATGTCCTAGTTGTAAAAAGTTGATCAAGGCATTAGGTGTTGATTATCGTGTTATGAAAAATCATTACATATGCAATGATTGCTCAAATTTTTTCCCACAACTGTCTACGGATTATGTTTGTTTAAAATGCCAGAATAAATTCAGTCTGGATGAATGTAAATGGAAAACTAGTCCATTTTATAAAACAAATTTCATCTAATTTGAAATTAGTTATTGTCTATACCTAAACTATCGAGGAACTACTATCGTTCTTGATGTGAGATTATTTATTGCATTTTCTAATTCTATGTCTGTGATTTTTCCTTGTTCATACCAGATGTAAACATGTTTAATCCATGCTGGATATTTTTCAAATAAAGATTCCTGAGGGATATCTGTTAATGATACAATTTTGATGTTGTTTTCCTTTAGAGTGCTGATTAGTTCTTCTAGTAGTTTCATTTTGTCTTCGTTTATTTGATTTTTAAATTCACCATCACGTATTGCAAAGTCAGAAGGTTGCGTACTAATTAACGCATATCCGTATTTTTTTTGCTGGTCTTTTATTTTTAATAACATTTTTTCAATAATTGTACCTTGAAGAAATGGATCATCATCTAAAAGATTTGGCAAGTATGAAGTTTCGGGAATATGACGTGGGTAAGACTTGACATATAGCGCATCAGTTGTAATCATTGTACTAACATAGGCAATGTTGTTTTGTTTTGATGCACTTATCGTGTAATTGTTGAATTTGCCAAAGGGTGCTGAAAATATTTCTGATTGTATACCTAACTTTTTAGATATCTGGTTGTTTGTTTGCTCAATGCTAGATGATTGTTCTTCTGTTTCATACAGTGAATGATCTACCAACTCCCAACCTCTAACCGCTACATCTATTTTCTTGTCTTGAATTTGTTGCTTTAAAAAGTCAACAGTCTTAATATCACTTCCAAAAAATTTACCAATAATACTTGTTGTTACTGGAACATTATTGTCTGAAAATGTGTTTATCAGGTTATTTTGGACATCATTTAACCAGAAATCTTGTACGTTGTCAATTTTAAATGCAACACAGTTGCAATTTACATTCTCACTTGTATTTGTCTGGTTTTTTATAATCTTCTCAAAAATTACCGAATCGTATTCGTCTATTTTTCCTACAGGTAGCAAGGAGTATCCTTTAGATTTCAGTGTTGAAATCACTACTTTTAATTCCTCAAATTTGGTTTGATTTGCTTCATTTATGTATACTCCGTCGTCATAATTTGAAAACTCGTAGGGATGCATCATCACTACAGCATAACCATAATCAAAAAGACTGTCATCTATCGATTCTAGTATTTTTTCCTTCGAATTATGAGTCCAATACGATGTGACTGGGTCTAATTTTGCAGTAGATACTGCTGTGTTAAAGTGATAAAAATCGGATTTGACAATTTTTGATGGAACATCTGTTTGAACTGATGCACTAAGATTATCGTAATCATATTTTTTCAAATACGATATTGTTTCATCCTCAAAAATGTTTTCTGGAGGAATAAACGTGTGTGGTTTTACTTGAAATAATTCTTGAATTTTGGTGTCTGTATTTTTGATTAGTTCTTCTTGTGACTCTGAAGATAAACTAGTCAGTACCCTATTATTCCAACTGTGATTTGCAATCTCAAATCGTGGATTTGCCTGCAGTTGTTCTTTGATTACATTGACTATTCTAGGATCATTGCCTGTTACTCCGCCAATCACCCCCACTGTAAGTCCTGCTTCTTCTTCTTCAAACACTTTCATCATTTGAATTTGGGAGTTACTCAAAAAATAATCCTGTACATCATCGAATCTAAATGCAACACAGTTGCAATACGACCCTTCAAAATTCAGCTGCGGATCGTTTGTGAATATCTTTATTGGTTCATGACTTCCAGATAGGGTTACTTTTTTTGATGCTATGACATCGCCAGTGTTTTTTGAAACAACATGCAATGCATATGTCCCTACAGGAATGTTAGATATTACGGCATCTCCTTTGTATGATACTGGAGAATCCGATACTTTTGATTTCTTTTTATCGTTTACTTGTATTGTAAGTGGTCCATCAGATTCGGATACCTTTGTCTTTTCATCTTTGTAAACTTCTACTGTTATTGCTGAATTGATTATCTTTGGCCACTTTGTTACTATTTTGATGTCTTTGGAAAGTGATGACTGTATTTGTAATGGAGTGTATGTGTATTTTAATTGAGGATCTATTACAACTTCTACAGTGTAATAGTCATTATTGATGGTTTGTGGAAGCCAAAAGCGTACCGTGTCTCCATTAAAGTCTGTTTGATCAAATCCTACTATTTTTTCACTCATTGTTTTAAAAAATATGCTGGCATTTGGTATTGGCGTCTGCCCATCTTGGTAAAAAACTCCTAGTTTTATCCCGCCGGGTAATTTTACATTCATCTCAAAATTGTTAGTTGTCTTTTTTAGATCATAATAGTCTACACTCTGAAAATGATCATTGTAATACAGTTCAATTTTGTATTTGTGGTTTAATGGCAGATTTGTTATTTGCACTGGGTTGCTTTGTACTTGGATTTCTGTTATTGGATTTTTATCAAAATCTTTGTAGATTTTTAATGAGGTTGATTCGATGCTTGCCTTATTTCCATTATCGTATTTTAATAAAAGATCAATATTTCCAGTGTTTTCTGCAAATGATTGCCCGATAAATATTGAAAATGATAGCAAAAATATTGTTAATGACAATAAAATTTTCATATTGATCTGCATGGATACTGATTATTTGTTTAATGTTTTGTATTAATATAGTTGTAAATTAATTTCACCATGTATTAGATATGTTTTCAATGACTCGGAATATTGCATTGTCATTTTGGTTTGCAAAAAGATACTGTGTATTTTACACGCCTATTCTTTTAGCACTAGTCCATGTAGCTTTTTTCTTTCTTAGTTGCTCTAGGATTGCTTTTAGTAGCAAAAAGTCTATTATCTGTTTAAATCCAAAAACCAAAAAGCCTGCATGCCATAACAGTTTAGGATCTTCTCCATCTATCCTAATAGCTAACGCAGACATTAGATAGTGAACTACGACAAAAATCAAAGACACCTGTAAAACATACAATCCGTCCCCCAAGATTATTCCCAAAATAGCATTTGCAGTAGCTGTAAATCCAATGATAGGCGTAATCACCATTCCCAAAAACAGATATGGTAATGACAATCTTTGCAGATATCCAAATCGTGGATTAAACAACGCATCTGAATGTCTTTTTAATACCTGAATGTTTCCACGATACCATCGTTTTCTTTGAGCTACAAAGTCATGGAGAGTGTTTGGTGCTTCCGTATATGCAGTAGCTTTTGAGCTTCCCTGAGTAATCAACCCCGCCTTTAGCAATTTAATTGTCTGATCAAAGTCTTCAACTATGGTTTCTTTGCCGTAGACTCCAGCTTCTGTAAGATATGATTTTTTAAAAGCACCTAGCGCTCCTGGAACAATAGTAATTGATCCAAATACATCAAAAGCTCGTCGGACTATTTGAATTCCTGTGATGTATTCTAATGCTTGACATTTTGTAATCCAGTTAACTCTATTTCTCACTTTGATATTACCTGCAACAGCTGCAACATGCTCATTAATTTCAAACCCTTTTACAATTTCTTTTAAGGAATGTCTTCCAATAATTGTGTCAGCATCAACTATTACAATAATCTCTCCTGTTGCATACACTAAACCATAATTTAACGCAGATGCCTTTCCGCCATTTTCTTTATGCAATACTTTGATCTATCTTTGTATTCCATTGCAATGGATAATGTCTTGTCTTTGCTTCCATCATCTACAAATATTATCTCTTTTTTTGGATAGATTGTTTCTAGTAGTCCTTCTATTGTGTGTGCAATCACTTTTTCTTCATTGTATGCAGGAATTATTATGGAAATAGTTGGAAATTCCTTTATGTCTGCCTGTCTATCTTCTCTATGCTTACTTAAAACTGCCATTGGTACAAATAACATTGTTGACCAAAATGAAATCGTCATTGCCCAAAGTAGGATGATTCTGATAGGTGATTCTAGTAAAGTGTATCCTTCATAAGCAATTAACGTTGCAATAATAAACGGAGAACCCAGTAAGAATATTAAAAATACCGATGGTGCACGCATTCCTGAAATATTTTTAGAGTATAACTTTTTACTTGCCCCAAGAACATGATACATTGTAATGAATCCACCTAATCCCATTGCAATCATGCTTATTGGTCCTAGAAGAAAATAGACTGTCACAATTAAGAAAATAAAGATTGCCGCAGTTAGTAAAATTTGCACAGGATCTTTTTTTATCTTAGATGGTGCATTAGATGTGTTCTCTGCATTTTCATATGTGTTTTTTATGCGTGATTTTTCCTCTTTAACTTTAGAGAGCGTATTGAAACAATCTGAGTGAAACCATTCTTTATCTTGTCTTGTAGATTTCTCATTTAATTGAATATCTCTATTGCATAGCGAACATTTGATTAAATTTGGATTTAGGAATATGGACAATTCTTTTTTTAACATATCTATTTGTTGATCTTTTTTTATCTCAATACTATCCAGCCCTAAAATTTTTTTCAGGTATTTTTTATCGGATTCAAAAAGAATCTTCTTTTCTTTAATTCTTTTTAGAAGATATTGGTTTCTTCCAAAATCTCCTATGTTATTTGTAATTGCATAGCTAAGTTTTGAAATAATGTAATTTTTGTCCAATTCTGTTAATTTGTTTAGACTATTTTTGCTCTTAAATGTAAACTTGTCATGTTTATTCTCTAATCTGTCTATTTTTTTAGTTAATTTCTCATTCTATTCAAGCCTGTATCTAACTATATTTGAGAAGTTTTTTAGCAATAAAAAATATTTTCACAAATGACAAAAATTTTCACTATCTATTTTCTCCGTGCACAAGTCTTGAATTTTTTCCGCGTCTGTCTCAATAATTTTTAATAACAAAGTTAGTTATCTAAGCTCACTCTGATGCAAGTTATTTTTACATCTTTAATGGTTGTTTTAATTGTAATTTCGATTATTCCTGTATCTTTTTCACTCCCAACTTTAATTCAAGATGAATCCTTGCAAATTCAAACAGAGAATTGTACCGATGGTTGGTATGTGACAGGATATTTTCTTCCATTAGAAATTGAATATTCATCAAATGTCACTCCTATCAATATTGATGGAAAGTGGTATGGGTTTCCAGTTAATTTTTTGAATGAAGTAAAGACTCAAGGATGGGGTAAAACAGTTTTTGGAGATTTTTTAGGTTGGGATAAACAAAAATTCTATTTCAATTCTATTCCTTTGGATGCAAATGATAACGAATTGATTGTTGGCACTGTTGCAGTTGATCCTGAAATTATAAAAATGAATTCAAAAATCACAATTCCAAACTCTCCTTCACCTTGGAATAAAATCGTGTTTAATTCAAATGATGTGGGTCCGGCCATTATTGGAAAGCACATTGATGTGTATACTGGTGTCGGACTAGACGCTAGAAAAGAAGCATTTAGAATCACAGGTAATGACTATTCAGTATGTATTGTAGATGGCATATTACAGCTACCACAAAAAAAAATTCTTAAAGATTTTGATTTTGAAATGACTAAAAATCAAGATTGGATAAAAAATATTTTTTTATGGTATGAACAAAATAGAATTTCTGAAACAGAGGCATCAAATGCTTTAAAATTCTTAATTGAGCAACAAATTCTAAAAGTAAAGTAAGTTTCTTATGGTTTTATGATGTCCAATCATGGTCAAATCTAAATAAATGGGTCATTCTTAGAAAAAATATGAAGAAAGTTTTTGTTAATGGTTATGGTTCTATTGGAAGCAGAATCACATCTTTTCTAAAAGATGATCCTGAAATTTCTGTAATTGGGGTGGGAAAGTATTCTCCTGACAACGATGTTAATGTAGCAATTTCTCGTGGGTTAAACGTCTATGTACCAGAAAGAAAACTAAGTGATTTTAAG
>Ga0169931_10009862_pt1 | contig 13697 bp, 11 predicted proteins | sample Kivu_15m_20L_FD_129675 | JGI IMG/M metagenome (GOLD analysis project Ga0169931, IMG submission 129675) | Freshwater microbial communities from Lake Kivu, Western Province, Rwanda to study Microbial Dark Matter (Phase II) - Kivu_15m_20L... | ecosystem: Environmental > Aquatic > Freshwater > Lake...
CCCGAACCTCGTGCGGAAGCTCCCAAGCCGGAGCCGAAACCCGCGCCGCTGCCCGAGTCTCGCGCAGAAGCTCCTAAGCCGGAGCCGAAACCCGCGCCGCAGCCCGAGCCTCGCGCAGAAGCTCCTAAGCCGGAGCCGAAACCTGCCCCGCAGCCCGAGCCTCGCGCAGAAGCTCCTAAGCCGGAGCCGAAACCCGCGCCGCAGCCGGAATACGAAGCCACTTTAAAACCGGCGCCATTCAATCCCTTTGCAGGGATGGCTGCTCCCGTTAAAATGGAGTCCCAGCAACCTGCCCGGCCGCCGGAAACCCAAATACGATACGATACCCTGATGCGGTTTGCCGCAGTGGAATTAGAAGGATCATTCAAAATAGGAGAAAAATAAATGGGAAGCGGCTTTTCCAAGATGAAAAAACAGATGCGGATGATGCAGGACCAAATGGGCCAAATGAAGGAAACCTTGCAAAATACCCTAGTCCAAGGTTCCGCGGGAAACGGGCTTGTGACCCTCACGATCAACGGGGAAAAAGATTTAAAGAAAATCACCATTAAACCCGAGACCTTGACCGACGCCGAAGGCCTCCAAGATTTGATTATCGCCGCCTTCGAAGACGCCTCAAAAAAACTGGAAGCTCAGTCATCCACCCCCAAATTTCCGATGTAAGCCATTGATCTTCAATAAGTTACAAACTTGACAAACAATCTTTTTTCTGGTATAATTGAACTAACCCAAGTTCAGACCAAGGAGAAAAAAGATGCATGTCACAAACGCAGCAGAAGCAATGAAAGACCCTTATTTCAGCAATCTCGTGGGCGAGATCAAAGAAGACGGCCAGAAACTGGCTGATGCCGAAAAGAAAGAGGGTACTCCGGACACCGACGGCTCTTCGGACAATAACTAACGATCGGTTATCGAGCCGTTTCGGCGGCAAGATACCGTTTAAGTTCAGGAGCTGAGACGTATTCGAGAGCCCCTTCCGCCAGGCGGCACGCTTCCAGGATACGCCATTTGCGAATGGTGTGTTTCACGAGCGGGATATGCCGCGCGGCGACTGAAAACTCCCGGATCCCGAGACCGATCAGGATCGGAATCATCGCCGGGTCGGCGGCCGATTCGCCGCAGAGGACTACAGGCTTTCGAGAACTATTTGCGGAGGCCACGATCATGCGGATCAACCTAAGGATGCTAGGATGAGTGGAAAAATAAAGGTCGGACGTATTTGGATTGTTCCGGTCGGCGGCCATCACATACTGGACGAGATCGTTCGTTCCGATCGAGAGGAAATCGGCTTCCTTAGCCAAAGCGTCGCACATGAGGGCGCTGGAGGGGACTTCGATCATACATCCCAGCGGGATATGTTTTGCGACCTTCACTCCTTTTTTTTGTAAATCGAATCGGATTTTCTCAATCATCTCCCTAACTTTTCGGATTTCCGTCAGATCGGAAACCATCGGAAGAAGGATTTGAATATCCCCAAAACGGCTTGCGCAAAGAAGCGCTCTTAACTGCGTTTCCAAAATATCCGGGTAGCGGAGAAGGAAGCGGATGGCTCTGCAGCCCAAGGCCGGATTCATCTCTTCGCCGAGATTCCCAAACCGGCTTGCGTCCCGCTCTTCGGGCAAAAGATCCGGTTTCTTATCGCCCCCGATATCGAAAACCCGAACGACAAGCGGCCGCCCCCGAAGACTCCGCGCCATCCGTTTATAAATCTCGAATTGCTCCTCTTCCGTCGGAAAGCGGCGGTTCGAAAGAAACAAATATTCGGAACGGAACAGCCCAACTCCGGCGGCGCCGCTCTTATTCAAAAGGTCCATTTCCTTCGGATTTTCTAGATTTGCGAAAATCCGGATTTCATATCCGTCGATCGTCTCGCCTTTTAGGTGCGTTGCGCTCTTGAGGAGTTTATATTTTTCCGCATGCTGCCGTTTGACTTCCGAATATTTTTTTAATGTTTGGCGGGTTGGATTGATGATGACGATCCCTTGCGACCCATCGACGATGATCGCCGCGAGGTCGACCCGTTTGAGCATTTTGATATCGACGTTCGCGACATACGGGATCCCTTTGGCCCGGGCGATGATGGCGGCGTGCGACGTAATCCCCCCTGCAGCCGTAACGAACGCGCTAACGGTTGCGGAACTCGCCTCGATCGTCTCCGACGGGACAAGCTCTTGCGCCAAGATGATCGAATTATGAGGCATCTCGGACATGCGCACTTTGCCGAACGGCCTCAAGTGATTCAGAATCCGCCGGGAGACGTCGACGATGTCGCGGACCCGCTCTTGGAAATAGATGTCTTGGAGGATGCTGAACCGCTGCTTATATTCTTCAATCAGGTGGAAAAAGACCGTTTCGATCTTCTGCTGGCGCACCCGGATTTTTTCCTCCATGACCGAAGTGAGGAGAGGGTCTTGCATCATCTCGAGATGGGTGCCTAAAATCGCGACGATCTCGGGAGTCCCCTCATGAAGAGAGGCTTTTTGGAGCTTTTCCACATCCTCGCGGCTGCGCGCGAGGGCGAAGCGGTAGCGGACGATCTCTTCTTCGATTTCCTTTTTCGAGATCACTCCTTCCGACACATCTTCGTCCAGCCCTGAGAAAAAGACCGGGAAGCCGATCCCAATCCCCTTGCTGATCGGGAGCCCGCGCAGGACGACCTCTTCCCTTTCGGCCCCCATCACTTTTCTCCAAACTCCTCTTCGAACGCCGTGACAAGCCGCCGCACGGCCAGTTCCGCGTCCGCTCCTTCGGCTGTGATAGTGATCTGCGAGTTTTTCTTGGCCGCAAGCATCAGGATGCTCATAATGCTGCGCGCATTGATCGTTTCATCTTTATAGGTAAACGAGACCGCCGATTTGAGCGGCTGGAGCAACTTGACGATCGCTGCCGCCGGCCGGGTATGGAGTCCCAGCGCGTTTTTCACTTTGACTTTGCGGACGACGATCATGAAAGCACCCTTTTTTTCTGCCTGCGCGAAATCGACTCTAGCAATTTGGCGTTGAATTCCTTAGCAGAATTGTAGCCCATGTCTTTTAAGCGGTGATTAAGAGCGATCGTCTCCAACAGGAGGACGACGTCGCGCCCCGGCTTAACGGGAAGGAGGTGGAAAGGGACGCTCGAGCCGAGGATATCGATGAATTTCTCGTCCAAACCGACCCGGTCGTAGAAATGCTGGTCGTCCCACCCTTCCAATTTAACTACGATGTCGATCCCCTTGTCATGCCGCACGCAGACGGCTCCGTAGAGGTGGGCGACGTTGATGATGCCGATTCCGCGGATTTCCATGAGGTGGCGGGTCAACTCGGGCCCTGAGCCGATGAGATACGATCCTTCCTTCTTTTTCACCCGGACGACGTCGTCGGAAATAAGCCGGTGCCCCCGTTCGATCAGCCCTAGCGCCGCCTCGCTTTTGCCGACGGACGATTCGCCCTGGATTAAAACCCCGACCCCGAAGACTTCGACAAGCGTCCCGTGCAAGGTCACGCTAGGGCAAAACTCTTCCATCAATAAGAACGTGATCCGGCTAAGAAGATTTGTTGCCGTCGCGTTCGCCCGGAAAAGGGGGATATGGATCCTGTCGCAGATGGCGATCATCTCTTTAGGAGGGCGGAACCCCCTTGCCGTAATCACGACGGGAGTCGTCGTCGTCAAAATGGATTTCAGCCGCTCTTCCCGAATCGCAGGATCGAGCTCTTTCAAATACTCGATTTCCTGCTTTCCGAAAACGAGGATCCTGGCGGGGACGTAACCTTTCAGATATCCGGTCAAGCTAAGCCCGGGGCGGTGCACTTCGGGCCGATTGATTTTTCTAGACAAACCGGAAGCCCCGGCCAAGAGATCAAGCCCGAGATGCTTGCCATGCTGTTCGAAAAGATGCTGCACTAAGTACATAATCTACGGAGCGATCTCCATCCCCTCTAAATAGGAAGCGAGCCATTCCACAAACGTCGGAAAGGCGCCGTTTTCCCCCCACGCCTCCCGGCGCGAGGGGTCTGATACTGTATAATCGATTCCGGAAAAATAAACATTACCCATTTCATTTCCTGGATACCAATCAGCATAAAAACATTGAAATGAGCTCAAACCGGACGCTTCGAAAAAAGGAATCAAAGAACCCGGATCCACGACAACATCCCCCGACCGGACCGCTTCATGCGCTTTGAGGATCATCTCCATCACTTTGCGCTTCGCGCTCCCGATTTCCTCGACTTTCAAAAGATTCAATTCGGACAATTTCCCGAATCCATTATGGATTTTCGTAAAGCTCAGCCAATCGACAGGAAACGGGCAATCGACTTCGCTTTTCAATTCTTCGATTTGAGCGTCTGTGGCAGGGGCAAGCCCCCGGAAAAAACAACTATTGTCCATGAAACTATAGATAAGCTGGGGCATCCAGACGTCTTTTTTTTTGGCCAAGACAACTCCGACGTCGTCGAGAGAGCTGAAAAAATCGGAGATCGCCTCATGGGCTCTGGGGTGGAACGGCAGCCTTTTAAGCCAAAATGCACGTGTGAACTCGACGCGGTCTTCGGAGGGGACGCGGCTGAGTTCGAACCACCCCCGCGGAAAACCGGGAGCCAAGCGGGCTATTTCGCCCGGTTCCCTTCTCGGACCCTCGCTTAAGACCAAGACCTCTTCGAAATCGGCTTCTTCATACAAATATCGGCGAATAAGGGCGTTCATTAGAACTATTTTTCACTCGAATAAACACCGCTCGTGATTCAAAAATCGGTTTTGGACAGCGTCGGCTTCGCAGCCGATTTTCTGTCTTCACTCGCGCTTCGTTCTCGAACAAAGCTGCTCGCTCCAGAGCAAAAAATCTGCGCGGCTTCCTTGCCCAAATTCCGATTTTTTAATCCCTCCCGGTGTATTCCGAGGATAAGTTAAATAATCCTTTCCTCCCAAGGATTTTCTGCTATAATCGGGAAAAATGGCGAACGCGAAAGTTGTCATCCTCGGGGGCGGATTCGGAGGCTTGAACGCTGCGAAAGCGTTGGGCAATTCCCGCTTCGACGTCTGGCTGATCGACAAGACGAACCATCACCTGTTCCAACCCTTGCTCTACCAAGTCGCAAGCGCGGCGCTCTCTCCGGGCGACATCGCGGTCCCGATCCGGGAGATCTTGAGTCCGTATGAAAACGTAACGGTCCTTATGGGAGAGGTTGCTGCGGTCGACAAGGATAAGCGGCATGCCGTCTTGCAAAACGGCGACCGGATCGCCTATGACCACCTGATCGTCGCTTTGGGCGCGCGCCACTCGTACTTCGGCAACGACGCCTGGGAGGAGTTTGCGCCGGGGCTGAAAACGCTGGGCGACGCTTTGAACATCCGCGAGCGGATCCTTCTTTCCTTTGAAAAAGCCGAGCGGAGCGACAGCATTTCGGAAGCGAAGAAGTATCTGAATTTCGTCATTATCGGCGGCGGTCCGACCGGCGTGGAAATGGCAGGCGCCATCGCAGAGATCGCCTATGAGACGCTGCTCAAAAACTTCCGCCGGATCGACACGACGAAGACCAAGATCTATCTGATCGAAGGCTCTCCCCATATCCTCCCTGTCTACCCGGAAAAACTGTCCCTGAAAGCTCAAGGCTACCTCGAGCATTTCGGAGTCAACGTGATCACGGGCAAGCGGGTGACGAACGTGTCCAAAGAAGGGGTTACCGTCGAAGACACCGTGATCCCGGCCGAAAATATCCTGTGGGCAGCGGGCAACCAAGCCTCCCCCGTCCTCAAAACGCTCGGCGTTCCCCTGGACAGGCAAGGGCGCGCTTCGGTGGAGGCCGACCTTTCGATCCCGGGCCACCCCGAACTCTTCGTAATCGGCGATTCGGCCTGCGCGCTCGATAAAAAAGGCAAGCCTCTCCCGGCGCTTGCGCCCGTAGCGGTGCAGCAAGGGCGGTATGTCGCCCAACTCCTCCGCAAGCAGCTCCCGAAAAACCAGCGCCCCCCGTTTTCCTACCTTGACAAAGGGACGATGGCGACGATTGGAAAAACAAAAGCGATCGGAATGTTCGGACAGTTCCAGTTCAGCGGAATCTTCGCTTGGCTGGCGTGGTGTTTTGTCCACGTCATGTACCTGATCGGTTTCCGCAACCGGATCGTCGTCTTGATGCAGTGGCTTTTTGCCTATTTCTCCCCGAAACGGGGAGCCCGCCTCATTTACCGTTATACCGAAGCGGATGAGGAATTCCCCCATATCCATCAGTAAGGGATCGCAAAAACACCGCCTTTTTTGGCGCGAGCACCCGGTTCTTCTCTCTTCCCTAACCGTTTCCATCGGCTCGGCCTCCGCCCTCTATTGGCCGCTCCCCTGGAACGCGATCTTCGCCTTCTCATGGGTTCTATATCTCCTAGCTTTGAGGAAATGGGCTTTCCTGCCCCTTCTTCTAGGAATGGCGGCCTACTCCCATTTCCTTTACGGGAATATGCCCCCCTCGCAAAAAACTCAGGGCGTTTTTTCCATCGCAACGCTCCAGCCACACCAATCCCCCTTTGCCAAAGGCTTCGTGTACAAAGGAAAGTTCGCGGCGCATGGAGGGACAGTGCCCTGCGACATCTATACGCACGGATCCGCCCCGCCGGAAAAAGCGGACCGCGATTATATCCTCCAAGGCAAACTCGAACAAAGAGGGCCTTGCCAATACACCTTCAAGCCCGAAGTCTGGATCCCGGTCGAAAAAAGCTGGAGCCTGGCTGAAATCCGCTTCGAGCTGAAAGAGCGCTACCGCGCTTTTTTATCTCGGAAATGCCCGTCGCCGCGCGCAGCCGCTTTCCTTTCGGCCCTGACGACGGGAGATGTAGACGACCGGCTCCTCAAATACCAATTCGGCAGGCTCGGATTGCAGCATCTCCTTGCGATATCAGGGTTCCATTTCGGCGTTTTGATCGCTTTCGCCTCGTTCGCCCTCTCCCTGTTTCTACCCCGAACCTGGAAAACCGCCCTCCTCCTCATCGCTTTGGCCGCCTATTTCCTTTTCGTCGGCCCCTATCCGGCAGTCGAGAGAAGCTGGATCGCGGCGACCGCCTATTTAATTGGGCAATTCATCCGTCGGGACACGAGCGGACTCAATCTCCTCGGCCTTGCGCTAGGGCTCGAGGCGATCCTCAATCCCCTCATCGCTTCCAACCTCGGCTTCCAATTCAGCTTCGGAAGCTGCCTCGGCATCCTCCTCCTTTATCCTCGATTTAAAGGAATGCTCTTTGCCTGGTTCCCCAAACGCCCTAGCGGCTCCGTAAAACCGTGGCCCCCTATTGCCAAAGCGGCCCTCATCCTCTCTAACTTTTTCCGCAACGCGATCGCCTTGAATCTCGCCGTGAATGCGGCGATCCTTCCCCTTCTTCTCTATCATTTCCATTCGTTCCCGCTCCTCAGCCTTCTCTACAATCTCTTTTTCCCCTTTGCGGTCGGGGCGGCCCTGTCGCTTTTGCTTTGCGCTTTCAGCATCTATTTCCTCTCCCCGACTCTCGCCCACCCTTTTTTTTCAATCGCCTCCTCTTTGTCCGAAACGCTGCTGGATCTGGCAGCCTATCCGCCTGCAAGCCTCGATTACATGCTCCTCGTCCCCCGCTTCCCTTTTTGGGCCGTGCCTCTCTATCTCTTCCTCCTTCTTTGCCTCTCAATCCGCTTGCGTCCATTACCCCATTCAGCTACATGTTGAGCATGACCGGAAAACTCGCTTGGGGATCGGCCGTCGCCCTCCTTTCGGCCCTATTTTATGCCTGTTATGGAGCTGCGGCCAAAATGCTGGCCCAACTGGGCATCCTTCCATTCCAAACCGCTTTCTTTTCTTTTGCTGTCGGCCTTATCTGCCTTTTGCCGGTAGCCGTTGCAAAGGGAATCGGCCATTTGAAAACGGAGGCGTTCCCGATGCACGTTCTCCGCGCTCTTTTCGGCATGGCGTTTCTCGTCGCGGTCGTCATCGCACTGAAAACCGTTCCTCTCGTCGATGCGGTGATGCTCAACAATACGGCGCCCCTTTTCGTTTCGATCATCGCCCGCTTCTGGCTAGGCTGCAAACAAAGCCGCTGGACTTGGGCCGCTTTAGCCCTCGGCCTCTTCGGCGTAGGTTTTGTCTTAAAGCCCGACGCGAGCATCGTCCAATCGGGGTCGTGGCTCGCGCTCCTTTCCGGCGTCCTAATGGCCTTTTCATGGACAAGCGTCCGCAAGCTCTCCATGACCGAACCCGTTTTCCGGATCGTGTTCTATTATTTTCTCCTGGCCGCAGCCTTCTCCGGGGCTGCCTGCCTCTTTTTCCCCTTTTCGACCTCCTCGGGAGCCCTTTGGCTCCTTCTCATCGCCGGTCTATTTTTCGGAGCCAGCGTCTGGCTTCTCACCTATTCGGCCACCCTCATGCCGATCGTCGTTGTCAGCATCTTGTACTATTCGGTGATCCTATTTAGCGGCGTTCTGAACTGGGCCTTCTGGAACCAAACCCCCGATTTCTGGACTTACGTCGGGATGGCCCTCATCGTCTTGGGAGGCGTCTTTTCGATCCTCGTCGAGAGGCACCGCAAGAAAAAAGAGTGCATTTAATTTTTTTCTCGATGCGCAGGCAACGGAGGATTTGACGAATAGCCCTCCCATGTTTTAGAATTTCAATCCTTCAATCTAATGGCGGTCGTAGCTCAGTTGGTTAGAGCGTTGGATTGTGGATCCAAATGTCGCGGGTTCAAGTCCCGTCGATCGCCCATCTTTCCCTGACATCCCTTCTCTCCAATAACTTTTGCCATAACTTCCTCTAGACCAACGCATTACATATTAACATAAACTTAATATTTTAATGATATAATCAACAAATAATAAAGAGGACGAAATGACAATTACAACAAATAGAGACATCCCAGTAATCGATGCAATCCAAGATCCACCCACAAACCTGGACGATCTTCTCTCAAAAGTTCCCCCTTTAAAAGCGATCTATGACAGCCAGCTGAACGAAATCAAGGGAATGGATCCTTCCAGTGGCGCTTATAAAGACCGGGTCGACGGCCCCTCCTCTCTCCATTACAAAAGCTACCTCGCTGTAATCCAGTCGATTTTGAACGCCCCGGGGGGAGACCTCTATGCCCCGGCTTTAAAGGCGGCGATGGGAAATCTTTCCCCGACGGACCTCGCCTCAGAGCTGCTTCAGAAAGAAGTTGCGGCGGCGCAAGGCGGGCAGCCCACCCCGTCGTCGCCACTTCAAGGAATCGAAGACGCGCTGCGCCGGGCGGAAGGCTCCCTAACGACTCCCGGCAAAGAGGTCGCGGAGGACATTTGCACCGAGATCGACTCGCTGAAAAGCGACCCGGATGGAGAGGCAAAATTCAAAGCATTCATCGCGAGCCAAATTTACCCATCGAGCGAATTCCAGAATCTCGCTCCGAGCGAGCAGCAAAGGATTGCAGGGATTGTCCAAGTGCCGTTCGTCCCTCCTGCGCCGGGTCCGACCGATCCGGTCCAAGCGATGTTGGACAAGTTTCCTGAGCTAAACGATTATTTTAATCTCGAAGTGAACGATCTGAAATCCGTAGTCAACGACCCGAATGCGTATAACGACCGAGTCGTCGGCGCAAACGCTCTCCACCGGATCAATTTCCGCCAGTTTATTGGAGCGCACATGCAAGATCCGGCTTTTGCCGGCTTGATGAATCAGCTCGGCTTGACCCAAGACGGACTGGCCGACGCTCTGGTCCAAAAGGAAATCGGGGAAGTTCCGATTACGCCTCCCGGCCCCGGACCGGGACCTGGCCCGACGCCTACCCCGACGGTCCCTACCACGTTTCCGATGGTCGTCCAAAATCCGAGCGGGAAAGACGACTCGGACGTTTACGTCCGGATCCAAGGGACCGACCCAATGACCGGAAATCTCTGCTATCTATCGTACGATAAAACGTCGGGAAAATTTTCCTACCACGACATCCCGAACAATACAGTCGGAAGCGACGACGGCTCGGCATACTGCGTGAAGCTGTCTGATTTGCCGCAAACTGCCGGCGGACGCTTGATCCAAATGCTTCCCCTTGCATCGGCGAGAATGTTCGTTTCGGTGGGAGCTCCGATCCAATGGCATGAGCCCGACCTGAATAACGGAAACGATCCCGACAATCAAACGATTTGGAGCATGATTGAATTTACCGCGAGGGACAAACCGCTCGACGCCCATCATCCCGCAGGCATTTGGATTAATTACACTGCAGTGGACGACATCAATTTGCCGCTCGAGCTCACAACCCATACGACGGACGGGAAACCGGATCAGACCGCCGGCTTCTCAGGCAACCGGGAAGAACTTCTGAATACGATCCAAACGCTCATGCAGCGGTATGACACTCCCGAGGGAAATTGGAGCAAGCTCGTCCAAAGAAATGGCGACGGGACGATCTCCCGTATCATGGCGGCCAAACAGCAGCTCGACAACGGCGTGTTTCCAAAGGACTTTTTCCAAAACTATTTGGAGCAAACCTTCCTTCCGTTCTTCGCCGATCACGACCTGAAAGTGGACGCCGTAGGACTCGATGGGACTGTCGAATGTTATACGGGAAGATTCCAGAATGGCGTCTTGGTTTTCACGGGAGAAGACGGAAATGTGATCAAAGTGTCTCCTCAGACGGACAACGCAGCTGCATGGCTTACCGGCGCGAGCGGGCAGTGGCCTGATACGCTGAACCCGAATCCGGGAAGCGACGCGTATAAAGACATCATCCGGGATCTTTCAGCCCTTGTAAACTTCGGCATCAAGCCCGAAGCAACCCAAGGCCCGGGCGGCGCGAGTGAAGTCACGCAAAGCTGGATGATCGAGCAGAGCCAACAAGGCAATTTCTACCAAACGCCTGCTTACAACGTGTATGCGCGGGCTTGCCATGAAGCGGGGCTTGACGCCTACGCCTACGATTACGCGGAACGGGGCGGCCAGGATAAAACGGAATACTCTCCGTTTTATACCGATGCGGGAAACCAGGGCTATTTGCAGCCGACCATCACGGTTTCTCTGCCTGATTTATCAGCGGCATCCTACTCGAACCGGAATGAAGCGAGGGCATAATGCCCTTCCCAATTTGACGCGGGAGCGGCGATCCTGTAAAATCCCAAAGCGGATTTTACATGACATTTTTCGAAGCGATCATCCTTGGGGCCGTCCAGGGGTTGACTGAGTTTATTCCAGTCAGCTCTTCGGCCCATCTCAAACTTGCGAAATGGCTTCTCGGCGTTTCCGACGGAGAACATCTCCTCTATTTCGATCTCGTTTGCCACAGCGGGACGCTGATCGCTTTGATCTGGCATTTGCGAAAGGACGTTTCCGCCGTTCTTTCATCCTTCAAAACCTCGTCCCTCTATGCCCTTGCGCTATTTCCCCTGATTCCCGCCTATTTTCTCTTAAAACCCATCCGAATCGCCGCGTCCGAGCCGGCTCTTCTCGGCTATTTTCTTCTCTTTACCTCCTCCCTCCTCTTTCTGGCATCGAAGCGCTTCTTTGCCCTCGCGACTTCGCCCGGTGGCGCAGCGGGTTCGGCAATCCCTCAAAAAGTCCGCGATGTGCTATGGATTGGGATCATGCAGGCATTCGCTCTTATCCCCGGCATTTCCCGAAGCGGCTCGACGATCGCCGCGGCCCGCTTTCTAGGTTGGGATTGGATTGCCGCCGCCCGCTTTTCCTTTTTACTCGCCATCCCGGCGATCCTTGGAGGGCAGGCGCTCGAAACGGTGAAGCTTTGGAAGGGGTTTGCAACTGCCACTCTTCCGGTTGGGATTTACGCAGCCGGGTTTGGCGCTTCGCTTGCCGTTGGGCTATGCAGCGTCCGGTTCATGTTCCGCGTTTATGAACGGGGCAGGGTGAAGCCCTTTGCCTGGTATTGCCTTGCTGCAGGGCTCTTTGCAATTTGGGCGCTCCATGGCTAAGAAACTCTTAAACGATTCAAAGAGAAAACCGACTAAAACCCCGATGAACCCCGACACGCTCGGTCTCCTCTATCTGATCTCGGCCGTGCTGACTCTTGTTTCGCTCTACAGTTTCACCTATTTGGACCCGCATAAAAACTGGCTCGGCCTCGTCGGCTATATCGCCGCGCTCGGAGCCGAGTACCTCTTCGGCCTCGGAGCCTTCCTGATCCCGTGCTATCTTGCCTGGCTCGGAGTCTGCCACTTAAGCCGGCAAAAACCGGGCCCTCTCGCAGCCGATCATCTCTTTTTTTTCATCCTCCTTGGCTCGGCTTGCTTTCTTTTGACCGCCGCCGCGGATAAATTTCCCGACGCGGCCGCCTCCTGGGAGGAAAAAATCGTCACGGAAACGGTCACCGTCCAATCGCCCTATCTCCAAACCCTCGTCCGACGAAACCTCGGAGGAGTCCCCTTCTATTTCCTCTACGCCGATTTGCCCGGCGTCAGCTTGCAGAGGATTTTGAGTCCTGCCGGATGCGCGCTCATCTTCTCAAGCCTCGGCCTCGTCTCGTTTTTCCTTCTCACCCGGCTCCGGTTCGGCCGCTTCGCTTTGGCCGCCTGGAACGGCGCGGGACACGCCGCTTTGGGGATGAAAGCCCTCGCGGTATTCTTTTGGAAGCAAGCGGCGAAAAAAGGGGCATCTCCCGCTCCTAAAACAGGCTACTCGGGTCTCCCTTCCAGCGGCCTGAAGATCAATCTCCCCGAGGAGAAAAAAGGAGAGAAGGCGGAAGGGCCGAAAAAACCGATCGCGCCGGCTCTCAAACCTTTGAAAGCCGTTCCCGAGCCGAGACCCGAGCCGAGACCAGAGCCGAGAAAGGAGATCCCCGTCCCCGTAATCCAAACCGGAAAAAAAGAACCGATCCCCGTTCCTACCAAAAGCCTCATCGTCCATGCCGACAGCGCGTTCAAGCTCCCCTCGCCGAACCTCTTGTCGAATCCCTCGAACCGGATCGATCCTCCGGCCTTGAAAAAAGACCTTATGAAACAGGCGGCTGTGCTCGAAGAGACGCTGAAGAGCTTTGGGATCGAAGCGAAAGTGGGGGAAATCAACAGCGGACCGACGATCACCTCCTTCGAGGTTCATCCGTCGATCGGGGTGAAAGTTCAGAAAATCAAGGCGCTCGAAAACGATATCGCCCTCAATATGCAGGCCAAATCGATCCGGATCGTTGCCCCAATCCCCGGAAAAGCCGCGGTCGGCGTCGAGGTCCCTGCGATCCACCCGCAAGAGGTGAATTTCAAAGAGATGCTCCTCTACTACCAGCAAAAGGGGCGCCGCCTGAACATCCCGGTCCTTCTCGGAAAAGCGGTGAACGGCGACTGGGTCTTTTCCGATTTGACGCGGATGCCCCACTTGCTCATTGCGGGCGCTACGGGATCGGGCAAATCGGTTTGCATCAACACGATCGTCATGTCGATTCTGATGAACGCAAGGCCGGAAGAAGTAAAACTCCTCATGATCGACCCGAAAAAGGTGGAGTTGACCCAGTATTCCCAGCTTCCCCACATGATCGCCCCCGTCATCACCGAGCCGCACGGCGCCTACGCGGCGCTCCAATGGCTCGTCAAAGAGATGCAGGTCCGCTATGAGATTTTAAAGCAGCTGGGGCTTCGCAACGTCGGCGCGTTCAACGGCCGCAAACCCAACCGCGAACTTGAATCCTCCCTGAATATCCCGATCCCGGAGCAGATGCCCTTCATCGTCGCGATCGTTGACGAATTCGCCGATTTGATGATGGTCTCGAGCGCCGACATCGAAACCCCGATCGCCCGGATCGCC
>Ga0169931_10009863_pt1 | contig 13696 bp, 11 predicted proteins | sample Kivu_15m_20L_FD_129675 | JGI IMG/M metagenome (GOLD analysis project Ga0169931, IMG submission 129675) | Freshwater microbial communities from Lake Kivu, Western Province, Rwanda to study Microbial Dark Matter (Phase II) - Kivu_15m_20L... | ecosystem: Environmental > Aquatic > Freshwater > Lake...
ACCCACAGGCTTCGTTTCGATAAACGATGAAAGCCTTATTTCAACCAATCCAGCATTCTCCAACAACAAAACTGCATTGCGAATATTCTCCTTACCATCGCCCAGATTCGATCCAAACCCAATTCCAGCGCGTACCAACTTATTCATGAAAAAATTTCTGTTCCGTGTAACAAATTATTTCTACTCTTGCTCTCAGCAAATTGAAACATTTTTCAACCTTTGCAAACCTAATATTTTATCGCCATGAAAAGCTTTTTCAAAATGGTCTTTGCATCTATGCTGGGCCTTTTCCTCAGTTTTATCTTGTTTTTCCTTTTTATCGTGATGCTTGTTTCGGCAGGTTCTGATTCCGATAAGGTAGAGATTAAAGACAATTCCATTCTCCACCTCACCCTCACCGGACCTATTCCCGACCGGAGCTCCGACAACCCGTTTTCATCATTCAGCTTCGATGGTCTTGGCGAAACTCCTATGGGACTTAACGATGTGCTCGACAACCTCGATAAAGCGGCTGCGAACCCATCTGTGAAAGGTATATTCCTCGATCTCACCAATTTGATGACCGGTATCGCTACCATCGAAGAAATTCGCAATGCCCTGCTCGACTTCAAAAAATCGGGCAAGTTCATCTATGCGTACAGCGAAGTTTTTTCGCAGCCAACCTATTACCTCGCCACAGCTGCCGATAAAATTTACCTGCATCCCACCGGACTCGCCGAATTAAAAGGCTTGCGCTCCGAAATTCTGTTTTTCAAAGGAACGCTCGATAAACTTGGTGTTGAGCCGCTTGTGTTTCGTCACGGAAGATTCAAATCGGCGGTTGAGCCATTCATTCAGGATAAACTCAGTGATTCGAACCGCGAACAGGTGCGCAGCTTCCTCACGTCAATTTGGAACCACATGTTAAAGGGAATTGCATCGGGACGTAAACTTACCGAAGATGAATTGCGAAAAATCTCCAGCGAATTGCTTGTTACCAATGCACCGGCAGCGAAGCAATACAAGTTGATTGATGACCTCAAATACCGCGACGAAGTGCTCGACATGTTGAAAACCAAAACAGGTGCAGAAAGCGTCGACAAATTGGAACTCATCACACTCAACGACATGAAGGATGCCGAAGATACCCGCGAAAAACGCAAAGGCGATAAAATTGCCGTGGTGTATGCCGAAGGTGATATCGTTGATGGCGAAGGACAAGACGGGCAAATCGGTTCGGTCGATTGTTCGAAAGCGATTCGTAAAGCACGACTCGATGAAAAAGTAAAAGCGCTTGTGTTACGCGTAAACTCTCCGGGCGGATCGGCTTTGGCTTCCGAAACCATTTGGCGCGAAGTCGTGCTCACCAAAAAAGTGAAACCGGTTATCGTGTCGATGGGCAACCTCGCTGCTTCGGGCGGATACTACATTGCAGCGCCGGCCGATGTGATTGTGGCGAGTCCGAATACCATCACAGGTTCAATCGGTGTTTTCGGTTTATTCTTCAACGGCAAGGGTCTGGCGAACCAACTCGGCGTTACAATCGATACCGTAAAAACAACGCCGATGGCAGACATCATGAGTTCTTCGCGCGGAGTTACGCCTCGTGAAGCTGAAATTATTCAGGCCGAAATTGAGCGCATTTACGACAACTTCATTACCCGTGTGGCCGAAGGTCGCAAAATGAGCAAAGCCGATGTAGATTCGATTGCTCAAGGTCGTGTGTGGACCGGTGCCGATGCGAAACGCTTGAAGCTTGTTGACGAATTTGGCGGATTGGAACGCGCCATTGAACTGGCAGCTCAAAAAGCGAAGCTCGACAATTACCGTATTTTAGAATTGCCGTTCGTAAAAGATCCTTTGGAGAAAATTCTCGATAAAATCGGAGGAAAATCGAAAGAAGCCGCCATCGAAGCGGTACTCGGCGAAAGCTACAAATACTACAAACAGGTAGAGCGTGTGCGCAATATGCGCAATTACCAGACACGCATTCCTTACGAAATCGATGTGTACTAAGGCGTAATGAGCAACAAGGAAATTTCCTCGGCGCTCAAACGCTTGGCGGCCTTGATGGAACTTCATGAGGAGAACGCCTTCAAGATAAAATCGCTGCAAAACGGAGCATTTCAGATCGACCGCTTCGGCAGTCCGATTGAAGGATTAAGTGAGGCGCAGATTCTCGAAATTCCGGGAATCGGAAAAGGCATTGCGCAGAAGATTCACCGCATCATTCACGGCGAGCACGATGAAGAAATCGATGCATTGCTTGCGCGTACTCCGGTAGGTTTGATGGAGTTGTTGAATGTAAAAGGACTTGGTCCCAAAAAAGTGCGGGTGTTGTGGAAAGAACTGGAAATCGAATCGGTTGGTGAATTGCTTTACGCTTGCAACGAGAATCGCTTGATCGAGTTGAGTGGTTTTGGCGCCAAGACACAGGAAAACATCCGCCAGGCGCTCGAATACGTTTTGCAAAACGAAGGTAAATTGCACTTTGACGAAGCCGAAATCCTTGCAAACGAAGCGATTCTTCAGCTTAAAAACACCGGATTTTCGGGTGTGCTTGAATTTACAGGAGAACTCCGTCGTCAAAACGAAGTCGTTACACACATCGAGTTGCTTTATTCAGGGGATACTTCGGATATACATGCTTCTGAAACGCTAAAGAAAATTGATAACGTACACTTCGAATTCACGCTCGCCGAGGCGCGGAAACCTTTGCTCATTCATGTGTGTGCATCGAATGAATTGGGCTCCGCGCAACATCGATTAACCGGTCCTGCAGAACACTGCACCGAAATTGCTGCAACAGGCACTTTTGCTTCCGAAGAGGATCTGTATACCGCAGTCGGAAAATCGTATACCCATCCTGCTTTGCGCGACTGGAGCTATGCGGAAGCCTCAAAACTTTCGTCGAACAAATTGCTCGAACTAAGTGACTTCAGAGGAATGTTGCACTGCCATAGCACGTACAGCGATGGTGTCGACAGCCTCGAAGCGATGGCTAAAGCCGTTGAAGGCATGGGAATGCAGTATTTCGGAATCTGCGATCACAGCCGCTCGGCAGGTTATGCCGGTGGATTGTCGGAACAAAAAGTATTGGAGCAACACGCCGAAATCGATCGCCTGAATGCGGCAAATCCGAAGTTCAAAATCTTCAAGGGCATCGAGTCTGATATTTTGGTGGACGGCTCGCTCGACTATCCCGAAGAAATCCTCAAACAATTCGACTTGATCGTGGCCTCGGTGCATTCTGTTTTGCGCATGGATGAAGCGAAAGCCACGGCGCGGCTTATTCGTGCAGTCGAAAATCCCTACACCTGTATTCTGGGACATCCTAGCGGACGGCTGCTTTTGTCGCGACGTCCTTACCCGATCGACTATCCAAAATTGATTGATGCCTGCGCAGCAAACGGCGTTAGCATCGAACTCAATGCGCATCCTTATCGACTCGATTTAGATTGGCGTTGGATTCCGCGTTGCATGGAGAAAGGTGTGAAAATTAGCATCAACCCCGACGCCCACCGCATCGATGGCCTGCGGGATATTCGGTACGGGATGCTGGTTTCGCAAAAAGCCGGACTCAACGCAGAAAACGTGTTGAATTGCTTGGATGCAGCCTCGTTTGAATCCTGGCTAAAAACAAGAAAGCGTTAATCCTGATATTTAATATTGTTCAATTAAGCAGGATGCCTTAGGTTTGCGATAGTTTACGCAATTATGTCGCTCATCCATTCTATCGTTTCCTGGGTTATGAAGCAGAGGGTTCATCAAATTGAGCTTTTTCTGAAATACCCGCATGAAGTGCAGCTCGACTGGTTCAAAAAACTCATTCAATCGGCGCGCGATACGGAATTTGGTAAGCAACACAATTTCAAAGATATTTCGAGCTACCGACAATTCGCAGAACAGGTGCCGGTACGCGATTATGAAGCGTTGAAGCCTTACATTGAACGCATGATGATGGGCGAACAAAATGTGCTTTGGTCTTCTGAAGTGCGCTGGTTCGCCAAATCATCGGGCACCACATCCGACAAAAGCAAGTTTATTCCATTGAGTCAAGAATCGCTCGAAGAATGTCATTTCAAAGGCGGCAAAGACATGCTGGCCATCTACTGCAACAACCATCCGGAGAGTAAAATCTTTTCGGGCAAAGGGTTAACCTTGGGCGGCTCGCACCAGATTAATGTAAAATCGGGCAATACCTGGTTTGGCGATTTGAGTGCAATCATCATGGAACATCTGCCGGTTTGGGTCGAATACATGCGCACTCCCGATTTGAACATTGCCTTATTGGGCGAATGGGAATCGAAATTGGAACGAATCGCACATCACACCATTGAAGAAGATGTAACCAATCTTTCGGGCGTACCGAGTTGGATGTTGGTTTTGCTGCAGCGCATTTTGGAAATTAAAGGATGCAATAACCTGCTCGAAATCTGGCCTAACCTCGAATTGTTCATGCATGGCGGGGTTAACTTCGCACCTTACCGCGATCAATACAAATCCCTTATACCATCAGACCAGATGCATTATCTGGAAACCTACAACGCATCAGAAGGATTTTTCGGGATTCAGGATCGCGACAAGTATGACGATATGCTTCTGATGCTCGATTACGGCATATTCTACGAGTTTATTCCGGCCGATCAGTTTGAAAGTTCAAATCCCAAAGTAGTTTGGCTCGATGAAGTACAAACCGATGTGAATTACGTTGTGCTCATCACCACAAATGGCGGCTTGTGGCGCTATGTGATTGGCGATGTGGTGCGCTTCTCCTCAATTAATCCGTATCGCATACGCATTGTTGGACGTACCAAGCAGTATATCAATACATTTGGTGAAGAATTAATGGTCGATAATGCCGAGCGTGCCTTGGCAATTGCCTGCGAAAAAACAGGTGCAATTGTGCGCGAATACACAGCAGGCCCGGTTTACATGGAGCTGAACAACAGCGGTGGACACGAATGGATTATAGAATTCGACAAAACGCCCGAACACTTGGGTTATTTTACTGAAGTGCTCGACAATGCCTTGAAAACCCTAAATTCTGATTACGAAGCCAAGCGTTATAAAAACATGACGCTCGCAATGCCGATTATACATGTAGTTGAACAGGGAACATTCTACAACTGGATGAAAGAGCGCGGCAAATTGGGAGGACAAAACAAGGTTCCCCGATTGGCCAACGACCGCAGATATCTCAAGGGCTTACTGAATTTGCACAAAGATTCTTTATCGGCCGTTTAATCATGAAGCCACATTGGTTGTTTTTCTGTTTATCGTTCGTGTCGCTCCAATTTTATGCACAGGAAAATTTACAGCCACGTTGGAAAATGCGTTGGTCGGTTCCGGTGAAAGGCAATGCGATAGAAGTCGACAACCTGGGAGACGTTTACATTCTGGCCAATCAAGACATCCTCAAATACAAAAATGGCGGTCAGTTTTACCGCAGTTACTCGAATAAAAGTTTAGGCAACATTAGCCGAATTGATGTGAGCAATCCACTGAAAACGCTGGTTTTTTACCGAGATTTATCGCGGCTGGTTTTTATCGACAATACACTATCGGAGCAAAAAGAGAACGTGTACCTCGAACGGTTTGAACGCGAATTTGCGAGTTTGGCCTGCACCTCGAACGACGAAAATGGATTCTGGTTATTCGATCCGGTAGCCTTTTCGCTCACACGGTACAACCAGAAGATGAATGTGAAAGCAGAAGTTTTGAATATCAATCAACTTACTGGGAAGGCAATCAATCCGGTTTGGATGATTGAACGCGGCAACCGCTTGTATCTTGTGGATTCGAAAAACGGTGTTTTGTTGTTTGATATTTTTGGAACCTACCTGAAAACCATTCCCATCCACGGAATAACCAAGTTATGGGTTGATGGAGAACTGCTTGTTGCATTGAACGATAAAAAGGAGCTGATTCAATGTTCAGTCTCTGGAATTGACCGGGAAATTATACCACTTCCGGAAACTGATTTTGGAGATATAGGTTGGAATGCCGGAAGATTGTATTTGCTTGGTAAAGAGATGTTGACCGTTTACGAAAGCGAAAATTGATGCAGGGAAATTGGTTTGGATTATCGGCGAAGAACAGGGTAGCGTTACTCCGGAAAGCAGAAAGCACCTATTGGGATCTTGTCGTAATTGGCGGCGGCATTACAGGTGCAGGCATTCTGTTGGATGCCCGTTTGCGCGGGTTGAACGTTTTGTTGGTCGAGCAAAACGATTTTGCATCCGGCACCAGCAGTAAATCGACCAAGCTGATTCACGGCGGCCTGCGTTATTTGAAGCAATTGGATTTTGCCTTGGTGCGCGAAGTGGGAAAAGAACGTGCTTTGTTACATCGCAATGCACCGCATTTGGTGGAACCGGCTCCAATGCTCTTGCCATTTTTTAAATCCGGTTCGCTCGGAAAAAACATGGCTCGCCTTGGCTTGTGGCTGTATGAAACCCTGGCAGGGGTTAAGCCCAGTGAGCGCTTTAAAACATATACAGCATGCGAAACAAAGCAATTGGAGCCCTTGCTTCGAAGCGAGGAATTGCTGGGCTCAGCGGTGTATACCGAATACCAAACCAACGATGCGCGACTTACATTCAGTGTTTTGAAAACTGCCGTTCAGGAGGGAGCTTTTGCGGTTAATTATGTGCGTGTAAAAAACATTGTATTTGATCATGGACCGATTGACTTTATATCGGCTGTTGATGCTTTTAGCGGCGAAGAATACAGAATCAGAACTAGCTGTATTGTTAACGCAACTGGACCATGGGTCGATAATGTTCGAAAACTTAATAGATACGTTTCGGGTAAACGTTTGCATTTAACTAAAGGGATTCATATTGTAGTAAGCCATGCCGATTTTCCAGTAAATAGTCCGGTTTATTTCGATGCACCCGACAGAAGAATGATTTTCGCAATTCCGCGTAAAGAGTACGTTTACATTGGCACCACCGACACAAATTATGAGGGAGATATTTCAGCCCCAATGCTTAATCATTTGGATGTTAATTATTTACTGAATGCCTGGAACAGCAAATTCATAGGTCGAACTATGAAGCAGAGTGATATCCTTTCGGGGTGGGCAGGACTTCGTCCGCTGATTCACCAAAAGGGCAAAAAGCCATCTGAGCTCTCGCGCAAAGATGAGATCTGGGATTCTGGATGGGGTTTTTTTAGCATTGCCGGAGGTAAGCTCACGGGCTACCGGGTTATGGCCGAAAAAGTTTGCAATTTGGTGATGAAGCGATTTGATGCTAGAGGTTCAGGGAAGTACAGTTCGTGTTCAACCGCAAAAAAAGTGCTCATGGATGGCAATTTTGAAGGATTTGCGGGTTGGGAAGAATATGCAGGTGTACAGTTTGGAGAGGCCAAAGAGATTGGGGCATCGGCAGAATTAATCGCACAATGGGTAAAATTATTCGGGCGCGAAACGGAGAAGATTATCGATTTGGCATTCACCATTTGGCCCGAAATAGCTGACAAGGGAGAAGTATTAACACGGGCATTGATTCGGTATTTACGTGAACATGAAATGCTGATAACACCGCTCGATTATTATGAACGCCGCATTACTAAATTGGGATTTGACATTCAGTGGTGCTATGCTGATTTTGAACGCAATAAACACATTTGGCAAGAGGAGCTTACCATAACTGAAGATGAATTTCGAATGATGGAATATGCATTTCTAAAAACATTGGATTCGATTCGTGAAGGGATTCATTGGCGAGAAACATAAAAATTAACGTTTCTTTGCAGTGTGGAAGCCTTCTTACTATCGATAAGTTCGCCGCTCATGGCCTTGCTCATTTTGGGCGAAATGCTTTACAGTCATTACCACCACAAAGAATTATTTCAGGGTAAGGATACTGCCATTAGTCTGTTGTGCACGAGTCTAAATTTCCTAAATGATCTTGTTTTCAGAGCAGTTACTTTGGCCATTTTGCACTGGTTTTTCGTGCATGGCGTTCAATCGTTTACTGCCAAGGGAATCATGTATTGGTCCTTGTTGTTTTTTGCACAGGACCTCGCTTATTACGTGCTGCATTGTGCCGATCATTTTTGTCGATTCTTTTGGGCCAGTCATGTTACCCACCATTCGAGCGAAAAATTCAATTTGGCGGTAGCCATTCGTTCATCGGTATTTCAGCCATATTATCGGTTCTTATATTTCATTCCGCTTGCCTTGGTGGGTTTCGAAGCGCTCGATATCGTGTTTATGTATGCCGCAACCCAGGTATATGGATTTTGGGTGCACACCGAAACGATCGGAAAGTTATCGCGCTGGTTTGAATTTGTTTTTGTAACGCCCTCTCATCATCGGGTTCATCATGCATCAAATCCTGAGTACCTCGATGCAAATATGGGCATGGTGTTAATAATATGGGATCGTATATTCGGCACATTCAGGCCTGAACTCGAAAGTGTAAAGCCGGTTTTTGGCTTAACTAAAAACATCCGAAGCCATAACCCTTTTTTTGTGGTTTTTCACGAGTGGATGGCTATTTTGAAGGATGTTAGGCGAACAAATTCCTTGGGGAACAAGCTTCGCTATATTTTTGCCCCTCCCGGCTGGAGTCATGATGGCAGTTCGCTAACTACAAAGCAGATACGAAAGTTATTAACACGATCTTGAAAAGAAAATCGGACAGAAATTATAAATATAACACACTGAATTTCATATTTATACGAAATTTCCAATAGTCTTAACACAAAATTAATTAACCATTTAGTGTGTTTGTTTTATAAAAAAAAATATATTTGCATCTGTCAAAAACTCTTCTAGGATAAACCCTGAACAAACGACGATTATGAAAAACAACATACTTCTCACCCTTAGCCTTGTCTTTTTAGGCAGTTTTGTGTCAGTTCTTTTAGCAACTCCAGTTCCTCCGGGGCCTGAAATTATTCCTGTAGATGGCGGTCTGTCGTTATTAGTTGCTGCATGCGCTGGTGTTGGTGCTAAAAAATTATACGATTACCGCAAGAGTAAAAAAGCAGAAAATTAATTCTGTCTGATTACTCTAATCCGTGGAAAACAAAACAAAAGGTTTAAATACTTTCTTATTTAAAGTATTTGCCTTTTACGTATTTTGGTTTGTCTCGGAAAATTATTTAAGCCATAAATTTGGATTCTATTCAGATTTATGGTCTTATTGTTATCATATATTTCTTAAATCAATTTTATTTGTAAGTAAGTTAGGTTTGTCTACATTAGGCTATGACCACGTTTCGGGCTACAACTCGCTTGCCATCGTAGGTTCTTATGGTGTTATTGTTGGGAACCATTGTGTGGGATTTGGTTTATCATATGGTTTTGGGTCACTTATTTACTCATATCCTGGCCCTTGGCTTAAAAAGCTTTGGTTTATCCCACTGGGGGTTTTCCTAATCTTAATAATAAATAGTTCTCGCGTAATTGCTTTATGTGCCGAGGTGCTTAAAAATGGCGGTTTTTTGCAAATGGAGCCCCACGATCTTTTTAATAATCTGATCTACATTATTATTTTTCTTTTATGGGTGCTTTGGATAAAGTTTATCAATAAAAACCCACAATCAAATTAGTCTAAGCTGCGTCCACCCAAGTATTTTTTCCAATGAGCAATTCCTGCCTGCATATCATCAGGAATCTCAGAGTCTAAACGCATAAATTCTCCACTTACTGGGTGTTTAAATCCAAGTGATTTAGCATGCAATGCATGACGCGGAAGTAGATCGAAGCTATTCGATACAAATTGTTTGTAGGTTCCGGAAGCAATCCCTCTTAAAACTTGATCACCACCATAGGTATCATCATTGAATAGTGGATGGCCTAAATACTTTAGGTGTACACGAATCTGATGCGTTCTTCCTGTTTCAAGTTTGCATTCGATTAGGTTTACATATCCCAGTCTTTCAAGAACCCTGTAATGCGTTACAGCGTGTTTTCCCTGTGAACCATCCGGATAAACTGCAAATAGTTTTCTGTCTCTGATATCCCGGCCAATGTGTCCGGTAATCGTGCCCGCATCCTCTTTTAAATCACCCCACACGAGCGCTACATACGTTCGCTCAGTTGTACGCTCGAAAAACTGCCGAGCAAGATGCGCCATAGCATATTCGTTTTTGGCCATAACCATAATACCCGATGTGTTTTTATCGAGACGATGTACTAATCCCGGCCTGGGTTCTTTTTGCTGGTATATCGGAACATGTTGAAAATGGTACATCAGCGCATTTACCAAGGTGCCCGTATAATTGCCGTAGCCGGGATGAACGACTAAACCTGCCTGTTTGTTAATCACTATAACATCGGCATCCTCATAAACGATATTTAAGGGGATATTCTCCGGTTTAAGCTCTATCTCACGAGGCGGTTGCGCAAAAACAATAGCAATTGTATCGCCCGGCTTTACTTTGTAGTTCGACTTGACTGCTTTCCCATTTGCATGAATGTTTCCCGTTTCAGCGGCGGCTTGTATACGGGTTCGGGATGTCTTAAAAAGCCTGTTCTGAAGAAATTTATCGACACGGAGTAATTCCTGTCCCTTATCTACAACTACTTTATAATGTTCGAATAACTCTTCCTGATCCAGATCGTCAGTTCCATCTGGGAATAACTCATCCTGTTCAAGATTATCAATACTGATTGCCACTTACGCAAAATTTTGTATTGCCGTATCCACCATCGCTAAACCAAATACCTACCACATACATTCCTGCCTTCAATGAGCGTATATCAACCACATCATCTAAATCGCTACCACTTAAAACTACCCTTCCTCGTACATCGAAGATTGTCCAGTTTTTAATAACATTATCCTTGCTGCGAATTCGGATAAAATTTTCCGCCGGATTTGGGAACACACTAATTTCATCTTTTGGGGCGACCGTTTTCGGGTAGCCTACGAAAATATCATATGGATAACGCAAAATAGGCCGAATCATAAGCGTTCCCTCAGCTGCTGCGTAGGCATACCAATTTCCATCAAAATTGTAATAAATCCGATTGTTGTTATTCAGATTCCGGTCAAATCCAATGTTTAACTCGGCATTGTTTGTTTGCGCCCATCCAATGTAATACGTTCCGGCAGCCAAGGGCACAGGCACATTGAGCGTAAATGTCGAAAACGCACCAAGTCCTGATGTTTCAGGATAGGTAACTTCCTGTTCATAAAGTATCGAACCGGGTTGATTTGAACCTGCAGCCCAAATCATCAGATAAAAACTTGAAGAAGATGGCGCGGAAGTTCGATTAAAATGCACCTGCACGGCTTTTAGTGTATCGGATGTCCAGAATTCAAAGCGTTGTGCCACAAAGCCACCCCCGTTGTTATTTAAATTAATCCGAGCCTCTGCACTTCCATCATCGAGCGCATAGTAATTGCTGAAGACTTGCTGGAAACGAATCGTATCGTTTCTAAAAACATCGTCTTCGGCATTATTGGTGATAAAATATTCCAAATCGTAATGCGTAGATTCTGTGCCCGGATCATCAAAAACATATTTAACCGCTTCATTTAAAACATATTCATTGCGATAGGCTACCGGACCCTGTGGATCGCTTGTAACAGAATCTACTTTTACACCCAGTGCGTTGTAATAGTCAAAACCATAATCAACCCCAACCGCACCAAGTCTTAGCGAGGTGAGTGAGAGATTAAAAAACTCAAGCATGTTCTCGATCGGATTTGTTTGAAAATGCCACATTGGAGCCGATTGATATGCATCGATAATACTGTAAGGCTGGTACATGTAGGCCACATCATTCATTAAAGTATCATTGACATTTCGGCCTGAATTGATTCGAATATAATCCAGGTGCCACAAATCCCAGCTCCCATTTAATTGAGCAAAATTTCGAAATCTGAATTGAAATCCGGGGCGTAAATATGCTGAATCTACGATTGGGAGCATCTTTAGCTTAAACTCCTTGGTAAGTTGCGGGTAATCTTCGCCTTTTGTACCCCAAACACGGTTCCACAATGAATCTTCGGGATTGTAAAACTCCAAAATCAAAGAGTCTATAAATTCAGGAAAATTTCCCAAGCCTCCCGGCTGAAAATAAAAACTCATGTATACCGAGTCGGAAGGCAAAAGACTCCATCTGAATGGCTTCGAAGTTAGCGTGTCTGCCGAACCATGTGTAACAAAACCCTCGTATGGATTACCATTTGCATCCATTCCGTCCAACGTAGCAACGCCAAGTCCTGGCGGACGAACGGCGAGTGTGAGGTTTACCAATGCGCTTTTATCCTCCCAGAGCCTTTCATCCGGACGCTTCGATTGGTAAGAGAAATCTTCGAAAAAAGGTACACTGAGCGAATCTAAATTTCGATTAAAAGGCTTTGTATCGCTTGAAACAAAGTTCGAATATTCCAACGGAGTAACTTCTAATCCTTGCCCAATTAGCTGAGAGGAAAAGAAACCCAACAAGAAAAGTAAAATAAAAAGCAACTTATTCATAATATGTGTTTTATCGCTCAAGCATATCCTCGTTTTCTGAAATCCAAATATTCACTTTTGCCCCTCTGTACAATCCCTCGTCGTTGGATTCCGGATATTGCCTGTAAATTTTAGCCTGTAATGAATCAACTGGCGACTTATCGGGAAAAATAGAGCCGATAAACAGACCTGCAGACAGAAGCTCATCCCGCGCCTCCGCAAGTGACAAACCCGAAAGATCGGGAACCAAAATCAGTTCGCCTTCTGCATTTCTAATGTATTCCATATCTATCGCAGAACCCTTGTCAATTAAGGTTCCGGGTTTTATTTCTCTATTTTTATAGAGCTGTCGAATCACCGGCGATTCACTTCCTCTGACGATTATCTCCGAACTTTCAATTGGGATTCTTCTACCAGGCTTTAGCCCGAATGCTTCTAACTCATCACTGGCCATCTTTATCGGCAAACCTTCGATATTGGGCATCCTAACCTGCTCATTTTGCATCGCTTTTATGGTGAGGTAAATTACCCGACCTTCTTTCACAACCGAGCCTGCATCGGGTTCTTGTTTTACGATCGTTCCTTTGGCATCCTCACCACTTGATGTAGAATCGATAATTTTGTAACTAACCGAATAATCTTCTACAAATTTATCGAGGTCTTTAGCATATAACCCTTTAAAATCGGGAACCTTAACCGAAGAATCATGCAAGGTGTAAGAATCCATCAAAAAGATAGATATAACCGTGAAAATAGCCACAGATAATGATGCAGCAAGAACATGCAACCAAAAAAGGCGTGTTTTAGCGAATTGCCAAAAGGTCATATCGAAGCATGAAGGCGACTGCTGTTTGCCGACTTCTCTGCAAAAGTCATGATTTTTTCGATAAAGTCATACGGTTTATATCCGTTGATTGCACATTGATGAAAAATACACGTAGCCGGTGTCATTCCGGGCAGCGAATTTACCTCGATAAAAATGACTTCAGTGCGTTCCTGTTCATATACGCGTACAAAAGCATCGATGCGGCAATAGCCCTGCACATTGAGCGCACGTGCTGCACGTTCGAGTTCAATCTTAACTTTATCGGAAATGCGTTGTCGTGCTTCGGCATCGCTTGCATAGCGCGCAGGTGTGATGTTTTGTCCCTGCCCGGCCAGAAATTTCTCTTCAAGCGACAAGACTTCGCCTTCAGACAAGGCTTCTGAGGCTTCGAAAACTTCGTAACGAATGCTGCCATCGGCTTCGAGATGCGTTACCATGCCTCCGGTAATTTCGAGAAATTTA